>SMTZ1_10003413_pt1 | contig 19171 bp, 19 predicted proteins | sample DeeMarSWOR136_30_FD_25667 | JGI IMG/M metagenome (IMG submission 25667)
GCATCATAACAAGGAATGTGAAGGGTCCAGTGCGGGCTAACGATATTCTTGTTCTAAGAGACACTGAACGGGAAGCAAAAAGACTCAGAAGATAAAGGAGAATTACCAGTGCCAAAGTCCAGAAGTTGTTCTTTTTGCGGACTCGAGTTTCCACCAGGCACAGGCATGATGTACATAAGGAATGACGGCTCAGTTTTGTGGTTCTGCTCCAGCAAGTGCAGAAAAAGCTCCATCGACTTAAAGCGTGACTCCCGGAAGGTTAAGTGGACAAAATATTTCGGAAAGGAAGAGAAAGGAAGAGCCTAACTGAAGAAAATATCTCCTTTACACGATAGAATAGCCGGAAGTTTGGTGAGACACTATGAACATCGTTATACTCGGTCCTCCTGGAGTAGGCAAGGGAACATACGCAGAATTTCTTTCAAAAAAATACAGTGTTCCTAAAATCTCTGTGGGAGACCTTTTTCGCAGCGCCATAAAGGACAGAACTGAACTGGGCAAAAGAATAAAAGATTACGTATCCAGCGGTGAGCTTGTTCCAGACGAAATAGTCATTGAATTGGTCAAGAGTAGACTCGAGGAGAATGACTGTAAACGAGGTTTCCTTCTTGACGGTTATCCTAGAACGGTTCCTCAAGCAGAAGCTATGATGAAATTCAAAAAAATCGATGTTGCCCTAAACTTTGTTGCTCCTGACGAAGTTATAATGGAGCGGATTGGCGGACGAAGAACATGCAGTAAATGCGGAGCAATATACCACATAAAGAATGTGCCCCCAACGATTGAGGGGGTATGCGACCGCTGCACCGGAAGACTGGTTCAACGCTCAGACGAGAAGCCGGAAGTCATCAAAAATAGGTTAGTGGTGTACCGGGAAAAAACAAAACCTGTTAGCGACTATAAGGGGCTGCTGGTTGATATTGACGCACATTATGATATTGAAGAAATCGACAAAATAATCTCTCAATGCGAAAAACATCTTCAGAGGCTAAGCTGAATTCGAAACTAAAACAACTCTTATTTTTCGTTAATAACTATTTAGAGTAGAACCTAAAAGCAACCATTTACTGAATTACATTGGAGGATACCCCCTTGCCGATAAGACAGCCCATCGTTGCTGTACTAGGTCACATAGACACAGGAAAAACCCTGCTGCTTGACAAAATCAGAAAAAGCACTGTCCAAGCCCGCGAAGTCGGAGGCATCACACAACACATCGGCGCAAGTTACTTTCCAGTCAAAACCCTCACCCAACTCTGTGGACCTCTGATGAAAGGATTAAAAATGGACGTGCAAATTCCAGGATTGCTCGTCATAGATACACCGGGTCATGAAGCCTTCGCCAACTTGAGAAAGAGAGGGGGCGCAGTAGCCGATATTGCGATTCTTGTTGTTGACGTTCTCAGGGGATTTGAGGCTCAGACTTACGAATGTATTGACATCCTGAAAGAGAAGAAGACGCCCTTCCTTGTGGCAGCAAACAAGATTGATCGCCTACCAGGATGGAAACCTATTCCTGAAGAAACTTTTTCAACATCTTATCGAAGCCAAGACCCCTACGTTCAGCAAGAGCTAGACGAGAACTTGTACCGTATTATGGGAACTTTTTCTAGACTAGGCTTCAGAGCCGACAGATTCAACAACGTTAAAGACTTCACAAAAACAATCGCCATTGTCCCCACAAGCGCCAAAACCGGAGAAGGCATACCCGAACTCTTAGCTGTTCTCGTAGGCTTGACCCAGCAGTATCTGCAATCCAGACTCAAAACAACCGAGGGGCCAGCGAAGGGAACCGTTCTGGAGGTTAAGGAGGAACCTGGTTTAGGCATCACCATCAACGTGATCATTTACGATGGCATACTTCAGAAGGGCGACCTTATAGTGGTTGGCGCCAAAGAAGAACCGATTGCAACCAACATTCGCGCAGTCCTCCTGCCTAAACCATTAGATGAGATCAGAGACCCCCGAGACAAATTTTCTTCAGTTGACTCTGTTTCAGCTGCGGCTGGAATAAAGATCGCGGCGCCAAATCTTGAGGCAGCCTTGGCTGGTGCGCCTTTGTATGTTGTTCCTTCTGAAGCCAGTCTTGAAGATTACGTAAATTTGGTTTCTGAAGAGGTTGAGCAAATCAAGATTGCCACCGATATAGACGGCGTTGTTTTGAAAACCGACGCTTTGGGGTCTCTTGAAGCGATTGCCGAGAGTTTGAAACGAAACAATGTTCAGATAAAAGTGGCGGATGTCGGCGATGTTTCTCGTCGGGACATAACCGAGGCTGTCGTGGTTAAAGAACGTGAACCACTTCATGGAGTTGTTTTAGCCTTCAACGTTAAGGTGCTGCCAGACGCCGAGGAAGAAGCAAAAAATCGTGACATCCCCATTTTTAATCACAAAACCATCTACAATCTCATCGACGACTACCTTCAATGGGTGAAAAAAGAGGAGGAAACCCAACTTGGAGAAGAATTCGCCAGATTAGTGAAACCGGCCAAAGTGAAGTTTCTTCCAGGCTATGTTTTCAGAAAAGCGAAACCCGCAGTTATCGGTGTTGAGGTGGGCAAAGCAGTGTCGGAAGCTAATGTCGGATTACAGGTAGCCATTTCGTTGAGCAAAGCCATTGTTGGTCGCCACATCCATGAGGGTGAGGTCTTCTATGTTAGGGTGCCTGAGGCTCACGCAAAGGTTTTATTGACAAAGTTTCAGGACCGTTTGACCCCCGAAGAAGTTGAAGCATTGAACGAGTTTATTGAAATCATGAGGCTTGAATCTCCCTTTTGGGCGGCTTAGCATTTATTGGCGTGTGTTTGTGTAAGTGATTCTGAATACATAGATTTTATTAAGTCTTAATATACACTATGTTTTTGTCATGAATGCCGTGAACCGGTTCAAGCAGTCAATTCCCTATCGAAAGAACTAGAAAAAGGAGTAAACGTGAGGGCTGATGAAACCACAATCAGAATCCATACCTGAAAGAAAAACATCCGTTTTTCGAGAGGTATACCCAATCCATGAGCCCTACGTCTACGCCGCAGTAGTTACCGAGCCAAACAGCCAAAGATTGCAATATGAACTGATCGAACCCACCCTCCTCAAAGAAGAAGAAAATCAACTTAAAGAAATCAAAGACATACTGGTTGAAGAAATCGACGTTAACCTCCAAGAAATTGGAACACGAGACAAGGCTGAAGATTATCTCAAAGCAAAGATACGCGAAATCATCAAGGACTACCGCCTCAAAATCGCCGAGGAAGCCGTGGACAAACTCATGTACTACATTATACGTGACTTCCTAGGCTACGGAAAAATAGATCCTCTCATGAAAGACCCCATGATCGAAGACATCTCAGCAGACGGAGTTCAAATACCAATCTACGTTTGGCACCGCGACTACGAATCCCTCCCAACAAACATTCTCTTCAAAAACTACGGAAACGAAATTACCCGCAGAGGTTCAACATTTACGATACGACGCTTCCGTGTCGACCCACTAACCATTTCCGACTTAATCTCCCTCGGCACAATCTCATCTGAGATGGCTGCATTCTTTTGGTATGCCATCGAAAACAGGGCGTCCATTCTTGTAGCTGGGGGTGTTGCTTCGGGAAAAACGACTACACTTAACTGTTTTTCGATGTTCATCAAACCTGGATTAAAGTTAGTCAGTGTAGAAGATACTGCCGAGTTAAACCTGCCCCATGAAAACTGGATTCCATCGGTTGCAAGAATAGGTTTTGGGGACACTAGAAAGGGAGACGGAACTATCACGTTGTATGATCTTTTGAGGGCAGCTGTAAGGCAGAGACCAGACTATCTGATTGTGGGCGAGGTTCGGGGAGAAGAAGCTTACACTCTTTTCCAAGCAATGGCAACAGGGCATCTGGGAATGGGAACAATTCACGGCGAATCTACAAGTTCAGTTATTCACCGTCTGGAATCAGAACCAATGAACATTCCAAGACCGCTCCTAACAATGATTGATGCTATAACGGTTCAGCTGCGAACAGAAGTTAATGGAAAACCCACTCGAAGAACTCGCACAGTTACAGAGATCGTTGGGTTAGATCCCAAGACAAGGGAGCTGTTAACTAACGAAGTTTATCGGTGGGATGCAAGACATGACACTTTCGAGTATTCTGGCCATAGCCACATTTTGGAAGAAAAAATGAAACGTAAGGGGCTTGATGAAAATGAGGTTCTAGAGGAGCTTAACAAAAGAAAAACGGTGCTAGATTGGATGGTAAAAAAGGGGATCCGCAAGTACACCGATGTCGCTTCCGTAATCAGAGACTATTATGCTGACCCAACTCGCATCTTTCGAAAGGCTAGGTTGGAAACATCATGATTACAAGCAAGATAAGAAAGAGACTCAAAAGGGCATACGACCGCGTTAAAAATGCCTCAAGTCACCTTTTCTTTCCCATTACGAGTTTCTTTTCTCAGTGGATCGAGAGCCTCAGATTGGGGGCGACTAAACCTCAGGTTTTTGCCTATCAGCTCGTCGGAGGAAGAGCAACTCGATTTTTGCCATTGTTCAAAGACTTGGATGTGAACTTGAAGAAATCGGGGATAAAAATTAACTTCAAAGCTTACGTCAGCACAGTCATTCTAGCGAGTCTGCTAATCTCTACTTCAATCATAATTTTCGTCCCAATGCTCCTATTTTTCCTCTTCAAACTATCTCTTCTATTGTCGCTTCTCTTTGGAGTAGGAGTAAGCTTGTTTGCTGGAGCCTTAACGGTGATACTCTTCTATGTTTATCCAACTTATCGGGCAGACAGCTTGAAGAGAGCCTTGGAGGAAGAACTGCCTTTCACTACAGGATACATGTCGATTTTAGCTGGGGCAGGTGTGCCTCCGGACTTTATATGGCGTTCCCTAGCCCAAATTGACACCTCGTTAGCAATCTCTAACGTGGCAAAAAACGTAGTTCGGGACGTAGAGCTTTTCGGCTTTGACGCCATTTCAGCATTAGAAACTACATCCAAACGAACCCCCTCTGAACCATTTAAAGAGCTGATTGAAGGGTTCATTTCTGTCGTTCACTCTGGAGGAAACTTGGTAAAATATCTCAGAGACCGAACGCAGCAATACATGAAGTTAAAGCAGATTGCATTAAAACGGTTTTCTGACACTCTTGGAGTTTTGGCTGAGTTCTACGTCACTCTGATGGTGGCAGGTTCCCTCATCTTCGTGGTGATGCTTGCGGTTATGGCAATGCTGGGGACAGGGGGATTTGGTCCATTGAACTCTCGTTTACTGTTACAACTTCTAACCTATATTGGCTTGCCGATTGGGTCAGTGGTGTTTCTGGTCATCTTGGATATGGTTTCACCGAAGAGATGAGATATGCCAAAAGTTGAAAATGTGGAGAAGAAAATCGCGTGGATTGTGTCTGGTGTTCTAGGGATAATTATATGCCTAACGGCTATTCTCCTCCTCAGGGACAGCCCTCTCTTCGATGAATATTTCCTTTTGGCTGTGGTAATCACCGTTTTTCCTCCAGCTGTCCTCGATTACGTGGATTATCGTTGGAAGAGATCAATAGACAAACATCTTCCAGACCTCTTTCGAAGCATAGTTCAAGCCCAAAAAACTGGGATGCCCCTGCCGCAAGCGTTGGAAGAAGCGTCTAAGAGGAATTTTGGACCTTTGACCAAGGAGCTGAAGAAGATGGTGGCCCAGATGAGTTGGGGAGTTTCCTTTGAAGAAGCGCTTCAATCTTTTGGCAAGCGTGTTGACACCGCTCTTGTAGGACGAGCAATTCCCTTGATTCTCGAAGCCCAGAGGTCAGGAGGAAGGGTTGAAAAGGTTTTTGAACCGCTTGAGAAATTTGTGCGGACAACCTTGACGTTTGATGCTGAGCGTAAAACTCAGACTAGACCTTATCTCGCAATCATCTACGTGGCCTTCTTCGTCTTTCTTTTTACCATTGTCATGCTCTTCAAATCCTTCTTTGTTGATATGTCGGATTTTTCCACCATGCAGTTTGCGTTGATGTCACCTAAAGAAGCAAGAAGTGTTTTTTTCCACATGAGCGCAATCCAAGCCTTCTTTGGGGGTCTCGTGGCTGGAAAAATGGGTGAAGGAACAGTTGGCGGTGGTCTGAAGCACAGTGTTATTCTTTTGACCTGTGGGTATCTGGCCTTTAAGTTTATCGTGTAATGGGAGAGAAAATATGAGAAAACTATCGCGGAACAGGAGGGGAATAACCCCGGTCTTAAGCAGTCTCTTATTGACTGTTATTGCAGTTGCAGGTATGTCGATTGCTGTTACGGCTACTTATGTTATCACCGATGGGCTTCACGAATCTATGGGCGAACGCTTAATTGTTGAAGATGTTTGGTTTACAACAGATCAAGTTTCGTTATATCTTCGTAACGTGGGCAAGGTTTCGATCAAGGTAGCCGCCGTGTATGTAAATCGTACAGACCAATCGTTTACGTCTCTTGAGTTGGAACAGGGTAAACATGGCTGGTTGAATGTCAATTACAGCTGGAGTGCAGACTCTGTATGTGAGATTAAGGTTGTAACTAGGAGGGGAACCCAAGTTGTGGACTATTACATGTCGCCGTCTTAAAAAAGATCGACGGGGCATCAGTAATATAATAGTTATCGTCCTCAGCCTAGTGATTATTCTGGCAATAGTTTCGGATATTGTCTTGTGGAACTATGAGATGACCCAAGTTGACTGGGAGAAAGTGAAAGAGGATGTCAGCATCTCCAATGTTGAGAGGGGCATCTACTCTTCTTGGTTTGTGGCCCAAAGCGAGTACATTGTTAATGTAGGCAGTCGAATCAATGGCACCTACACAAACACACAAGCTATCGGTGGCAGTTATGAGAGCTTCATCGAAGCTTTTGGTGGTGAAATTTATGTAACATTAATCAACTCTGAATCTTTTGAAGGTGCTTGGCCTCCCTCAGGTTGGGGTGCAACAGGTAATTGGGCAAAAGAAAGCAATTATGCGTATGATGGAACATTTTCAGCGGATTTTGATGGAGGTGGGGGTGCATCTGGCTATTTGACTTCTCCCGGTATGAACTGTTCGGGTACCGATGCAATTTATATTGATTTTTGGTGGAATGATCGTGCTCTGGACAATAATGATTTTATGCTTGAATATTATAACGGCAGCACATGGAACACTCACCAAGACTTGAACCAGCTGATGTCTGGAAACGGTTGGCATCACTACACAGAAACCCTCACAGACAGCCAATATTTTGTTTCAAATTTCCAAATTAGATGGTGGGCTAACAACCTCTGGTATGGCGAAAACGCATGTGTCGATGTGGTCACCGTGAGAAAGAGCACAAGCGACAACTCGTATTACCTTGACCTTAATGAATCATTTGAAATCGATTTGGTCACATACCCATTGGTAGACATTCAAACAGTCGAGATACACTTGAGGTTTAGGGCTGATGACTCTGCAGAGAATTGGTATCTGAAAGCCTACAACTGGACAGCCTCCGCATACAGCGACAGTGGCTTCAACTCCACGGTAGGCCACACGCCGACAATGGGATGGGACTACTATGCAGTGAATCTTACGGATGTGTGGCAAAGCTACGTTCATAATAATGGTACAATAAATGTTAAGTTTGTTGACCAAGGCGCTGATGGCGAACAAACATCTGTAGATATAGATTTTCTGGGAGTAAATGTGAAAATGGATGGAACTAAATTCACCTTCGAAAACGACGGAGGCTTAACTGTCCATCTGGTCTCATTATGGATAATCAACTCAACAGACCATCAACGCTATGACATAAGCGTCTTCGTAAATTCTGCGGAGACCAAAAACTACCTTCGCGATGACATTTCGTTACCTTCAGGTGGTTACACGGTTAAAGTTGTAACTGAGCGGGGAAACACGGCAGTCTATTCCGGAAGTTAACTTATTTCTTTACACAAGCCTTCAATGCATCTATTGCCATACTCTGATTTTTTGCTTCAACCAGATCTATTTTGTAAAGTGATGCCAATTTCCTGCCGTTCTGGCTCATCTTCGGAATCGCAACAAGACAAGCCCTGTCTGGAGTAGCGTCAAAAATCTTAGCGAACATAGAGATCACCGACTGCTCAGATACAACACCATCCGTGGATTTTGCAAAATCAATCGCGGTTGTGGTTTTTTTATCTCCAGCAGAGATGGCAGTTAAGTCAAACATATGACGGGTTCCAGATTTTCCATACAAGAACCCGGGGCTCTCAACTTCGAATCCCAGATCTTCCAAGAATTCAATTATCGGAACGGTTAGAATACAACCTAGATTTGCCTCTTTCGCGGCTTCTGAGGTCAAACTGTAGGAGTAAACGTCATTGTAAAGTGCTTCATCAAAAGTGAAGTTTTTGTTGCATTCACGGCAAAAATGAGCTGGAACCGGAATGTCAAAACTTTTTCCACATTGATTACAGGTACACCATACTCCTGCTTTGTAATAGTCCAAATCAGGATTAGTTAATTCTTTATTGCATCTAGGACAAACTAGGTCTCCATATTTCTGAAAGTGGTCTTCGGTGTCGATGTAACCACATTTTATGTGTTCAATCAAGGCGCTCTTCTTAACGTCGAAAGATTTGCAGTGTGGGCAGGTATAATGTATAGAAATGTTTGCTGAACTGCAAGACGGACAATAGACGATTTTGTCGTAAAGCTGCCTCTCCAGAACACCGCCCTCAAACAGTTTCTGCAAAAATTCCTCCGTGCTATAAGATTCCCCCACAATCTCATCTACAATCGGATAACTAAAACCATATTTCGGGTCGTAAATCGGATTCAATGTGCCAAGCTCTTCGCTCACAAACTTGCTGATGAGAAGCTGCACTTTATGATCTTTGCACAGCTTTAGCAATTCCTTTCTTGAAGCTTTCGGCATGAATTGTCTCCTTTTCAGACTTGCGGTGAAGGAGGCTCTCTAAACCGCTTCTAGGATGCATCCTATGCTTCAAAGTGATTTAAAGTGTTATGGAGAAGTAATTTGTATTTTGTATTCATCTTTTCATTACACAGTACAATAGCGTTCTAGTGTGTTAAATAATTCATGGAAAACGCATACAATTTACATTATAGAAAAATTAATTGATAGAAAAAAGGCTTTCCAACCGGCATTTGATAAAGAAATACCTATTTCAAAGTTCCTGAAAATGCATTTTTACAATTCGTGTAAGTGACAGTATAGAAAATGTTAGAGCAAGTCAAAATTAAATAAGAAGATTGTTATCCTAAGTAACATACGTGAAGCAAATCAAGCGGAAGGCATACTACCATCGAGGGAACTAGTAATGGAATCTAAAGGAAAAATGGACAGCTCAACTTTCAGGTGGACCTCGCCGAAGGGAGTGCTAACCATAGGTTTGTTTCTTGCCTTAGCATTTATTTCCGAGTTCTTCATGGTCTCTTTTTTTGTGGGTTCAGGACTAACAGAAACATCTGCATACCCGTTACCTATCAGCCCTCTCTTTCATCTTCTTCCCCTCGCAGTGATACTTGTCCTACTCCTAAGCTGGATATACCTTACAAAACACATAGCCATGAGACCGCATAGAATATCCCCAACCAAGATCTCAAAAATCCGAAGGCGACCAAGAGGAAGAAAAACACGCAAGTCCACTCGAAGCGTCATTGGAATTATCAAAAATGTTTTCAGCAAAATCAGCTCCGTCTTCCTTCGTTCTAGCAGCGATTCATCTGTGCAACGGCGACCCTCTGCTGGCAGAGTAGCCCTTGAAAGCGCCATAACTGTCTTGGCGATCTTTCTGTTGTCGATTATTTTATTGGCTGTTATAGTGTACCCTAATCTGTTCACCGACTTCGCGGCTGGATTTTACAGCAAAACTTCGCCTTTACAGGGTTTTATGCAGTCATTAGCTGATGGTGTGGTTTCCATTGCTAGTGGCTTAGATTCCATAGCTCCCGCATTCAGAAACGCCTTTGAAGGTCTCGTACCATCAAAACCGCACTCCTTAACCAGCGGGGACATCTTGTGGAGATATGTTTTATGCCAGAATGCGGCCGCGTGGATTTCAGCCATTGCTGCGTTAGCTTATGTAAGATATGGGGTTAAGACATATCGAAGCGGTAAATAGATAACGTTTTATTTAGTTGCTCAATTGTTTGCGCCTAGGGTGCGAACTAGAAGTTTCAGTTGATGGCTGATCTATCTGTTGGACATAAATGATCTCACATTCTTTGAACAAAGAATCAATTCGCTGCGGTTCCATATTTACGATAATAAGGCGTCAAAGGTGAGTGTGGTTAGGAGCGAGGGAACATAAGTTTAGGTAGATACTCGGGCAAAAGATAAAAAGCCATTGCTTCTACAAGAGGTTATGCAACGACCAATCTTCTCAGTTATAACAACTGGAAGGGGTGAGAAAGATACAAGAGCCCTTAAAGAGACCTTTAACAACTGGGAGATTGCGAAGAAGGCTTTTGAAGAAAAAAGAGCAAAAAGCAAGGCAGTCGAGTTTTTGATTGCTGACGCTGGAGAAAACGGGGAGTTTCCGGAAATTTGTGACTCTAAAGTAATTCCTCCTGAGGAATATGAAGAGTATAGAAGGAAACTCTGGAAAGCGGGAATCATCAAGTATTCAGGATGGGATACTCCAGCTATAGGAAGGAATTTAGGATTTGAACATGCTAAAGGGTGGATAGTTGTTTTTCATGATATCGATACCCTTTTTTCTACAGGAACGCATATGGACGAGGAATACATTTTTTCTGAATTAGATAAATACGAGAACTATTTCGAAGTGATGTATCAAGCCTTCAAACGTAAAGATGTTGTTGCCACAGTTCCATCTTTGAGGCCAAGAGACAGTCTTAAGCTGGGAAGAAGATTCGGAATCATGGGAGCCAACTTTTTGACACGCCTCTCCCTGAAGTTTCCGACAATAGAAATACTGGGAATTCCAGTAATGGGAGCCAGTGTTCCCGGATGTAGTATAGCATTGTTGTCTGAGGTTGTCCGCAGAATGTCTAATAATGAGTATGGACCCTACGACCCGGAGCTGGGAGTGTCTGAGGATCAAAAAATTTCTAGGTTGATGTCGAGGTTTGGAAGGATTTCCTATGAACGATGCGCCGGAGTTTTCACAAGAACAATAAGCAGAGTGAGCGACGGCTATGATATCGCCAAGTCTCTTGGTTATGCCATAAAGGGGTCTACGTATTACCTTTTTCCGGGACTTTTTAAATATCGCAAACATTCTCTAACAATCTGAAAGTTTAGAGTTGTTTAGGGGCTATTCGGGAGTTTTTTGATGGCTTCATCGATTATGGCTTTTAATCCGTCGAGTCCAACAGATTTACTGTCTTTCACCTGAAGCCCTGTATGATAACTGAATTCTTCTATGTCACTTTTGAATTCGTCTAGATTGTCCAGAGAATCAATTATTATGATTCCTGTGAGGTGCTCAAACTGTTCTTTTATGCCCTCCATGTTCCAATCGAAGATTTCGCGGTATTGTGGGCTTTTCTTCAGGTTTGAGGGCATCCATCCTGGAGAGAGATAGAAGTGACTGCATTTTGGGTCGGCTTGTAAAAGGTTTTGGTGTCCACCAAGTATGCAGTCGATGCAGTTTAGAGCATCAACTTTAACGGCGTTACTGTATTTTTTGACGATTTTTTTGATTCTTGGATGGCACATATCGCCGTAAACAACGATTATTCCGTTTGGCGAATGTTCTGCATGTTTTTCGAGTGCGGATGTCAGTTCCTTTTCCAGTTCAGCGTAAACTACGTGGAGACCAGCATCCAAGAAGATGGGCTCAACGTCAAGTTTCTTTTCTTCTATTAGTTTTTCGATTTCTTTTCGTAGGATGCCGCAAGAAATGAGGATGGGGCGGAATTTGCTGGGCAATCTTGCTGTTCCCGCTACTTTTCTAGTTCAGAAATCCAGTTGTCAAGTTTTTCTCTGGCTTCTTCGTCGCCCATTTGTTCTAGGGGATGCTTCATAAGATATGCGGAGGCGTATGTTAGGTTGCCGCTGACTCCTTTGTCTAATGCAAGTTGTGCGCATCTTATTGCGTCTATTGCTACTCCGCCTGAGTTGGCTTTGTCGTCTACATCTAACCTGATTTCCATGTTGAATGGTATGTTCGCGAACATTCTTCCTTCTATTCTGATGAATGCCAGTTTGGTGTTGCCTAGGAAGGGTATGAAGTCGCTGGGTCCGATATAGATGTCTTTGTCGTTCAGTCTCTGATTGGTTGGGATTAGGCTTTGAACGGCTTCTGTTTTTGATATTTTTTTGCTCTCCAGCCGCTCCCGTTCAAGCATGTTGGCGAAGTCAGTGTTTCCGCCAACGTTGATCTGGTAGGTTCTGTCTATCACTGCTCCGCGATCTACGCAAAGTTTGGCGAGGGTTCTGTGGGTTATTGTTGCTCCGATTACTCCCTTGACGTCGTCTCCCACAACCGGAAGACCTGCGGTTTCAAATTTTTTCAGCCAGTCTTTGTTGGATGCGATGAAGACGGGCATACAGTTTATGAAGGCGCAGGCTGTTTTAAGGGCGATTTTTGCCCAGAATTCTGTGGCTTTCTGGCTTCCCACAGGCAGATAGTTGATTAGGATTTTTGTTTTTGTGGCTTCTATTTCGTCTATTGCTTCTTTTTCGAGTTCTTTTTCGGTTTTTGTTTGGTTGATTGGATTGATCATGCTTGCTACGTAGACTCCTACGCCATCGAGGATTGGGCTCTCTTTCACTTTTCTGTTGGTGCAGTTTGAGACGCTGTCAACCCAATTGACGTAGTTTGGGTCTGAAAAGATGGCTTCGTTTAGTGGCGTGCCTACTTTGTTTTCTCCCACATCGAAGGAGGAGACGAATTCTACGTCTTCTGTGCCATAGCCGCCGATTTTTTCGTGCATTAGTCCTAGTTTCTGGGTTTTGTTTCGCTTGTAGTATTCTATTCCTTGGGCGAGCCCAGCGAAACAGTTTCCTACGCCAATTACGCCAACCCTAATTTTTCCCATGTAATCACATTCTGTTATTACTCTGAGCAAATAGTAAGTGGTTCTTCTTTATTTCTTTCGGTTACGCTGGTGCAGCTGATGGGGGGTAGACTCTTCGTGATGTGATATTAGATTGCGTAAAACAGGTTTTTGGCTGATTTCAGGGTTTCTCGTCTGTTTTCCAGAGGCGCTTTTCATACGCGGTTTTTGGGCGAAATTTTCCTCGGTGTTTTCTGATGGAGGCTTTTCTGCGGGAGATGTTTTCGAGTCTAGCTTGTGCTATGGCTATGCGGGTTAATGATGGAGTCTTTTTCTTTCTTGGTTTGTATTCTGGAAGTTTGACTAACGGAGATGTTTTCTTGGGTTCAGGTTCCTTTTGAGGCGTCAGCACTTCGGGGCGGGTGAAAATCACGGCTTTTTCTTCAAGGTTTACTTCCTTTATGTTCCAGCCTATGCTCTGCCATGCTTTGGCGTGAACTGAATTCTGGTTTGTCCACCATTCAGGTTTTTGGTGGGCGGACGCTGGAAGGTCGTTGCCTATTATTCCCTCTATTTGTGAGAATTGGAGTTTGACCCATCTGGTCCATTCGGCTTTTCGGGACAGATACAGGGTGAGGGGAGTGTATTTGCCCTTGAATGCTGGTTCGGGTGCAACATATCGTCTGGCGCAGTTGAGACAGACCAGATATTCGCCTTCACGCAGGTCTTCGGTTATGCAGCTTCTGCAGAAGAGCTGTTTGCATCGTGGACAGCGAGTAAGCTTTGAGGGAGGCACTGTCCGTTTGCATAGGCTACATTTGTCCTCTGGTTCTGGAGGGCGAGTTCCGCCTATCGGAATAATAACATCTCGCACCGAAGCCAACGCCTAATTCTAATAGTAGGAGAGAAGGGAAGATAAACCTAACTAAAACAGGTTACAGCAAGCGCTTTTTAGTGTCTTTTCGCTAATTTATTGATGCTATACGTTACAAGCGGGGCGATTGCAAGGAAAGAGACAGCTCGCAGGATAACGATTATCCATTGGTTTCCACTATTGCTTGCTGTTCCTGCAACTGCAAGGGTTGCTTGGGTAAAGTTGTGAGTGCTACTGAAGGTTAATAGCACCACCAAAGATATGCCGAAGGCAAAAACTGTTGTGTGAATAAGGTTGGTTTTTAGGTTCTTTGAGTAGTAGTGGCGGTCATAAAAGACAAACAGCACTAAACCTAGTATCATGCCAGAAAAAGCGGTAAAGTGTAAGCCAGCCAGTTGCCACAATGAGAGTTGACTAAAAATAGTCTGAACCGACATGAGGATGTCGACGCTGAGTGGAATCATCCAAGTGATGGCGATTATTGGGAGAATAAAGAAGACTTTGCCGACGTAGCGTTCAATTTCTCGGTGAACTGTTTTGCTTGTCCGCTCTTGTTCTCTTTCCACTTTTCGGAAGAGCACCATGCTTGTTTGTCCAATCTCTGAAAGACTGTATTTTCCTCGCGCAGATTGTTCAACCAGAAGATTTAGCTCCTTTAGATGGTAGCTGAGCAAGCCAGTGTCGTCTATGCCAACAGCATTCTGGATTTCTGTGAAGGATGCCTCGCCTTTTTGTTCAAGAAGAAACAGAATTTGGCGGCGTATCGGATTCTTCAACGCAGCGAATATCAAGTCGAAGTCGTTCGTTTCCGTCAAGAGCCACACTCGAGTTCTTTGTTGATGCGACAGCGTAAAAGAGTTTTCGTGAAGAAAAACTGGAAAAAGTACTGTTTTCAACAATGCACTGTTATTAGTCTCCTAATATGTCTGGGGTTGTTTTTGGGCAGGCTTAAAATGTTGGGTTTGGCAGTGGTTAGTTTATGAGAATGTGGATGGTCAATCCGAGAGTTATGTGTAGGCAGCATTTGTTGGGAGAGCATGCAGAGATTCACATGTTCATTGGAACTATTAGTCGGGAAAAATCGGTGAAGGGGTATTTGCAGAAGGGGCTCCTTGAAGTTCATAACCTGTACCTTCGCCATGAGGAACTTGTTGAGGAGATGAAACGAAGAGGCTACGTGCATTGCTCAGATTTGGATGGAAAGTGGAGATCCGTGGAAAGGTCGGGTTTCATAGATAGAAGTAAGAATCTAGTCGAGCTTGTTAGGCGCTGTTCAAGATGCAAACGTAGATATTCTGAAAGCAAAGATCCCCAATTTTGAAGATTTCGCCGGTTTTTGATTCAATGAGCGTAAGGGAATCAAATTAATGTGAGTGGTTGACGATTCCATAGTCTCCACTGATTGGGTCCTGAAATATTGGCAAGTGTGGCGGATAGAAAGTGAAAATTATGAATGCAACACCCAAAAGAAGCAGCGCAACCAGAGCAATTTTTTCTAGTTTATCTGGCAGTTGCTTGTGGGTCAAAAGCCTGTAGCTTAGTAACTGTCCGATTATTATGGCAACGATAAAGCTTAGAATGTCTATTAAAAAGATGCTTTCTCCAGTAATAGCGGTGTAAGAGTAGAAGATGAGGGGGATAATAACTGCTATCGCATAGACGACAACAGTTTTTGCCAAAAAGAAATTGTTGGTTCTCTTCTTGATGAACCGATATTCGATAAGCGCGTATAGTAATGCTGGCCAGAAGCCAAGTTTCAGATGTTCCCATACGCTCTCGTTTACAGCTGAGAATACGCCGACGATTTGTTGGTAACCAGACCATTCGAAAGTGAAGTGGAGCAGACTACCAAACATTATGATGAAGAGCATTCCGATTATTTCATAGATTAAAACAGTCTTCTTTTCCAAGCTAACCATTTGGAATCACACACCAAGAAAAAATCAAAATAAGCGTGAGATATAAACTTCACTCAAATTCACATAAAATCGCTTCCTCGAGAACAGAAAAAAGCGTGTTTTCAACAATACGCTGTTATTAGGCTTCAAATATGATCAAGGAAATGGTGCGGGGGGTGGGATTCGAACCCACGAACCCCTACGGGACAGGCTCCTGAAGCCTGCGCCTTTGACCTGGCTCGGCGACCCCCGCCCATTGTTTTCAAGGCATAATTCTTCCTTAAGTGTCTTTTCGCTTACACTGGAGTTCAAAAGCTTAAAGCAGCAGTCTACCCTAAAGCCAAGTTAGACGTGAGAATCATGAACTGGCTGGAAATATTACATGAATGCTCACAAAAGATCAGAAAGGAAGCACTCACCCTTTATGGTTCACCGGAGGCTGCAATCGGCTTCGGGGTTGGAGCTGGCGGCGATATAATGAAGAAGATTGATTTGGCTGCCGAAAAAGCATTGATAGACTGCCTAGACAAGCATGAAATCTCATGTACGCTCGTCAGCGAAGAGGCTGGAACCAAAAAAATTGGATCGCAACCCTCCCAATTTTATGTTACAACAGACCCAGTGGACGGCACAACCAATGCTGTCCGAGGATTGCCATTCAGCGCTACGGTTATTGCAGTTTCGAGGGGACCATGGCTTAGGGACGTGGAAACAGCCCTCGTAACCGACATTGTCCACAACATAACCTACACTGCCCAGAAGAACAGGGGCGCATTCAAGAACGGGGAAAGAATCAAGCCCTCTGAAACGTCTGAGATAGCAGATGCTGTGATCGGCGTTGACTTAAACACCTTCAAGATAGAGGAGCTTTTAACCAAGCTGGAGGGACTGTTCAGGGTTGGAAAACATTTCCGCCACTTCGGAGCCAACGCCCTGGAAATCTGCTACGTTGCAGACGGCTCCACAGACGCCTTCATCGACATCCGAGGAAAACTGCGGGTAACAGACATGGTAGCCTCTTATCTTATACTTCGCGAGGCAGGCGGAATCATGGTCACGCCAGAAGGGGAAGAACTTAACCTTCCCTTAGCACCCACCCAAAGACTATCCTTCATAGCAGCCTCAAACAGAAGAATCTATGAAGCCATCAAAGAATCGCTAACCTAACATAGAACAGAAACTTTCAGCAGTCCAGTTTTTAACAGAGAAAAACAGAGATTATTCTATAATTAGGAGAACAACAGATCTTGACACAGATAAAGCCTATACAGCCGTATCCAGCCCTGATACTGCAGAACAATCATCACCGAACCCTAGTGGTCGCTGACCTTCACATCGGCTGGGAAAGACTCCTAAGCCAAAGAGGAGTCCACGTTCCGTCCCAAACCCCAAAAATAAAGAACACGCTGCTTAGGCTAATCAAAGAATGCAAACCCACACAAGTAATATTTCTGGGAGACATAAAAGACGCCATCGCAAAGGTAGAGATGGAAGAGTGGAAGGACATTCCAGAATTCTTTGAGGAGATACAGAAAGAAGTTTCAGACCTTCAAGTTGTTCTAGGAAACCACGATGGAAACCTTGAGCCCCTCCTCCCAGAAACCGTAAAAATCATTCCCGCATCAGGCGCCAGTTTCGGAGATGTCGGACTCTTCCACGGACACGCATGGCCAACGCCAGAACTGCTAGAATGCAGAAGCCTGATATCAGGTCATGTTCATCCCACAGTAGTCATCCGCGACCCAATGGGCTTCAGGATGACAAGCCAAGTTCTGGTCAAGGCACCATGCAACGGAGAGCTGTTAGCGAAGTCTCTTCTTAATTATTTAGGCGCCAAAATCGAAACGGGTCTTTCTGCAATTCTTGAAGAGCAGTATAAGGTAAAAGTCAATGTTTCGCAGCTGTTCATAATGCCCTCCTTCAACCAGTTCCTTGGAGGAAGACCAATCAACGAAAGAAAAAGAGGAAAAAAGAAGACTGAAGCGTTTATTGGTCCAATTTTGCGTTCTGGCTGCGTAAACATAGACGATGCAGAGGTTTATCTTCTGGACGGAACCTTTCTGGGGACAGTGGATCAGCTGAAAGCACTGAGTTAACCACGAAGAGGCTCCTAAAATCAATCGCTTGGAATATTTTAGTTCAGAAAAGTTTTAATGAATTTCTAAACGTACGTACTAGCGAAGGTGAAAGTGATGTCAGAGGATGACTTGCCTGAATGGTTCAGAAAAAGAAAGAAGCACACTCCATTTTTTGGAAACTGGTTCTTCGGAGACATCGAAGAGATGATGAAGGAAATGGAGGAGATGATGGAGAGGGAGTTCAGCCAATTCAAAACTCGCATCCCAGAAGATTTGAAACGTGAACGCAAGCTTCCTGACGGCACAACTATACCCGAGTGGGGACCCTTCGTTTACGGCTATAGCATGACCATTGGACCGGATGGAAAACCGAAAATAAGAGAATTCGGTAACATCAAGCCTTCAAGCGACTTAGAATCCTGCGGCGTAAAACAACCATGCCTTGATGTGAAAGAAGAACGGGAACCGCTTGTGGACGTAATCGATACAAACGGGGAGATAAAGGTTATAGTAGAATTGCCCGGGGTTGAAAAAGAAAACATCAAATTGCGTGGAACAGAGGACAAGTTAACGATTTCTGTTGAGGCTCCTGAACGCAAGTACTTCAAAGAAATTGAGGTTCCAGCGAAAATTAACCCCAAGAAAGCTAAAACATCCTACAAAAATGGAGTGCTAGAGGTTACAGTACCAAAAATCGAAGAGAAAAAGAAGCCCAGCGGAGAACATATAAGAATCGAATAACCCAAAAAACGTTTCATCGAACTCCGCTGTTAAGATACAAACGTTTCTCCCTAGAAGTCCATAACACTCTCAAGGATAGATAAACAGTGAAAATACCCAAAGAAATCAAAAAACTCGAAAAAGTCTGCGAGGAAGCAAAAACCAAGGGAGAAGTAACTGGTGACCAGCAAACTCAGCTTTCAGATGCATTTGGTTCACGATTCACTAAAGCATGGGAGACACTAAATGAGAAGCGAGTCAAAAAGTATGTTTTCAGCCCCAGCGGCAGGATAGTTTGGATAGTTGTAGGCAGAGAAAGGGAATATCAGATTATGCCAGCAGCAGGTTTCTGTTCCTGCGACGATTTTTATTTCCGCGTGATGGACCGAGAAGCACACATCTGTTACCACCTCATCGCCCAGAAGATAGCGGATGCTTTGGGGTGGTATGACAAGGTTGAGGAAGAGGATAGGCTCTACGACTGCCTCATGGAAGAGTGGAAAAAGGTTACACCTTAAATATCTCACATTCAAATATTAGACAAAGGAGAGATTTAGATGACCCCGGATGCCTACTTCAGTTGGATACTCATTATTTTAACAGGTTTGATTTTCATAGCTTTGGTTCTAGGCTTCTTGTATTTGGTTTATGGCAAAGAGGAAA
>SMTZ1_10002339_pt1 | contig 19169 bp, 12 predicted proteins | sample DeeMarSWOR136_30_FD_25667 | JGI IMG/M metagenome (IMG submission 25667)
GTTTTAGATCAATGTTCTCCCTTTTTCCAGGCCAATTCAATTGTGGTACAATTATTAAAATAGTTCTATTTAAGATAAATAATTTTTTTGGCAGCCTGGTGACCGGATTGTAACTGTAAACGAACAAGGTAAACACCTGAACTGATTTTTTCGGAAAGTTGGAAATTTTCAGAATAAGATACGACCGACTGATATTGTCTCATAAGATCCACCAGATGTTGACCCCGAATAGTGTAGAGGTCAATTTCTACCCTATCCGGTTGCTCAAGCTTATATTGAATGGTAAATTCACCATTGAAAGGATTCGGATAAAAATCCCACAAAAAATCCATGGATTCTGGATTTTCATCCTTTATTCCAGTCGATATCTGTTCAATTTTTATTCCACTAATTACAGGTTCACCCACGACTGACTCAAAATAAAAATTCAAAATACCATCATGCACAGAAAGTCCTGAAATTATTTTTTCCACGGCGGTAAACTTTTGCAGACCTGCTTCAGCATAAATATTTAAATTATCCAGCACCAGGTGGCTCTCAGCGAATACATCAAATATTCTTGCACTGGGTGAATTATATTCCGTTTCCGCAAACATCAAGGTAATGTTATACTGACCTTCCGGAAGCCTAATTTGATAAAATAAAGCATTGCGTAATTCAGAGCGAAATATTTCATCCTCAGTTGTATTGTTAAAGTGGGTTGTATCTGGTAAGTGAACCTGATTTCCTCCGGTATAGCCATGTTCTAATTCTTCCGTCCAGATCTGATCGGCAAAATAATTTTGCCAGGACTCCCCGGCTATATTAAATGCTGCTGGTAATTCTATTGTCATTCTAGTTATGATCGATTTTGCACCCATAACATTTGGTGGTTGATTCAAATCTTTTATTCCTATGGCGATAAGATTATATAACTGGGATGGGATTAAATTCTCAGCACCCAATCGCACAGTACGACCATCGGATTGCAGATTTGCACTGTTAATTGTTACATTCGACATAAGATAATTATTCACATTTTGTGCACTGAGGGGATCTACGGGTTCAGAGAAAAATACCAAAATGTAATCACTAAATACTCTAGCCCAAACCATATAGGGAGGATCCAGATCTTCATCCACAATGGGAGCCCCGGAATAGCCGATATTGATCGCATCCGTTAGACAAAGTGTCATATATCGGTCCTGAAAAACTGCATTTTGGGGAATAAAATCGCATAGATTCCCATACCAGGTATGGGTACCTTTGGACCAGCGCGCCTGATTCCAGACCGTGAAATCATCATGCCAGAGTAAGGTAAAATTATCCCCCGTACCCGGTGTATACTCATAGTATTTAACCCAATCATAATAGGCATACAGCGGGAGGCTGGCAGGATTTAAGATACCCACCCATGAGACCGCATCCGGTGGCCAGATATTCATCATTAGCTTTTGCGCATAATTTAATTGAGATACATGACTATTTATTTCTCGATAAATCTCAAAACCATCCACCAACCAAGCCACATAATCGGGTGTCCATTCAATGGCATAGATATGAAAAGTCTGATGAGGATTATATTGTAAGCTTTTGGTAACCTCATGATTAATCTGTCCTTGGGTAATAATGTTAAATTGAACGGAATTAGAAGAATTTCCCAAGATTTCAATATCAATTTCATTCCACTGGGCAGGTACGTTGGGAGTATCGTGGTAAGTAAAAAACGATGACAGCATTCCGCTTCCGGCAGCAGATCTCATTCTCACTTCAAAACGACCGTATAGAAAGGTGCTGTTCGTCCGAAGCTCCGCCCCCTTATAGGTCTTCGCCAAAATATTATAAAAAAAAGCCAATAAAATTAGAATGATGGCAATTTTAGCTTTCTGCATGAGAAAAATCCATTCCACTACTTATTTAAGGATTAACATTTTACGAGTCTGTTCATAATTATGGATTTGAAATTTGTATAAATATACACCACTGCTAATCAAGGCAGACTGAAACGATACCGAATGATGTCCTGCTTGCTTTGTCTCATTGACGAGCACCGAAACTTCTTTTCCTGTCAGATCATAAACGCTTAGATTTACATAATTATCCCTGGGAAGAAAATATTGAATTTGGGTCATCGAATTAAATGGATTGGGATAATTTTGCTTCAACTCAAAATTCTGCTGAATACTGCCTTTATCATTATTAATCTCAGTTGTAATAAAGGTGAAAGAAATTTGATTCAAATTAAAACCACCTTGTGGAAAGGAGATGATCATCTCCTGCGAACCCGCCTCCAACTGCAATTCTTGTAGGCTGACCGTTGTCCAATTCTGCCATCCCCCGGTATTCGGTATCGATAATATATTGCTGATGGGTTGATTATTAACATAGAGGCGAAGTTGTCCACCAGATGAGCCACTTGCTACCCGAAAGTCGGCTCTATAAATTCCAGTGGTATTCACCTGAACGGTATACTTTAACCATTCATTATTTTCAATCCATCCCACATTATAATGATAACCTTGTGGGTCACTTGAATTTTCAATATCCACCCCATCATTTCGATATCGCCATCCACGATTCCATTCCCCACCACCCGGTCCATTGACATTCTTAAAGTCCGAATCAGAATAGCCTACCGCGATGGTTCCATAATCATAATGCACCGCAGATATTTTTCCGGGAATTTTCAATTGAGTAAAGGGTTGCGAATGATTACCGAAATCTGAGTCTAATAATGCCTTAAGAACACCTGGCCTTGCTTCACAATTCTGCAGTTTCAGATTTTCAGCCATTTGTAACAGAGCTGCCAGAGCTGCCGACTGTGACGGTCTGGGAGAATTTCCCCGCCAGTAATTCAATATAGCTTCATATTCCGGCTCAATAACAGCTGACAGGGGACTTGTGATAGTTTCCAGTTTCTTGTGGGCCCACCAGCACCAACCAATATTATTATTTTCCAGTAGTTTTATGGTCTCATAATACCAGGGATTTGAATTTTCTCCGGATTCTCCCATCCAGAGGGGTACATTATACTGATTCCGAATATCCATTAAATACTGGATTGTCGGAATAGTGGTCAGATTCCAATATTTATGAAAGCTATATGCCATATTATTGTCCCAGGGGGGCGTTAGTAGGTTAAAATCAGTGGCATACCAATTCCCCTCTATGAAGATCATATGATTGGTGTCCACAGTTCGAATGGAATCGGTCAGTTGAATATAAAAATCCCTGAGAATTTGATTACTAGATCCATCCGGTAAGACCGGTTCATTCAGAAAATCATAACCACCAATTCTAGTATCATGAGCATAACGCTGTGCAATTTCTTTCCAGATCCTGATGGTGAGAGGTTGATATATTTGTGGCTCAGTCCACAATCTGGCTTCAATGCCGTCACTGTCACTAATATTACCTTTATTCTGCCCTCCTGGTGCACAATGCATGTCCAGGATGAGATATAACTGATTATCCCCGCACCAGGCTAATAAAGTATCCAGTAATGCAAATCCTTCCAGACGGAAGGTACTGGTTAAGTCGTCATAGAAAACCTGATAATGAAATGGAAGCCGAATGGAATTAAATCCCCATTGGGAAATAAGATCAATATCTGCCTTCGTTACATAGTTTGCCTGGTAATCTGCCCAAAATTGATCTGCAAACAGATCACCAATCAGGTCTCTTACCAGACTATCAATATAAGATGGGGAACCATAACCCGGTACATGAAGCATATAACCCTCAGGAACCAGCCATCCACCCAGACCATAACCGCAAAGAAAAATCGGTGCTCCTGTTGAATCGATAATTTCCGGTCCCGAAGCTCTCAGAAAAGAGGCACGGTTGTCCTCTGGAATACTAATAAGAATTAATACCATCATGACAATAAAGATGTGAATTGACCAAAAATTTAAACTCATGTTCATAAAAATCCCTTAGACTATTAGTTTTATTACTTCAGCTCATCATAAGTTTCTTGTTAATCAGAGCGCCGATAAACTCGCACGTAATCTACATACATCATTTGTGGAAAAACTGTAGTATGATCTGGGTTCCCTGGCCAATTTCCACCAACCGCGACATTGAGAAGCAAGTGAAAACGGCGGTTAAATGGCGCAGGAAACGGGGCACTAGTTGTATGCCATTGATCTTTGGTAAGATAAAGCTCGCCATCCACATACCAGCGGAATTCAATGGTATCCCATTCCAGGGTAAAAAGATGGAAATCATCTGCGAATGTTGAATTGGAAAGGCGATATGATCCTCCCGACTGCAAATTATTCGGATATTCTCCACCATAATGAATGGTGCCATAAACACGACTTGGTTCATGACCTAACAATTCCATAATATCAATTTCACCACTGGCAGCCCACCCGCCATAGGCCCAGTCTGTTGGTAACATCCATATGGCAGGCCAGAGACCCTTCCCAAAGGGAAGTTTCGCCCTGATATCAAATCTACCGTAAAGCCAATCTCCTCTGTTGAGGGTTCTAAGTCGTGCGGAGGTATATTCTCTGGTACCATCTTCACCGGTATAGGTTTCCTTCAGGGCTTTAATCACCAGAGATCCATCTTCAATATATGAATTTTCAGCGCGATCTGTATAATACTGCAATTCATTATTTCCACCCCCCCAACCATTGACTTCATGTTCCCATTTTCCGCGATCGATGGAAGATCCATGGAATTCGTCATTCCATATCAGGGTCCATCCTTCCAGCGGTGGGATTTCAGGACCATCTTGCGGTTGAGCCGGATTTTTTTTAACACAGGCTAAATAATTTATTAGGATTAAAATAAACAGAAAGAATATGGGTAGTGTTTTCAATTTAACCTCGCAATTGATTCACTTATGTGTGAATATGTCAAACCAAAACCATAAGGAAAGAGGGGATTATAATTCGGATCGCCGAAATTGATCGGGATCTGAGTCATGTCACGGGGCCAGGAATGTGATAATTTACCGGTGGGTGAAACATCCCCAAAAAGGACATCAGTAATACCCAATCCCTCAGTCCCGGGAAGCCAGGCAGCAAGAAAGGCTTGACTATCCTGCAAAACTTGATTTATAATCATAGGACGTCCTGAAATTAAAATAGTGATGATAGGGATATCCGCATTCTTAAAATTCTGGATCGTCGTAAAATCCTCACTATCCAGATTTAAATTTAAGCGATCTCCGCTTCCCTCAGCATAAGGTCTTTCGCCAATAACGGCAATACCCAGATCTGCCTCATCTGCAGTACTGCCATCATAAGAATAAGTAACAACTGTGCTTGGATGTACGGCTATTCGAATGGCCTGCAGAACAGTGGTGCCCCAGGTGATATCACCACTGTTTCCCTGCCAGCTTATGGTCCAACCACCGCATTGATTACCCAAATCATCTGCATTTTTCCCAGCCACATGTATTCTTAAAGAATCTTTTCTGAGTGGAAGAATATTTTCCTGATTTTTTAATAATACCAGGGATTGTCGAACACATTCTCTGGCAATCTGACGGTGTTCATTTGAACCGATGGTCGCCGTGTAGGTCCGGTCAGTATAGGGATGCTCAAACAATCCCAAGCTAAATTTCATAGTCAAAATTCTTCGGACGGCATCATCAATTCTCTCCATGGAAATTTGGTCTTCCTGCACCAGATTCTTCGTTGTATTGATAAATTCCTGATATCGGTCCGGAACCATAATCATATCCAGGCCTGCATTAATGGAGGTTTCTATGTCACTGGCATAATCACCGGGAAGCTGGTTTATGGCAGCCCAATCAGAAATCAGGAATCCTTCGAATCCCAGTTCTCCTTTTAGTACCGTGGTGAGCAAGTATGAGTGACCATGTAATTTTTGTCCATTCCAACTGTTATAGGATACCATAATCGAACCTACCCCGGCCTCAATAGCGCTCTGATATCCCGCCATATGAATTTCTCGCAATGCCGTCTCATTCAGTTCAATATCTCCCTGATCTACACCCCCAGTGGTTCCACCGTCTCCGACAAAATGCTTGGCACAAGCCAAAATGGTGCCGGGATCACTCAAATTACGGCCTTGAAAACCCCTCACTGCTGCTTCACTCATTTCCCTGGTCAGATCCGGTGTTTCTCCAAACCCTTCATAGGTTCTTCCCCATCTTTCATCTCTGGGTACGGCGATACAGGGAGCAAAAGTCCAGTCGATTCCGGTTCCGGCCACTTCTTCTGCAACAGCCCGGTTGGCCTGTTCAACCAGAGAGGGATTCTGGGTGCATCCCATACCGATATTATGGGGGAAAATAACGGCAGTATATACATTATTGTGACCATGCACGGCATCAATCCCATAAATTAAGGGAATTTGCATTCGGGTCTGTAAGGCCTGTTCCTGAAAGGAGTCATACATATCAGCCCAGGCAAAAGGGACATTTGAAGTTGGCGATGACCCACCACCGCTTAAAATAGAGCCGAGATAAAATTGTTTGATGTCACTTATGTCAGAAAGATACTGCCGGTCAACTTGAGTCATCTGACCGACTTTTTCATCCAGGGTCAGGCGGGATAAAAGATCTGCTGCTCTGGCTTCAGGAAATAAGGCGGGATCTTGATAAGGATAATTAACATCAACATCAGGATCAGAAGCATTTTTATGGCAAAAGTAAAATAATAAGATGAGAGCAAAAAACGATATCATGCTTATCTGAAAGGAGGGTTTATTCATGCGATTTATCATTATTATATATTTATCAACTAAAATAATGTTAAAATAACCCGTGGTTCTAATTAATTTGTTATCACTAAAAATCGTAAATAGATAAAGTATATTGTTTAACTCCGTCACCCTGAATTTATTTCAGGATTTCCTTTTGATAAAAACAGAGATGCTGAACTAAGTTCAGCATAACATTAATACGAATTATTGCCATCTTTGACAAATTTCATCTTTATTAGCACAACGGGTTAAAATACAATTTTAGTGCCAAATGAAAAATCAAATTATTTTCAGGAATAAATGCAATTTAATAAATATTTTCAGTGAATATTATTATTTTAATAATCAACGTTTATTATTATGATAATAACCAGAGGGGCTCATGCAGTGAATCCGTAAGAAGGCGAAAAGTTTTCAAAATAGAGCGGGTTCAGTACTTATTTTAGTCCCAATTCCTTGCACATCCGGTAGTAATTGGGGGGTGCCAGGCCTAATTTGCGAGCGGCTTCTGCATCCGAACCAGAATTCTGACGGACAAATCTGAAATATTCTGCTCTGAATTTATTTTCTATTTCACGGAGGGGAAGAATTCGGTGGTTGTCCCATAAATCTAAATCAGAAAATACCCCATAATCTTTAGATTTCTGCGGTGACAGTAAAACTTCTGAAACACTATGCTCATCAATGAGGTTTTTATCCTTTAGCACCAATCGCTGTATCACATTCTGTAATTCTCTTACATTACCCGGCCAATCATAATCTTGTAGAATTTTTAGAGCCGCCCCACTCAATTCCGGTTCAGGACTCTGGAAATTCTGAGCATATATACTCATATAATATCTCAACAATCCAGGAATATCCTCTCTTCGCTCGCTGAGAGGAGGAATCCAGATCGGGAAAACATTCAGGCGGTAATACAAGTCCTCCCTGAATTTTTTTGATTTAATTTCCTCAGAAATATTTTTGTTAGTGGCTGCTACAATACGAACATCGACGTGAACACGTTTGGTCCTTCCTATTTTTTCAATCTCACCATCCTCTAAAAATCGCAAAATTTTTACCTGTGCGGATAAGGGAAGTTCTCCAATCTCATCTAGAAAAAGAGTGCCATGATCAGCCAGTTCAAAAAGTCCCGGTTTTTTATTTTGTGCGCCTGTAAACGAGCCTTTTTCAAATCCGAAGAGCTCACTTTCGATTAACTCCTGCGGTATACTTCCACAATTAATCGGTACCAAATTTTCGAATCTTCTGCGACTCTGATAATGAATATGGTTGGCGACTAATTCTTTACCGGTTCCCGATGCACCGGTGATCAAAATCGTGGCATCCGAGTCCGCCGCTTTGGCGATATCCTGTTTTAATTTTCGGATCGCTTCTGAATCCCCGAGTATTTTTTTCTCTTCCAGATTTTTCTGGATATTTTGATCGAGCTTTGTTCTGGACTTCAATTCTTCTTTCGCTAAATAGCGCCGCTCTGCAGCATTAAATAAACTCAGGATAAAGTCGGTAGGTTGATAAATATATTCCTCAATATCTCCTGGATATTTGGTGCAATACCACATAGCACCCGCTTCAATCAAACGATTCGCAAATTCGAAATCTGAAATATTAACAGTCATCTTTGTCACAACCAGAATCTGAATGATCTCATCAATCTGTTTTATTTTCTGTATTAATCTCTCACCAGATAGACTACCCACTATTTGAAAATCCATGATAACGACATCATATTTCCCTTTTTCTTGTTCTAAGGCTTCCAGAGCAGCTTCGCCGGTTGATACAATTTTTTTCAGAATGAGATATTCCTGAAAAGGTTTAAGAGTATTTTTAATTCGGCGAACATCATAGTCTTCATCTTCAATAAGCAGGATATTGACTTTTCTATTAGAGAACATTTTTTCCTCTTTCCTTACAGGGAATAATAAATTTATAGCAGCATCCCTCATTCTCCAGGTTGATCGCATCTATTTTCCATCCGCACCTCTGGGTTGAGATTTCATATGCCAAATAACAACCGTAACCCGTATTCCCACTATTTACTTTGGTCGTCACATTTTCCAGGAATAGTTTTTTAATACCATTTTCATCTTCTTCCAGTAGCTCCTTTTTAAAACCACTCCCGTTATCACAAATAGAAAGATAACATTCATTTTTCTGGGGATCAAATTTAGTTGAGATCCTAATGATGACTTTATCCTTTTCTGAATGGTCGATGCTATTTTGGATCAAAGGTTCAACGATCTCCCAGACGACAAATTCATTGACACCAATCGGAGGAACAGCAGGATCCAAGTTGAATTGAAAATCATATTTATTTGTCGGGTAGGCAACTCTTTGGAAGATATGCTCTACAATGAACCTGAGTACCTCATTCAGGTCTGTTTGGAAGAGCGGATTTCTAATGGTCTGTAAGGGGGGATCATACCACTTCATATCATAAATAACCCGAGAGATAAAGTTAGCATATTTTGTAACACGAGACTTTATCTCATCTGTTTTTTTATTATCCAATTGAAGTAAATCTTCTTTTATAAATCCCATTATTTTTTCAGCTTTATGATGCGTGTGATAAATCCTTTTTGTAAATAAGGCTTCTTTTTGATGGTGAATTTCCTCTTTAAAAAACTTTTCTCTTTCAGAGTACAATTGTTTAAATGCTTCATCTCTTTCCTTAACCGTATAGGAAGAAATGTAAAACATCGCAATTAAACCGAATAAGATCAGGGCGGTAAATATCAGAGCTGTTTCATCATAACTTGAAATGATTTCACTGGTTATAAATGTGAAGTCTGGAATATTCTTTACATAAACCGCACCCACATATTCACCCTTCGGAACAAAGGGAACAAATACATGGAAGATATTATCTCCTTCTCTTACCGAATAAATTTGTTCATCTCTTTTAATCTCTTCTGAAAGATCTTGATATAGGTTGATAGCCTCTGTATGCTTATTCTCAAGCCCATGGGGTAAGGATACTCCCTGAAAGAAAAAATCAAATAACAGTTTCCCCTCATCAATTGAAATAATGTCATCACCATCAGGAACCAAGATGCAAATATCTCTCACGCTTTGTTGTAATAGAGGTTGACTTAAAATAATATTAAATGCCTGTATGATTTCCTGGATATTATCCGAATCTACTATGCTTTTACTGCTGGTTGTTTCTAGTAATAACTCCAGTGATGTGGCAGATAAGTTTGCAAGACGCTCTGCCGAATCTTGTTGATACCAGTCCTGAGTTTTTAATAGTAAATGTTGAATAGAACCTTTGTGGACAATCGAAACCAAAATTTGAAAAATAATGAGAACCAGTAACAAGACTAACAAATGCTTGAATTCAAAATGATACTTTTTAAATTTTTCAAAAAAACTGAATTTTGAGGATTTCATAAATGCTTATCCCTTATTTGACAATAAACTTATCGGTATTCATTAAAACTTCTACCTTTGCCAAAGCCTCTTCCGTGGTTAATTCTTTCTTTATCGCTTGGTGGACATAAAAGGAAATAATATCCGACTTTTTAGTATAATCGGATGTGTAAGGTCGGTGCACCCCATTCTTAAGTAATTTTTGATAATAATCTAAAAATTCATTCTGGTCCACGAATTTTCTATCCTGGTATACCTGATAATTTACCGGGAGATATCCCCCGACAGAGTACATCATCTCTTGATTCTCCTTTTTCAAGGCAAATTTTAAGAATTTTACAGCTTCATCGAGATGATTTGAAGACTTGGAAATCATTAAATTCCAACCTCCAAAAACAGAAACGGGTGAGGATCCTTCAAAATGAGGTAGAGCAGCTACCCCAAAAAGACCCTTTTTCCCGGCCTCTTCAATAATGCGACTATGATTTTGCATAAATCCTGACCAACCTCTGAAGAAAATAGCATCATTTTTTAAACTATATACATAACTTTGATACTCATCAAAATTTAAGACCGCTGATGGCGTTAAGTGGTATTTGTTTACCAGATCAACCAATAATTGGAGAGCCCGTTTCGATTCCGGTGTGTTTATCGTAATAGTATCTTTACTAAACGATGATTTATTCTGTGATAGTATAAGTTCTGCCAAGCTACAAACGAGACCTTCATAGTTTTTTGCAGGAAACATGTAAAAAGGATTAACTCCTCTAAAATATCGTTTCTGGAGTTCGATAAAATCCTCCCAGGTGATTGATTTTTTGAGTATCTCTTCCCAAATATAAAATTGAGGATGTTTTTCGAGGATATCTCTGCGATAGTACATGAGACCAACATCTATATAAAGGGGTATAGCAACCAGCTTTTCTTCATAATAACATGATTCCAAAGAATAATTTAATATTAAATTTAGTTCTGAAGATTCAAAAAAGTAATTCAAGGGATGTACCCATTTGGCAAATCGAGCTGACCAGATAAGATCACCAGCAAATACATCTATAAGATCACTTTTACTTCTCAAAGACCTTGCCAAAAGTTCTTTTCGCTCATTTGTACTAAATTTTGAAAATGGTAAATCAATAGGAACTACCTCTATTTCGCCTTCATAAGCCAGGTTAAAACGGTCAATTAAGATTTTAAGAGCAGGCGAGATATTATCAGCAAAATAAATTTTAGTTGCCTTCTTAGAATTGGGGCTATGAATAATATCTAGTATTATACTAAATAATACAACCAATATAACAAATGCGATTCCAACAAAAAAAATAGACATCCTATTATTTTTAAGAACTTCCCATACTTTCAATTTTACCTCCAAGGATGATTCTTAAAATTAAAATATAAGATAAATATAATCGATTTAAAACTCAAGTGCCTTCCATCTCAGATAAATTAATAGATCATTAGATACTAGAACACGCCAATAAACATTTTAACCGCCTATATATAATCTATAACATATCAGTCAAAGAATTTTACCTTTTATATGTTTTGGCAATTATTTGGCAAAAGATGGTGCAGACTAATTTAGACAATATTGGATATGGTTAGAAAAAATAATAATTAGCGTTTCAGCTTATCTCTCAATTTATTTTTTGTCTTTATTGAATTTAGCCCATTAAAAAGTAGTCTTCTGAGTTATTCGCCTTTATTTATAATTTGCAATTAACTATATTTCCAATTCAGGATTATTTTGGACTACCCAAATGCCCCAATATGCTACTGTTATGTTGACCATTCCGCACGAGAATGGTTTTACCTATGAGATTCCTCCTGAATTTCAAGAGCAGGTGAGAATTGGTATTCAGGTTGTTGTGCCCTTCGGAAAAAGATACCTTTCCGGAATTGTTATGGAAACAAGTGAGAGGATCCCACAGGTTATAGGTGATGTCCAGATAAAACCTATTAAAGACATAATAACCTCAACCCCACTGGTAACTCCGGAATTGAAAGAATTGCTCAAATGGATATCAGAATATTATGTTTGTCAGTTAGGCGAATCTTACCGTTTAATCCAATCTAGCATCAATGTAAGTAAATCCCTGTTGAAGATACAACGGCTTATCTCAATTATTCCAGAAAATTTGGATAAAAAATATCAAGTATTGTTAGAAAAAATTCCTCTGGAAAAAGAATTATCTCTGAAGGAATTTCGAAATATTGTGAAATCGAAAAACATTCAATCCAAATTAATTGAGCTGGAAAAAGAGGGTTTTATTCAGCGGAAATATTCTGAAATAAAGAAAAAAGAAAGCATTCAGAAAGAAGAATATTTTCGCTATATCTTACCGGAGGTTTCTGCTGAGAGTAATATGAAAACGGTCAAGGGAAATAAAACAAAACAAATTCAAGCCTACCTGGAAAAAAAGGATTGGGTTTCTTACCAGGAATTAAAATCGGCCGGTTTTTCCCGGCAAATTTTAAACCGAATGGTTGACAAAGCGATACTGGAAAAGAAAACAGTAGAGAAAGAGAGATATTTATCAACTCCTTTTAATGAAGTCATATCAGATGTTGAATTAACTCCGGAACAGGCGGAGATGGTAAATCAGGTTACAACGCCTTTGCAAGCTGGAATTTTTGAAACTTTCCTTTTACATGGTATTACTGGTAGTGGTAAGACCCAGATTTATATTGAATTAATCAGGGAAGCGCTAAAGCTAGGTCGCCAGGCAATAGTCCTGATTCCGGAAATTGTTTTAACTCCTCAGACATTAGCCAGATTTCAATACCATTTTCCCGATCAGATCGCAGTTATTCATAGCCGTTTATATCCTTCGGAAAAGAGGGAGGTATTGTATAAAATTCGTCAGGGAAAATTTAATATCGTTTTGGGTCCCAGATCGGCGATTTTTGCTCCGGTCACTCAACTGGGGCTGGTCATAGTTGATGAAGAGCATGAAGGCAGTTACAAACAGAGTGATGCCAGGCCCCACTACCATGGGAGAGATGTGGCAATTTACCGGGCAAAGCTCAATAATGCAGTAGTGGTTTTGGGATCAGCCACGCCCTCATTTGAAAGCCTTTATAATGCCCGGGAAGGAGTTTACAAATATTTTCGGTTGGGTAAACGTATCCAGTCCAGGAATCTTCCACGTATTCAAATTGTTGATCTTAAAGAGGAATGGAAAAAAAGTGGTGTTGATCCTGTTTTATCCGAACAACTTGAGCTGAAGATTGAGTCGCGTTTGTTAACTAAAGAACAGGTAATGTTATTACAAAATCGCCGGGGGTATTCCCCTTACATATTGTGTAAAGACTGCGGATTTATCGCAAAGTGTAAAAATTGTGATATCACCCTGACCTACCATATCATAAAACGCCAGCTGATTTGTCACTATTGTGGTCATAAAGAAAAAGCGCCGGATGCATGTCCGAGTTGTAATGGGTTGGATGTTATCTATAAAGGGATTGGTACCCAGAGAATTGAAGAGATATTAAAAGAAAAATTTACTGAGGCAAATGTATTACGAATGGATCAGGATACAGTGAAGGGTAAGCATGGTCATGCAGTGATTCTGGAAAAATTTCGCAGTGGAGCAGCCGATGTTCTTCTCGGTACCAAGATGATTGCCAAGGGACTTGATTTCGGGAAAGTAACACTGGTAGGGGTGGTTTCGGCAGACCAGGGAATGCATTTTCCGGATTTTCGGGCATCGGAAAAAGTATTTCAATTGTTGACCCAGGCGGCTGGACGAGCCGGGAGAGGTCACAGTAGCGGAGAAGTAGTAGTACAGACTTATGACCCCGGTCATTTCATGTTCAAACAACTCATGACCCACGATTATACAGTCTTTTATGAAAAAGAAATTCAAAGTAGAAAGTATCTAAAATATCCTCCCTTTTCCCGGCTGATTTTAATAAGAATCGAAGGCCAAAATCTTGAGGAAGTACAGGGTTATAGTGAGGTATTGGTACGCTTCCTTTGGAAAACGAATAAAAACAGATATTTTACTGTTCTGGGTCCTGCACCTTCCCCTCTTTTCCGAATTCAAAATGTCTATCGTTATCAGATTTTGCTGAAACAGGAAAGATCATACGATACCCAGATTCCATATATTAGACAGTTGTTGAAACAGGGAATTTTAAACAATCCTGATGTCAAAAAATGGCCGGTGAAAGTTACAATCGATGTCGATCCGATAGATATATTGTAAAGTATATTTTATTCAAATACCTCTGCCGAACATGATTGCTCGAGGAATTCAAATTACCGGCAATTAATAAAGAGACTACTTTAAAAGGTTCAGCGGAACCTTAGCAGAGTAATAACCTGAAAAAAAATCCATTTTTGAAACATATTGTCTGATAAGGCTAATTAACTATAGCCTGGTTATTTATTGCCAATTAGAAGAAACGTAAAAAATATAGATGTTTCATCATGAACTTTGAAAATATGGGAGCAGTATATCGCAAGAAAATTTTACGCAACTATATCTATTATTCAGAGTAAAAACAGTATATCATCCAAAAGGCGCCTATCATGCCACACAATGACCAAGCTTTTTTTCTTCATATTGTATTTTACCTCATTATCGGGCAATATTTTACTGCAAATGCGACTGATACCTTACAAACTCACAATAAACATCCGGAATCAGTTAAGCTCTCTTCCACCGACACTACAATTCAAACTGTAAGCCCTTCCGACCGATTCATAAAATATTGGATCTGGCAACATCGCCAGGAACTATGGAAAAATTTAGGTCAGGATTCCCAACCAGCACAGCAATATACCTATCCCCTCTTTCCTTCGATTGTTGAAAATCGATTCTATCATAGTGATCAATTACAACTGGATTATCGGCAAAGTTCGATTTATATACCAGTAATTGTGAGGGATTATCTTGATTTCAAAATGGGTAGAGATCGCTATCTCCCGATCATGGGTACTGGACCATCCACTGTCTTTACCAATCCCATCTGGTATCATATCCAGGTGAAATCAATGCGCAGGGAATGAATCCTATTCTTTCAAATATTTTTTTGATGGCTGGACATCCCTTAAATCATTATCTATAATTATAACCAATATTTAAAAAGAAATATGTTTATACCCAGCTCTGCAAAAGTATTATTAAAAAGTCATTTCCTGTAAATGTTAAGTAATTCGATGGCAAAAAGACGCGGTCATCTCGACCGATCGAGCACTCAAATTCATTTCATTTGCGTGCTGGAAAATTTTACTAACTATATAAAAAATAATAAATTATTATTAATTTTAAGGTTCATCGAAAAAATGGGTACATAAGAAATTAAATACAAGAGAATGTTTTTTGACCGGCGAAATTCTGTTTGAGTCCGGCATTTGCCGGACGAGTTTATTTCGCCGGAGGACTTTTTAGTTACTTTTTGGTCCGTCAAAAAGTAACAGAAAAAGAAATATTTTATAAAAGTAGCAAATCATCATTTTTAATTTAGGATCGAAATACTCTTATACCTGCAAAATTTTAAAAGATCAAATGAGTTGAACTATATTTTGCCAGTGGGTTAACTTCTATTCAAAAATTTTGATGTATTATATAAGATGTAAAAAATGCGTTATATCTTGACTTTTTTAAAATGAGGTACTCATAATTATGATGAATCAATTTTAACGGACTAAAGGGAAACATCATAAAAAGTAAGTTCTTATAAATTTTCCAGATATTATTATGCCAGAATTACCCGAGGTTGAGACTATTGCCCGGCAAATTCGCCAGTATTTTCTGGGGAAAAGGTTGAGTTCGATAGAAGCCAGACAAGTAAGAATATTCCAAAATATTAATGCGGAAGAATTCTGTGCAAATTTAATGGGACGAAAATTAATTTCAATCGATCGTTATGGTAAATTTCTCTACTGGAATATGGAAGGATTTTATCCGGTGTTTCATCTGGGTATGTCCGGTATTTTTTTAAAAGAAAGATCACAATCCAACTATCCCCAGCATATTCATATTTCTATGACATTCAATCAGAATCTCAACCTGTATTTTCAAGATGTGAGGAAATTTAGTAAGATTTTTTTATACCATAGAATACCGAATTTTTCCCAACTGGGTATTGATCCAACCCGTAAAAATTTTACTTTAAATAACCTTAAGAAATTATTAAATTTAAGATCAGTAAATATAAAAAATATATTGATGGATCAGGGAATCATCGCCGGAATTGGAAATATTTATGCGAATGAAATCCTATACGATGCCAGGATACATCCATTACGGCCTGCTAATTCCTTGAATAATAATGAAATTCAGCAAATCTATCATTCCATAAAAAAAATCATGAATTTAGCTTTAGAAAGATTTGGTACTACCTATTCGGCCTATCGGACAGTTCAGGGGAATACGGGCGATAATCAGAGTTTTTTAAAAGTGTATCAGAAAGAAGGAACTGACTGTCCGGTTTGTGGAACTGTAATTGAAAAAATGCTGGTAAATAGTCGTTCAACCTTTTATTGTAAAAAATGTCAGACCAGGGTGAAATGAAGCTGGTTACCTTGTTAACTGATTTTGGTACCGCAGATGGTTATGTTGGAGCTATGAAAGGTGTTTTATTGAGAAATGTTCCGGATGTGCAGATAATTGATATTTCACACGAAATAGCTGCGTTTAGCTATCGTCAGGCTGCATTTGCCCTGCTTAATTACGCCTTCGAATATCCACCGAACACCGTGCATATTGTGGTGATTGATCCTGGCGTTGGTAGTCAAAGAAGTGGTTTAGTTGTGGAAACAACAGATCATTATTACATTGGACCAGATAACGGAGTTTTCAGTTTCGTATACCTCAGGCAGGCATTTAACGCTTATGAGATTATGCTCTCAGAATTGAAGAGTAATATTAGTTCAACATTCCATGGCAGAGATGTTTTTGCACCAGTTGCTGTTAGGATTTTATCAGGTGAGGCTATTACAAATTTCTGCCAGCCTGCCCAGCATTTATCATCATTTTATACTCCTTATGAGAAGTTAGATGAAAAACAAATCCGTTTAAAAGTCTTGCATATAGATCGCTTCGGAAATCTTATATTTAACTTTACCCGCGCGGAATGGCAAGAACTTGGACAGCCGGAGAATGTACAAGTGCGGATAAATCATTCCCTTCTGTCAGGAATTAAAGAGACTTTTGGCGATGTAAAGAATCAGGAGCTTCTGTTGATGTGGGACAGCCAGGATTTTTTACAAATTGCCCAAAACAAAGGAAATGCTGCCAAAATCCTTTGCTTGCAGGAAGGTGATTGCATTAATCTTAAATTACCTTAATTATTACCTTAGAAGAAAAACCTCACATGAAATTACAGACACCACGATTGAAAAAAAACTATAAATCAATTGTAGCGGTATCATTCCTGGCATTCTTACTCTGGTTTATGGTGAAAATGGGAAAAGAATATGTCTATTCTCTTGAGATCCCAATCAAATTTGTAAATCTTGATGCCGATAAAATTTTTAAGGAACCCTATAGGGAAAAAGTTGAAGTAGAATTCACCGGGCAGGGTATTGACCTTTTAAGAATGAATTTTTATAACATATTTTATCAGATTGATTTATCAGATGTTCAGATGCATTCTGAATTTGATCTCTCAGAGCACCCGGAATATGTTAATCTGCCCGGTGAACTGGATGTATCAGTAAGATCCATTAAACGTCCTCGTACAATATCGCTTGATTTCGACAGGAAAATTATAAAGGAATTACCCGTTACTGTTCGTTATGATTTGACTGAACCTCCTCACCATATTTTAGTGAATGTTACCGCAAAGCCAGATTCGGTATTAGTTACCGGTCCTGCTCAGATGTTTCAGGAAGTACATGAAATTTTCACGGAAAAGAAATCTTTTGTAGAACCCTCGAAAGCCTTTTCGCAGGACATGAAAATCAGTGAAGACAAATCATATTTCGCTAAATATGAGCCCACCCAGGTTAAAGTCACTTTTGATGTTCAAAGACTTGCAGAAAAAGAGATCTGGGATGTCCCGGTAAATGTTATCAACAAACCCAATTCATTGCAGGTGATTCCGCTTCCTTCCACCGCTATAATTTATGTAAAAGGAGGTGAGAAGGTTTTAGCTGATTTAGATGTATCGGATTTTAAAATCGTCATCGATTTCGGAAAAAATTGGCAACCTGGTATTGAAAAATTAAAAGCTGACCTAAAAACTGAAGCCAATGTTATCTACATGGAAACTCGACCACCTCTTTTTGAGTTAATTGTACAAAGGAAAAGTACTAATTGATAGAATTACACCTGCATGGAGAAAAAATATAAATTTGTCCTCGGTATAGAAACAAGTTGTGATGAAACATCTGCTGCAGTTATTACTTCAGATAAGGTACTTTCTAATATTATTTCATCGCAGGCGATTCATTTAAAATTTGGTGGAGTAGTACCAGAACTGGCATCTCGGGCCCATCTGAGAAAAATTATACCTATTGTAAAAGAAGCACTCCAGCAGGCAAATGTCAGTTTACGCAACTTGGATGGTCTGGCTGTCACTAATGGACCCGGTCTCATCGGTGCCTTACTGGTAGGAGTAAATTACGTCAAGGGCATTTCATCCGCCCTTAATATCCCGCTGGTGGGAGTAAATCATATTGAAGGGCATATTTTTAGCAATTTTTTGAATAAGGCAAGTATCCCCTTGCCATTTCTTTGTCTGGTGGTTTCTGGTGGACATACCCAGATTATCTTGGTAAAAGATCATTTAGCTTATCGTATTCTGGGAGAGACCAGAGATGATGCAGTGGGAGAAGCATTTGACAAAGTTGCCAAATTATTACATCTACCTTATCCCGGTGGACCACAGATAGACCGGATTGCAATCAAAGGTAATCCTGAAGCGATAGACTTTCCCAAAGCGATGATGCAAAAAGGAGAACTGAATTTTAGTTACAGTGGACTTAAAACTGCTGTGTTGAATTATATTAAGGAGATAGGGGCTGATGCTGCTCAGGAAAGGCTACACGATATCTGTGCCTCTTTTCAGAAGGCGGCTATTGAAGTTTTAGTCAAAAAAACTGTTCAGGCTGCCCGAACTTTTCAGATCAGGGACATTGCCATTGCCGGTGGGGTAGCTGCAAACTCTTTGTT
>SMTZ1_10003234_pt1 | contig 19166 bp, 15 predicted proteins | sample DeeMarSWOR136_30_FD_25667 | JGI IMG/M metagenome (IMG submission 25667)
CCCGCATCCAGTGCATTTTGTCACTTCAATCCAGGGCTTCACTGAAGAATGCTGGCGTAATTTTCCCTTCCGACTGGCGAGTCCCATTCCCAGGTTTTTAATAGTCCCACCAATGCCGGATGCCATGTGACCGGTTACATGTGTAGCGACAATCATAGCGTTGGCAGTCAACACGTCTGCTGCAATTGAGACAGAACCGAATAATTTCCCATCAATTTTAACTTCGATTTCATTACTACCCCTCAAACCATCGGCGATGATAACTGGTGCACCGCATTTTTCTAAATTAAATCCATGATTTTCTGCCAGTGTCAAATGATTCACCGCATCGGATCGTTTACTCCTGTACAAAACACAAGTGTCAGTAAAGAATGGCTTTCCGCCCTTTCTTTTGATTTCTTTGATAACAGATGTGAAATAGCTGGCTGGAATGTGGGTGGTATTTTTTTCTTCCCCAAAATGGATTTTTATGGCGACTAAATCATTGGGTTCGACACAATCGTTTAATTTGGCAGATTGAAATAATTTTAACAATTTATTATGAATCACATCCAAACTATCATTGGCAGAAGCAGCAATAAAATATACTTTTTCACTCATTAATTAACTCCTCTAAATCAAAAATTTAGCGAACCAGGGAGATTTAGTGATATAATTTTATGTTGGTAGAATTATACAAAAAACTCAGGGAATTGTCAACCTGTTTTTAGCTTTTTAGTTCTAAAAAAATTAAATTCTTGCCCATAGAACAAAAAACTTTTGACCGCAAATTCCTCGAATTTAACAAATTACACCAACTAATAATTAGTTCTTGTTGCAAAAATCGAAATCTTATGAAATGGCGTCATCCCTGTGTATGCAGGAATCCCCTTATAAACTTATACTTAGGTCAAATAAATAAGGAGATGCCCCGCAAAGTGGGACATGACAATTCAGCTTGTTTTGGGAATTTTGCAACAGAAACTAATTAGTTAAATCTGTTTAATTCGTGTGATTAGTGGTGCTGAACCTTTTTGACGCTGACTCGCCTAGTTTAGGAGGATACACGATTTAAGTTGTCGAAATAAATAATTAGAGGCAAGTGGTTGGCAGTGTGATCACAAAGATAATTTTATAAATTGAACGAAAGATTGAAACTTCCACTCACATCTTTCATATTCAAAAAGCTGATGTCAAAATTGAGGTATGGATTTAATCGAAATCGGAAACCGGTGTTCATCTTTTGTGAATCATACTCAAGCATATAGGTCATTGATTCTCTCCATTTTATTTCAAAACCACTGAACATTCCGACAATGGTATGTCCCACAGGAAATTCGCGATCTTTCTGTGGCACTCCTAAATGATGATCGATTATGTCGGAACCGTAACCTAGATGGATTTTTACCCTCGTATTGGTTCGCTGGAAAATTGTTTTGCTGGTCACGATAAAGCTTGTATTGAGAAGAATAAAACTGTAAATATCTCTTGCGCCAATCGCCAACGCTGGACTGAATTTTTTCTCTTTCAATAGCAAATATTGAAGACTGATAACGCCGTCTTTGTACGTATTTGTTCCGTCATAGCTCTTTTGACCGGGAACAAATGTAACTCCAGCGCTAAACTCAAGACGAGGGAGGTAGCCAATTACAATATAAAAAGGGAAATTGTCGCATGTGCCGGTCGCAAGGTAGGCAGAATTTCTGTTGACAACGCCCAGTCCAAGCGTTATTTTTTGGTCAGTTATCACCTCCGCAGTTGGGATATTAATTAATCCGCTGGTTCCAGCTAGGGAGATACCTGCCGCTGCAAAGGAATGAGAGGCTGTGATATAAAGCAAAAGCAGCCCCCAAAATATGATTTTTTTTATGTAATATAGACTCACAATCATGATTCACCCTCTGCCAATAACTGTTTCGATTGTTCTGGTTCATCGAATTTTACATAGCGAGTTGCAGTTTTGAATTGATGAATATTTGCTTTGATAAAGCCTTTGGAAAACTGGCGGGCGATCTGCTCAAAATTATCCCCGGTATTTAAAATAAATCCATCAAAACAGGGTTGATATCGATAATCCCAGTGAAAATATCTTGGTGGTCGAATTCGGACCCTTGCTGGCGCAGGATGTCTGGAAAGGGGAAATGGCAACCGAATTGTCATTCCAGTCAAAAATTCCAGTGATTCGCTCCACACGCCCATGAATCCCAACTCCAATTCATGGAACGTGCGCGTAATGTCAATTCGCCACCCCTTATCACCAAGAACATATTTGCCCCAGGTGAGTTCGGTGCGAAAATTGATTTGTTCAAAAAAATACTGTGCCTGGAAAAGGTAGGAAGTGTTGTTTTTACAGGATGAATTTACTGCTATGTATTCCTGTAAAGATTGGGCTTTCAAATAGTCAAATCGAACCGCCAACCGCAAATTATCCTTAAAAATGAACTTTTTCAGTTGTGTTGAAATACCGGGACAGTCATATTCAAACATGCCGATACTCATATTAAAAAACGTGTTCGAGGGCAACCGAACCACTTGATTTAAATAGAGTTGACCCAATCGATAGCTGCTTTCTATCACTTGAAATTCATTATAAATTGGGAACATCCACTGGCTGTTGAATTGAAGACCACGAGCCAGGGTAACAGAAAGGTCTGTTAGAAGATTGAATTGCATTTGTGCAGGATCATTGGGTCTGGCAAATTGGGCTTTAACGCCGGGACTGGCTATCAGATCGAACCTAAAAAAAGTGGATTTAAAATTGCGAGTCTTATACCCCCCAGCAACTTGCGCAGAAATGGGGTGATAGGAGACTTCGAGGTGTTTAATGAAATCTTCCTCGGAAATTTCATTCCGAACATACTTTTGAAATTTATTGCAATTGACTTTAATGTGCTTTATCGCTACATCACGACATTTGGGTACAATGATAAACTGGATTGCAAAAGGAAAACATTTTACTGCATAACCAAGCACAATGCCCAGGGCTGTTATTTCATTGCGAAATCTCCGATTTTCATAGGAGATACAAATCGTCTGCTTAAGATTTGCTTGAATTTCAATGTTTTCCAAACCAGCATCTGCTAAATATTTCTGGCAGATATTAATCGCATCAGCAAGATTAATTGATGCTGGCTGTTCCGCTAAACCGCTTGAGCAAATTAAAAAAGAAAAAAGAATCCCCCACATGAAAATCGACAGCTTTCTCATCTTTTCCTCTCCTCCGATTTTTAATGACGATAACAGCTTGTCGAACAATCATCCAGAGACAAAAAAACAAGCATAACCTTTTCTGGTTATGCTGAAAAATTATTTGACCCGAATGCTTTCAGACAGATTTTTGAATTTTAGGGGATGGGATAAAATAAGTTATCAATACTAAATATGTAACAAATTATTATTATTTGACAATAATACTTCAAATGGTCAAGTTATTTAATCCCACCCCCTTAATTTAAAACATGTGGCATCCCAAAAATAACAGGGATAAAGGTGTGTAACTATAGATCATTTTACAAATTGATCAAAAAAAGTCTTAGAAGAGTGAATTTCCAAATAGATGCAAGTTTGAACAAAATATCGTCTGTAATATAAGAATTTTTTCCACCCAAAATTAACAAGATAACAAACGAAACGAGGAACCTATTTTATCCTATCCTATAATATAATTAGATTTTTTGAAATGTCAAGTAATTTCTTAAAAAAAATTAACATTATTCCGGAGACAATGCTTCTATTTCACTTTTGTAACATACTTTAGTTTATCTTCCGAAATTGTGTGCGATGAAGGAATCATTTTAATAATTGTTAGTTCCTCACTAATTTGAATTAATGTCACCAAAAAAACTATTATACTCGACACGAAAAGGTTTTCGGATTTTGAGCTTGTTCGAATGTCATTCCTGTGGATGCAGGAATCTCTATAATTACAGAGAGTTAGGAGATGCCCCGATATATCGGAACATGACATACATCCAATCCGAAAACCACTCTGCTTTTAGTATAAATGAAAAAATTAATTTCAAAAGCAAATTGCTAATTATTTTTCAAAATATCATTGAATTAAATTGTTCAATTTAATATATTAATTATTCATAATGTAACGAAGTTGCAAGTCAAACGTGAAATGTGAAAAGTGAGACGTAATATCAACTAAAAATATTAGGCTTTTACGTTTCACGTTTCACTATATTTTTCGTTCTTAAAAGTTTGTAAAAATAACAAATTTTCTTGGGGGTAATAGAACAAGATTATCCTTAGAACTGTATTTTTGAGTAGCGATTCAAATGAATACTGTTTTGTTGGAGATTCTTGTTTATCTTACAAAGGTTGATTAATGAATTTGGGACTAAGTTACTATCAAGATTTATTAAAACGAGATGAAATTAAATCCTTTATATCGAGAAGCTGGTCTGTTAGTTGGCCCATGACACTAATCATGTTTTTTGAGTTTTTAATCAATTTAACTGATGTTTTTATTGCCGGTAAAATTAGCAAGGAAATCCAGGCGGCTTACGGATTTGTCACGCAAATATATTTTATTTTTACTGTAATTGGCAATGCACTAACTGTAGGTACGGTTTCGGTGATTTCGAGACTATGCCAATCCATGGAAGATGAATCCTATTCAAAAGCTGTTTTTTCTACGGTGGTTGCAGCGTCAGTTGCTGGTCTTTTTCTTGGCATAGCTGGCATATTTTTAACGCCAATCATATTTAATTTTTTAGATATTCCAGAGGTTCTCAAACAATTTGGCAGACCTCTTGCTTCTATGGTTTTATTTATCATTTTAAGCGCACTTCCAGAAAACAATATTGAGATTGTTGCAGCATTCACCAATGGACTCAGGATTGAGGCAGCTATTTTTTTGCCAGCATTTGCATTTAATATGTCGAATGCTGTGGTGGTTGGTAATCTATTAGGGGAGAAAAAAAAGAATGATGCTTTTAAGGCCGGTTTAGTAACCGCCTCCATTGGTGTTGGAATTGTAACGATGCTAACAATAGCAGTAATCTTGAACGCTCGCTTCATCGTTTCTCTTCTATCCAACAATGAGATCGTGATCAAAGAAAGTGTAAAATATCTATATATCTGCATGATCAGCGAACCGTTCATGGCATGGGGAGTAATTCTGGGCGGTGGATTAAACGGAGCTGGCGATACCAGAGCTGTAATGATTATCGTTGCGCTAAGTGTCTGGTTAGTTAGAATTCCGTTGAGTTATGTCTTCGGCGTTTTATTTGGATTAGGAGCAATTGCTGTTTGGTGGTCAATGAATACATCGCTTTTTGTGCAGGCGTTTTTTATTTCGAGAAGATATTTCAACAAAAGATGGTTATCTGACCGTATCTAATTTTCAAATTTCAAAAAAAAACAATGATACTGGATTCTCAATACTTGATTTTTAAGCAAAGATTCTCTATATTCAGAAGGTAAAATAAGTTGATAAAATAATCATAAAGTTAGTAAATGATTACCTATCAAAGCTTGATCGAAACGCTAAAAAAGAAAAATGTTACGATCTCAACGGCAGAATCGTGCACAGGAGGACTGATCTCCAAGCTAATTACAGATATTCCTGGCTCATCTGAAGTGTTTATTGGGGGGATAGTGTCATACAGTAATGAGATGAAAATGAAATGGCTTGGAGTAACAAAAGAAACACTGGAAAAATATGGTGCTGTGAGTGAAAATACTGTGAAGGAAATGCTCGAAGGTATTTTAAGGCAGACAGGTTCAGATTTTGCAGTGGCAATAAGTGGCATTGCTGGTCCAACCGGTGGCACCGCAGAAAAGCCAGTAGGGACTGTTTTTATCGGTGTCGCTTCTCATGATCAAATGATAGTTAAAAAGTTTGTTTTTAAAGGATCGCGTGAAACCGTTCGTATGAAAAGTGCAGAAAAAGTGCTAAAATTGATTCCAAAATTGCTTTCTTGATCTGATTAATGACGTTGATGAAAAATCCCATTAATTTTCACATTAAGGATTGAACGAATGAACAAACAAATAATAATTACAATATTTCTAATCAGTTTAATGGCTTCCGGTATATTATTATTAAGCTGTGAGAAAACACCTACTGAGCCAACATTGACCAGTGCTGAAGAACAAAGAAATATACCTTTTGATGAATTAACCGGCAAAATTGCATTTCGAAGAATTTTAACCGATAAACCTGGCTATTATTATTTTATGTTACTTGATGGAGATAATAACGATCTTCATGGTATTGCTTATTTCGACACCTATGTTCCGACCAATCTGATGTTGTCCCCTGATGGAAGGCAAATTTTGTTTTCATACTTTATATTTAACGGTCAAACAAGAGGTCATCTCTGGCAATTGTATTCTATGTTTATCGAAAATTTGTACATGTACAGCATCTCTCCCTCTCTCTATGACGATAGTTATGCTACCTGGTCTCCAGATGGTATGAAAATTGCCTTTTGGTCCAATCGTCTTTTAGAGTCGTCTATGTGGGTGTTTGATTTTGATTTGGATTCATCCTATTACTCAGTTGATATTGATAAAATTACCCGGACAAGGGCAGCATGGGATTCTGATAGTAAAAATTTTATTTTTGCAAGCAGTGATTCAAATTCAAAACCTACTCTTTACAAATTCGAGCTCTCCACATCATCAATTGAGCCAATTTATACGGATGAGTTAACGACGAATGAAGTCATTTTTAAACACCCTGTTTTCTCTCATGATAATAAATTGTTAGCTTTTGTCAAAGCTTATAAAAATAAATTTGATGAAATCTGGATTCTAAATATTGAACTGAATGATGCTTTTCAGTTAACCACTGGATTTTCTGATTGGTATCCAGCCTGGTCACCAGATGGGAACAAGATCATATTTTCTCGCGGTAACCATCTCTATCTGATTGATATTGAAAGTAGTGATCTGAAACAGGTAACTTTCGGAGATCATACAAATGAATATCCATCATGGATTCCCTAAAAATCGAATTGCCTGATTTTATTAATACCTGAGGAAATGTGAAAAAACATGAAATTATTTAAGTGGTTCCAGAGAAAAATAAGAAAACGAATAGAGTCGATTCTGTAAAAATCAAATAATAAAAAGTAATTAATTGAATTGTTTGAATAATATATTTTAAAAGGAGATACCATGCCGATATATAACTGTCATTTACATATATTTACGATCGATCATGTACCAAAGAAATTTCTTCCCCTGGGATTGACATCGCTTATGAAGTCAAAATTATTAAGAGCACCGCTTACATTTTTATTTGATAATATTATCCCATTTTCAGACAAAGACCTGCTTCATCGTTATTCAAATTTCGTAAAGATTTCTTACAAAAAAAAGCAACGAGATATATTTGAAATCGTAAGATCTTATTATCCATTAGATACGAAGTTCATCATATTACCCATGGACATGTCTTTTATGAAAGCCGGTGAAGTTCCTTGTAGCATAACGGAGCAGCATGCAGAACTTGCTGAATTAAGAGATACATATCCCGAACAGTTGATACCATTTGGAGCAATTGATCCTCGTCAGGAAGATTTGATCGACAATTTAAAGGATTTGGTTGAAAATAAGGATTTTAAAGGAATAAAAATCTATCCACCCCTTGGTTATCCGCCCTATCATGAAAAGCTATATGAAGCTTATGGTTATGCAGAAGCCAAAGATATTCCTGTTATTGCCCATTGTTCTCGTGGTGGAGTTAGACACAAGAAGCTTCCAAAGAATTTAACGATTTCATACACCGATCCTGATAACTACAAAAAGATTTTAAAAGATTTTCCTGGTTTAAGAATCTGTATGGGGCATTTCGGCGGAATACATGACTGGGAAAATTATTTGAACGATCCATGGAACGAATCATCCAAACCAGAGTCTAAAAGCTGGTTATCAAAAATTATGGATATGATTCGTTCTGGAGAATACCCAAATTTATATACTGATATTTCTTATACAATTTTCTTGTACGAAGAAAATTCAAAATTACTAAAGGTATTGCTGGAAAATAAAAGAATCCGTGAAAAAGTGCTGTTTGGTTCTGATTTTTACATGGTAGAGCCGGAGAGATTTCAAGAACGGAGATTGTCAATCTGGTTAAGAGCAACTCTTGGCGAAGAGTATTTTCGACAGATTTCAGAAATAAATCCAGAAAGATTTCTGGGTATAAACAGTTAAAACAAATTGCTCAGGGAGCGAGATTAAATAACTTTCCCATTTGAATTTTGGCGACTTGATAATCCACTGAAAATTTGTTATAAATATCAGGCTTAAAAATCCTGGCATTAAACTTGTGCGAAACAGGATAACAGGTATACAAAATCGAGCCATTAAACAAGCACTGATCCGTAATAATTGGAAGCGAATGGCAACCGCAAGGGAGCTGAATATTGATAAAGGGACATTGCAACGGATGATGGAACGGCTGGGGATTGGTGGGTGATTGGTTGATTGAGTAACTGGGTAATTCGATAATTGGGTAATAGAGGTAACTGGATGGATCATGAGTGCGCCAGAGTAAATTTTCTCTCAATTGATAAAAAAGTTAAAAAAGATCTTCTTTGATCTGGATGTTCTTTGGGGACAACGCTCAATTGAAATAACTGTAACAGAATTTATTAAAAAAACTATTGATTCCTCATGTATCATAATCCAAGAACCTGAATCGAGATGCCGCACAAAAATATGGTCGCACCTGCAACTGCATGGACATATCGCTCTAATTTGATGGTCGGGATAAAATTAATGCCCGACGATACAATGAGCACCACACTCAACATGGTTAACAATGTCACTGCACCAAAAATACCAATCACCAGCACCAATCCGTGAACATTATTTTGTGCTGCAGGATACATGAGCAAAGGGATCAGCGGCTCGCATGGCCCCAGCACAAAGATCGTGAACAGTACCCAGGGAGTCAGGTTTTTCCCGCTCTGTTTTTCATGAAGGTGGATATGTTCATTTGAATGGACATGCAGATGATCATGCATGATTTTTCCATCATGCGTGTGCAAATGGCGATTTGGCTTGTTTTTCACTGCCCGCCGCACTCCCCAGATAAAATAAACCAGCCCAAAAGCAATGAGTCCCCATGCTGCTAAATTCCCTCGAAAAGATTCCAGGAATTCTAATTTCGTAACAGCGATACCAAATGCAATACCGATAAAACCCAACAAAACAGAACTCATCACATGACCCAGACCACAGAGAACGGTTACTAACGTTGTTTTCCGCAGCAACCAATTCCCAGCCCTGGACATGACAATAAAGGGCAAATAATGATCTGGACCGAACAGGGTGTGGAAAAAACCAATTGAAGCTGCTGCAATCATAAGGACGGATAATTCGTTGGACATGGAAAGTCCTTTTTTAATTTATGATTTCACTCTAAAAGGTGTATAATTTTAAAAATTGAACAATTTTTTAAGTCATTGCGAGGAACTAAGTGACGAAGCAATCCTTTAATTTTAAAGGGATTGCTTCGCTCCGTTTCACTTCACTCGCAATTACAACGGCTGATTAGTAGTTTTTAGAGTAGACTTATTAATTATAAGTTCATCTTAAACCTATTCCTGAATCCAGACGAAGCTTTCCATTCTAATTTTCCATCCTTTTCATAAATGATAATTCCCTCCACATTCGGTAATCGATTTATCAATTCTAATCCTCGGTTGGGGCCAAGGACAAAGATTGCAGTTGCTAAACCATCGGCTTCAGTGGCTGTCGATGCCTGTATGGTAACACTTACACATTTCCGCGCCGGATAGCCGGTTTTCGGGTCCAGAATATGATGATATCTGACAGAATCATAAATAAAATATCGCTCATAATCTCCTGATGTAGCAACACTACCTTCATCCATCCTGAAGTATCCGTATAGAACATCAAACTTTCGGGGATGTTTTATCCATACACAACGCTTGCCCCTGGTCAAATCACTGCAAATAGCTCGGAGATCACCGCCCGCATTTACCATTGCATCTTTGATCCCATTTTTCTTTAAAACTTCAATTGCCTGATCAATAGCATACCCTTTAGCAATCGCGCCCAAATCTATTTTAGTTTCAGACGAATTAAAATTCATACTTCTATTATTGAGATAGATGTGATTGGTACCAATCCATTTAAGCTGCTGTTTTAATAACGAATCCCCTGGGATTCGAGGATTTTCTGGTGAAAAATTCCATTGTTGTTTTACAGTTTCAATGGTAATGTCAAACGCTCCATCGGATAGTTTATAAATATTATTACTCGCCAAGATCAAATCGTACATCACCGTATCCAGAGCTATCGCTCTTTCCCCTGCTTCACGATTGATCAACGAAATAAAACTTGAGTCATCATAATTATCAGTAATACGTTCGATTTTTTCAATACGGTTAAATGCCAGATCAATGATCTGTTCCAATTCTCCAACAGTTCGATCCTGGTCATAGATGGAAATCTGGATAAATGTATCCATCATTACCCTTGTCCGTTCTACCGAATCTATGTTTTCCGATTTTGAACAATGGAGAAGCAGAAAAACTAGGCAAATTAAGCTCAATTTATATTTCATAATGAATCAGCTTTCCCGAGATGTAATGAAGTTGGATAAAAGAATTAAGGAGTCTTTACAGGGCGAATCGTCGTATCGATCAAGACATCTCAGAGCTTTTTGGATATAAAGTTCTGCCTGGAAATTAGCATATTGAAGTCCCCCGGTTTCTTTAACCAATTGAATAATGCTTTCTTGCTGGTCTTGTTTACCATTTTCTAAGATTGAAAGCATCTCCTTTTGAGTATCCTCATCAACTTTTTTCAAACTGTAAATAATGGGTAATGTAACAACATTTTCAAGTAAATCTTTACCAATAGGTTTACCCAATTTTTTTTCGGATCCATCATAGTCTAATAAATCATCTTTAATCTGAAATGCGATTCCTAAATTCTCTCCAAATGCTCTTAAATTTTCTACATGATCTGAGTCTGTTTGGGTTGAGGTCATCGCCCCTAATTGACAGCTTGCTGCCATCAATGAAGCAGTTTTATTGGAAATAAGACGAAAGTATGTCGACTCATCCATATTAAAATTATGGGCCTTTTCCATTTGAAGAAGCTCTCCCTGGCTCATCTGTCTGGTCACATTAGAAATTATCTGAATTATTCTTAGGTCATTCAATTTGGTGAGATTGTGTAATACTTCCGCAAAAAGATAGTCACCGATCAACACTGAAATCTTGTTTTCCCAAATTGAGTTTACTGAAGGAACGCCACGACGCATGTATGAATTATCCACAACATCATCATGGATGAGCGTAGCAGTATGTAACAATTCCACAATTGTTGCAACCAGAAATGATATTTCTAAGGGTTTTCCTTGTAGACCACTGCATAAAAATAACAGCATCGGTCTTAATCGCTTTCCTTTCGATGATATGACATGGGTGAAAATTTCTTTAATCAGAGAAACATCCGTCTTAATAATCGATTGAAATCTACCTTCAAGTTCTTTAAGTTCTTTTTCAATAGGCTGTCGAATTTTATCGAGCACTCGTTTATATCCCTTGGATTAAAATAACTCAATTAATATCATTTAAAATTATTAAAGATAGTAATAAAATTAATTATTGTCAATTAAAAAATATGAATCTTATTAAAAACAAGATAACATTTATAAACCCAAATTTTTATGAAAAGTTCACGATTTCAATAATTTGAAACCTGACTAATTTTCTCAAGAAAACTCCATGTTCACTTTTTTTTGATGCCAGCCTGTCCAGGTTAGGATCTCAATAAAAAAGGGCTATTGCGCCCTTTTGATTGATTTAGAGAGTGATATAAGATAAGCCAACCATAATCGAATCCTAATTATATTAGAGACCCGATAAAGGAGGATTTCTCCCTTAATCTACATAACTTATTAGTTATAAATGTTGAGAAGAATAGAAATGACCAGGTAATTAATCCCAATCCCTAAAAGTCTAAACCAGTGAGGTTCTACACGCTAAGACTCAATCAGGATCATGCCAAAACTTCTACCAGAGATTGTTAGCCCGACTTTAATCGTACCAGTCACCGTTACCCGATCCCCTTTAGCTGGAGTAGCTTGTTTAGGTTTAACCCAAATTTTTCCAGAGCCATCATTTAAGTAATAAACTGCGACCCCTAAAATTGGCAGCGTAATTGTTTCATCAACAGTTCCTCTGAGAGTTACTTTTTTATTATGAAATCGATTGGGTGTACTTTTTATGTCACCAATTTTTACCGATGCAGCACAGTAAAAAAATAATAACAGGAATAATAACATTGACAAAAAATAACATCTTCTCATGACTCCTCCGGAGTTTTGATTGAAAATCCTCAGATTAAAGTATATAAAATTTTAATCAATTTGTCAAGAATGTTTTTGAAAAAAGTAAGTAAAAAAAGCGGAGAAGTAATCGTTTAGGAAGTGAGATTAAATAATTTTCTCATTAGTATTTTGTTGCCATTGAAAAAATAAAGATTTATATAACTACACTGTGTAATTTATTTTATCTCACTCCCTTAATACTTTTTAGTGCTTTCTGAGTCTGCAAACCAGAAACGCGATATATTTATTCGCTTCACGAGTAATCCACACATTAATGTAAGGATTGGGAGGGAAATTATTAGGACGAGGCAAAGCAAGTAGTTAATATGATAAGATGTTAAGCTTATCGGATAAAAAGGAATATTCTCGCCATTCCAAACATCCCGTAACAGATGTGAGCATAAGGAAAAAAAGCTTAAAACACCAATTTCCTTAGACCTTGTTATTAATGACGAAATAACAGCAAATAAGAATACAATAACAAAACTGTGGGTAATAGGACGATGAGGAAGCGAAATTGCATCGATTAAACTAAAACTTCCAGCAGCAACAAAATGATCAAGATCAAATGCCGCAGATAAAAATGAGGCCCAGGTAATTGAAACCCCTAATTTTGTTTTACATGTTAAGCCAAAAGGAATAATCGTGCACAGGCTTGCAAAAATATTAAAAGGAATATCCCCCAGGTATCGTATTGATATGGGTGAGAACTGGATTTTTAACCAGAGCTTGAATAATAATTCAGAGAAAAGTATACCTAAAGTACAAATTATCAGGGCTATTTTTATGTTCTTATGAAATGTTTCTATGATTTGCAATTTATCCTTTTAATCGAGTTCAATCATCTATAAGTCGTTTTTAAACTCACTGCATTTCTGTATTACATCGTGATGTGGCAAGGTAACACAACGTAAGAAGTAGTCCATAATTTATATGAAGATAAAATTACTGGATGCAGATAGATACCAGCAATACATCAAATTCGATTAAATTTTCATCATTATAAATTTCACTGGCTTGGATTAAAGATAGTATATCCTTCATAAAAAGTCAACCAAATTTTAAGTTGAATGTTTAATTTGATGATGCTGGAGGCAAAATACTTTGTGCTGAATGCTTCAAAATCAAGTATAAAGAATTCAGTATCATTATTTTTTAGAACTTTGAAATTTTGATACAGTAAAATACAAGACTTAGATAAGAAATTTTTTCCACACCACTTAAATATTTTATTTCAGATAAAATAGCCTTGATAATTTTTAAGAAAACTTATAGATTATCTTAAAATTAATGAAAAGTATTTGATATACTGAAAGCAAATTGATTTTCGGATTTAAATGATGTCATGCCTGTGAATACAGGCATCTCCTAACTCTCTGTATTTAATGAGATTCCTGCATCCGCAGGAATGACATTAAAATCAATTCAAAATCCGAAAACCATTTCGTTTTAAGTATAACTCTTAACACTTTGAACAAATTATAATTCCTGAATGGACATATCATTTTGCGGAGCATAAAAGATGTCAAATTCTGAATCATTTCACCCAAACTTTTCAGATGAAGAGGTCAAGAAATTTGCCCAGGAGTTGTACGGCATCAATGCATCTGTTCGACAATTAGAAAGCTATATCGATCAGAATTTCTATCTTAAGGATGAAAGGGGTAGAGAGTTTGTTTTCAAAATTGCTAATTTGGCTGAAAAAATTGAAGTGATTGATCTGCAAAATAAAGCGATGGCTTATCTTAAAATACATATAAAGAATTTTGAATTTCCTGCTGTTTTAAGCACAAAATCAGGAGAAAGAATCGCTACAATAAAAGGCAAAGATGGCGAATACTACTTGGTTCGAATGCTTACTTATCTTAATGGCAAATTTCTTGGGAAAACCTCTAAACATACACCTGAGAACTTCCACAATTTCGGTCAATTTTTAGGAAAGATGGATAAAGCATTGGAAAATTTTAATCATCCTGCTGCCCACAGATATTTACCCTGGGACTTAAAGAATACACTTCATATAAACCAAAAACTTTGCAGCATTGAAGATCCTCGGCGGAGAAGTCTTGTCGAATACTTTTTACTTCAATTTGAAACATTTGTTGTCCCAATTTTACTTCAACTTCGATGCAGTGTAATTCACAATGATGCCAATGATTATAATGTCCTTTTTAGTAAATCTGAGAATAATAAACGAAATATTATTGGCATAATCGACTTTGGTGACATCGTTCACACCAATACGATATGTGAACTCGCCATTGCTTTAGCATATATAATGATGGATAAAGCAGATCCTCTGGCAATAGCAAAACAGGTTGTGCAAGGATATCATGTGAATTATCCTTTAACCGAAATAGAACTGGATGTACTTTACTATTTAATCTGTGCCAGGCTTTGTATTACTGTTGCCATGTCTGCATATTATAAAAAGCTTGAACCTGATAATGAGTACCTCATTATTTCTGAAAAACCTGCATGGGATTTGCTGGAAAAATTGATCGAGATAAGTCCTGACTTTGCGAAAGGAGAATTCAGAGAGGCTTGTGGGAAAATATCAAATCCCGACTGGACAGGTCTGAATAAAGATGAAATATTAAACCTTCGAAGCCAGCATATCGGAAAATCACTTAGTATTTCATATCAAAAGCCGCTTAAAATTGTTCGTGGTGCAATGCAATATTTGTATGATGATGAAGGACGAACTTATCTGGATGCTGTTAATAATGTTCCTCACGTGGGACATTGTCATCCTAAAGTCGTAAAGGCGGCGCAAAGGCAGATGGCAATTTTGAATACAAACACAAGATATCTTCATGATTATCTTATCGAATATGCACAATTACTAACATCGAAAATGCCTGATCCGCTGCAAGTCTGCTTTTTCGTCTGTTCCGGGAGCGAAGCTAATGACCTGGCGCTTCGCATGGCACGCACTCATACAGGACAAAAGGATATCATTGTTGTCGAAGGTGCTTATCACGGCAATACCACTGCAACCATCGAAATAAGTCCTTATAAGTTTGATGGACCTGGTGGGACAGGTGTTGAGCCTTATATTCACAAAGTCCCAATGCCAGATGTCTATCGGGGAATCTACCGTGCTAATGACTCTGACTCTGGTAAAAAATATGCAGGGCATGTGCTTTCAACCATCGAACGAATCCAGAAGAATCAAAATAATATCACTGCTTTTATATGTGAATCATTATTAGGTTGTGGGGGACAGATTATTTTACCGAAAAACTATCTCCAAGAAGCATTTCAACATGTCAGAAATGCTGGAGGAGTTTGCATTGCTGATGAGGTTCAAGTAGGATTTGGGCGGGTTGGAACACATTTTTGGGGATTTGAAACTCAGGGTGTGGTTCCAGATATCGTCACGCTGGGAAAACCGATAGGCAACGGACATCCACTTGCTGCGGTGGTAACTACACCAGTAATTGCAGAATCATTCAATAATGGAATGGAATATTTTAATACCTATGGTGGTAATCCTGTTTCTAGCATAGTTGGTTTAACAGTTCTTGAAATTATCGAACAAGAAAAACTGCAACAAAACGCGCTGAAAGTAGGTATTAGGATGAAAAATGGTCTTGAAAAATTGATGGATAAACATCCGTTAATCGGCGATGTGAGAGGATTGGGACTTTTCATTGGCGTGGAGCTTGTTTTAGATCGCGAAACTTTAGATCCAGCCGCAAAGCAGGCATCCTATATTATCGAACGAATGAAAGAAGAAGGAATATTAATCAGTGTTGATGGACCGCTACACAATGTTTTGAAGATAAAACCACCTCTCGTTTTTACTGAAGCTAACGCAGATATTTTAGTTAGCACTCTTGATAGGATTCTATCTGAAAACGCGCTTAAAGCATTGTGATAAACAGTCATTATAAAAACTAATGAATTGAAACAATATAATGGACTATATCGGAATTTCAAAGTTCAAAATAAACAATAATACTGGATTCGCGATACTTGATATTAAAAGGTCTATTATCAAATATCTTTGTCATTAAGCAATACTCCCAAAAAATGGCGCATCTTCGATGTGCAATGCGATGTTTTAAAAGATCTTTTGGAGAAAAATATAAGGAGAATCAAATGATAAGAGATTTAGTACTAAAGAACCGCAGCATGAAACATTAAAAGAGCTTGTTGATCTTGCGAGACTTTCTGGTTCAGGGGCTAATTTGCAGCCGCTAAAGTATATTCTTTCTTGTGATGCTCAAAAAAATGCCCTGATATTTGATCATCTTGCCTGGGCAGGCTATCTCAAAGATTGGCCTGGACCGATTGAAGGGGAACGTCCATCTGCTTATATTATCATACTTGGCGATACAGAAATACGAAAATCCCCTTACTGTGATCATGGAATTGCTGCCCAAAGCATTCTTTTAGGTGCAGTTGAGAAAGGATTGGGTGGATGTATGATTGGATCGATCCAAAAGGAAAAGCTCTGCCAGGCACTAAGAATAAAAGATAGCCTTGAGATTCTTCTCATTATCGCGTTAGGGAAACCCAAAGAGACGGTTGTTATTGAGCCAACAGGGCCTGATGGAGATATTAAATACTGGCGTGACAGCAAAGGTGTACACCATGTGCCCAAGCGACCGCTGGATGAAATTATTATTGGTTAAAATGTTAATTATAGTCAGTCCGAAAAAGCGGGATCTCCGTAACGCAAGCGTCCTGCTAGCGACCTAAAATATGAACTCATCAAAGCTTTCTTTGCCAGGCTGGAAGTCTTCATTAAAAAGACCATTCTATAAAATGACCTGCCTATGGAAAGCTTATGCTACGTTTTCAGAAGGACACTAACTCGAAACTATTAAATGATTTTTATTTTTACCAATAAAATTATGATTGAATTAAACGTGGAGTGCCGTACTTGACTGGGAGTTAAGTGGTGTCATCCCTACTATCTATCACAGCTTTTTGTGATTATTATGATTGTAAAGAGCTTTTTATTTGTTTATAATTGCATTTGATAAAGCCAAATAGCGATAATTTTTCAATCAAAGAACTAAAACGGATCGGTGACTCTAAGCAAGTAGATTGAAATTAATCCAAGTAAACCAACAACTAAAACATAATAGATTGTAGGTAAAACCGTTTTTCGAAGCGTTGCTCCCTCCATACCGAGCAACCCAACAGTTGCTGATGCTGCTACAACATTATGAATAGCGATCATATTCCCTGCCGCAGCTCCTACGGCTTGCAGGGCTACGACCATACTACCACAAATCATTAATCGTTCTGCCACGCTGTACTGAAACAGGCTGAACATGAGATTGCTAACCGTATTACTACCGGCAATAAAAGCACCCAGCGCACCAATTGATGGAGCAAACAAAGGCCAGATTTCACCGACAGTTTCAGCAACCCATTTTGCCATGGCAACAGGCATGCTGGATAATCCTAATGCATTTGTATTAGAGTTAATATAAATTCTAACCATTGGTACCGTAAAAATAAGAACGAATCCAGCACCCAATAAAATTTTACTGGATTCAATAAAAGCCGATTTCAGCTCTGATCCCTTCATTTTGTGTAGAAAATAAGTAATAATGACAACTGCAATGAGCATTGATCCCGGCAAATATAAAGGCTGGGAGACAGCAGTGACTTTGGTTCCCAATACCTCTGACCAACTTATTGTTACAGATTTTAATACCTTACCTAAAGGTAATTTTGGTAAACGGCTTGCTACTAACAAGAGCGCTAGCAGAACATAAGGAATCCACGCCAGGGATGTGGACATCTTTTTCTGGGTTAATGCATCAAGTTTAATCTCAATTTGTCCCAACCATTCTGGCTTCCATTCGCTGGCTGGGACAAAGTCCCACGTGTCATCGGGAATTAAGATTTTTTTTCGAGCGGCAAAGGTGACAATGGCTAATCCGATTAAGGCACCCAATAATGAAGGGAATTCAGGACCAAGGAAAATACCAGTAAGTGTGTACGGAATTGTAAATGCCAATCCACCGAAAACAGCAAATGGTACGATTGAAAGCCCTTCAGTCCAGGATTTATTTCTACCGAAAAAACGAGTCATCATCATCACCATGAGAAGTGGAATTAATGTCCCGGTGATGCCATGTAAAATAGCGGACTCAGCCGCAATAATTCTAAGGTAATTATCAAAGTTTAGTCCAACAGAAGTCAGTTCGGCTGTGAGTTCAGGATTCTCCAATCCACCTTTTACACCAACAAGAATTGGAGTACCAACTGCCCCAAATGTGACTGGCGTGCTCTGAATCATCATTCCGATCATCACTGCTGCCATGGCTGGAAAACCAAGTGCAACCATTAATGGCGCGGCAATTGCTGCTGGGGTACCAAATCCTGATGCGCCTTCAATAAACGCCCCAAAAAGCCAGGCAATGATAATCACCTGCACCCTTCGATCATTGCTAATTTTAGAAAATCCAGCACGAATAGAAGTAATTCCCCCTGAATGTTTAAGCGTATTTAAAAGTAATATAGCACCAAAAATAATATAAAGGATGTCAAAGGTGATGAAAAGTCCCTGGATACTTGAAGCCATAACATGGGTGAATGAAACTTTCCAGGCAGAGAAAGCAATGACCGCAGCAACAATAAAAACGATAGGCATCGCTCGTTTGGCTGGCCAGCGAAAACCAACTAATAGGATTGCAGCAAGTAGAATAGGAGTTGCGGCATATAGGGCTTGCAGAGATAATGGCATGTTTTACTCTTTTTCGAACTCTACAGAAATTGGTAACAAGCTATTATACTCGTTAAGGTTTAGTTTTTCATGTCATGCCTGTGAATACAGGCATCTCCTAACTATTTGTTATTAAGGAGATTCCTGCATACGCAGGAA
>SMTZ1_10015880_pt1 | contig 19164 bp, 14 predicted proteins | sample DeeMarSWOR136_30_FD_25667 | JGI IMG/M metagenome (IMG submission 25667)
CTTTTTTTAAGGTTCGGATATGCGACGGCCAATGTGGGCGTTACGGGCGTATTCCTTCTTATAGTCCTTGGTCATATTATCACGATCCCGACCGCTCTAGCTATATCAGAGATAGCCACAAACCTGAAGGTAGAGGGTGGTGGAGAATATTATATGATAAGCCGATCCTTCGGGCCGATGTTAGGAGGCACTATAGGGATATCTCTGTATTTTTCTCAGGCGATCTCAGTGGCCTTTTATATGGTTGCATTTTCGGAGGCATTCAGGCCACTTTTACCTTTGATAGGGAATGCATTGGGAATGGAGCCTTCCATATATTTGATAAGCATACCATCAACCCTTTTATTGCTTTTCCTGATTGTATTCAAGGGGGCGGTTCTAGGCGTGAGGGCATTATGGGTTGTTACTGTCATACTGGCAATCTCGCTTCTTATGTTTTTCCTCGGCAGTACGGATTCAGGGCATTCGTTCGATATGTTTGCAAGGGTCGATAATCCTGACAATTTCTTTGTCGTTTTTGCCATCATCTTTCCTGCGTTTACAGGCATGACCGCCGGTGTTGGGCTTTCGGGAGATCTGCGGAATCCCAGGAAATCGATTCCCCTTGGCACTTTATCCGCAACTTTGACCGGAATGGTTATTTATGTACTAGTGGTGTTAAAACTGGGATACAGCTGCAGTCCGGATGAGCTTGCAGGGGATCAGTTCATAATGAGCAGGATTGCCATCTGGGGGCCGATAATTCCCATAGGCCTTGCCGCTGCCACACTTTCATCCGCAATAGGATCTCTGCTTATAGCTCCCAGGACCATGCAGGCCCTCGCGACTGATAACATATTCTGGCTGAAAAATATTAATAATATTCTGCGGAAGGGCAGGGGCGAATCAAACGAACCTTTCAATGCGACCATTATTACGGCTGTAATTATATTTCTATTTGTATCCCTAGGAAGCGTGAATATTGTAGCCAAGATAATAAGCATGTTTTTTATGATCACATACGGCACCCTTTGTCTTGTAAGTTTTTTGGAACATTTTTCGGGAAACCCTTCTTACAGACCTACATTTCGTTCAAAATGGTATTTATCCCTGATAGGAGCTGTTGCGTGCTTTATTATGATGTTTCAGATGTCCACTTTATATGCCATCCTGGCAATAATTGCGATAATCGTTATTTATTTAAGCATTAAGAAGGGGAGAGAGGAAGAATACGGGCTCTCCGACATGTTAAAAGGCGTCCTGTCACAGATTACAAGGAATCTCCAGATAATAATACAGAGGAAGTCCAGGATAAGCCAGACAAACTGGAGACCTTCATTCATCGCTATATCCTCGAATTCATTTGCCAGGCTGGCGCCTTTTGACCTTTTAAGATGGATAAGCCATCATTATGGTTTCGGCACATTTATTCATTTTATTAAAGGAGTTCTCACGGAGCAGACAAAACACGAGGCAAAGGCTAAACTGGAAGAGCTTATAAAGATGGGGGCTGCGAGCAATGCAGGAATTTATGTGGACACGATAATATCTCCAAGTTTTAAGACGGCAGTGGCTCAAATAGTGCAGATCCCAGGCATAGCCGGGATGGACAACAACAGCGTACTCTTCGAATTTCTAAAAGAAGAAACGGAGGATATATCCGATATTTTAGACGGGATCCAGTTCGCTGCCCTTGTGGATTTCAGTGTCTGTGTTTTGCGCTCATCAGAAAGGCATTTCGGGTACAAAAAGAAGATACATATCTGGCTTACGCCTACTGATTATAGGAATGCCAATCTCATGATACTTCTGGCATATATAATAATCGGCCATCCGGAATGGGCAGGATGCGAGATTGAGATTTATGCAGCATTCGAGAGTAAAGAACAGGTAAAGGAAGTTAAGAAATTGGACTTGCTTATTGAAAAAGGAAGAATTCCGATTTCCGGTAAGACAGTGCAACAGGTCCCGTGGGATAAAAATATAAAAGCCTTTGAAAATATTGTCTCAGAAAAATCTGAGAACGCGGATCTCGTCATAATGGGTTTTTCTCTCGACAAGATCACAGATCAGAAAGGAGAATATTTCAAGATGTTCGACGGAGTCAAAGACCTGCTATTTGTAAGGGCAGGACAAAGGATAGTGATAAGCGAAGCATGATGAAAAAAGTACGCAGGTCGCGTGTTCGAATCACCCTGCGCACGCCAGTAAATTCATGCACTTATGAGAATCTCATAAGTGCTTTTTTAATTTTATCCGCCTTCGCAGAAGACCACGAGCTTGCCCGTGGTTGAATGCGTAATTGATCGCTTGCTACGGCGCGATGTCGCCCACAATTAAGGCGGATAACCGCGTCGTAGCCGGAGGCGAAGACGGGTATTTCAATGGGACCACGGATTTACCTGTGGGGCTCCACCGTGAAGATTGATCATTGAAAATTAATTGATAATGGATTATGATAGTTACGAAAAGATTATTGTAACAATTCGTCAAGACATATGAAATACGGATATTTTAAGTCACATGGTTAATATTAGAACTGATATCTCAATCTGCAGGCCACTTATTAGAATTAAGACATTTGCAATCTTCCTGGCATTCCTTTGCTTATGCGGTGTCGGATGCGGAAACCTGTATTGCATCAAAGGTGATTGTGATGACGGGTTCGGGATATATTCGCATCCGGACGGTATTAGGTATGAAGGGGATTGGAGGGATGAAAAATACCATGGACAGGGAATTTTGATTAATCCCGACGGCACAAGGTATGAGGGGCAGTTTGAAGACGGCATGAAAAAAGGGTTTGGTAAAATGACTTACCCTGACGGAGGCATATATGAGGGCCAATGGGAGAATGGTATAAGGGATGGCCAAGGAAAGTATATTTCTCCTGAGGGCATGGAATATACCGGCGAATGGAATAATGACAGCATGAGCGGTCAAGGATCTATGAAATTCACTGATGGAAGAATGTATTCCGGACATTTTGTAGGTAACAGGATAAACGGATCAGGCACTATGATCTTTCCGGACGGGAAGAGATACACAGGTCAGTTCAAAGACAATATAATAAACGGTCAAGGTTCGCTGACATACCCTGAGGGCGAAACATATGAAGGCTATTTTTATGACGGCATAATATTAGGGAAGGGGACATTGGTCTATCCGGATGGTAAAAAATATGATGGATCATTTGAAAATAATGAAATGAACGGGCATGGGATACTGACATTTCCGGATGGCGCGATATATGTAGGTGAATTCAGGGATAACATGATGGATGGACAAGGGACCATGACTTATCCTGAAGGCCATAGATATATTGGCCCATGGAAAGAGGACGTTCGCCATGGAAATGGGACCATGACATTTGCTGACGGAAGGAAATATGTCGGGCAATTTGAAAATGACATGTTCCAGGGAAAGGGAGAATATGCCTTTGCCGATGGGGCATTATATAAGGGGGAATTTAATAATGGCGCTATAAATGGCCAGGGCACTATGACTTATGCTGATGGAAGAAAATATACTGGCCTGTGGAAAGATGGAAAGTGGCATGGGGAAGGGACCCTGTCATGGAATGACGGGAAAAAATATGTAGGGCAATTTAACAGCGGCAAGATAGAGGGTGAGGGGGCTTATACCTTTCCGGAAGGCAGATATTATAATGGCTCCATGAAAGACAACAAGTTTAATGGTAAAGGCAGCCTGACATTACCGGACGGGAGCAATTATGTCGGCAGGTTCGTGAATAATATTTACCAGGGACAGGGTGAGTTAAAGTTCGCAGACGGGACAATATACAAAGGGGAATTCAATAATGGCATTATAAATGGCCAGGGTACGATGAATTATGCTGACGGAAGACAGTACACAGGCCAGTGGAAGGATGAAAAGTGGTACGGAGAAGGGATCTTAAATTGGCCGGACGGCAGAAGATATGAGGGACAATTTGAAAACGGGATAATAAACGGTAATGGTATATTCCAGTTCATTGACGGCAGCATGTATGAAGGCCAGTGGAAAAACGGCAGGAGAGACGGTGAAGGGGTAATATCATGGCCGGATGGCAGAAAATATGAAGGACAATGGGCAAATGACAGATATAATGGTCAAGGGAAGTACACATTTCAAGACGGCAGGCAATATATCGGGCAATGGAAAGATAGTGAATATAATGGGAATGGAACCCTTATCTTCCCTGACGGGAGCGTATATGAAGGGCAGTGGGCAGGGAATAAGATGGATGGATATGGAATCTATACATCTCCTGACGGCACCAGGCTGGAAGGGCAATGGAAGAATGGCGAGTTTATCAAATGATAGCCTGCCATATATGTCCTGCTGATTAGGGGCAGGGCGGAATCACGAAGACGATATTGGCCAAACAATATTTTCCCACCAGAATTTTTGCTTTTCCCAGCATCGCAAGGTCTGGCTCGCTCCTCTAATCACAGCATGTATCGGATCCAAGGCGATCTTTACGTTTAGGTTGGTTCTCAGGGATAAAATCCTTTCTATCCCTTTGATACAGCTTCCCCCGCCTGTAAGACAGATACCGGACTTGGATATCTCATGATAGATATTTTCGGGAAGTTTCTTCAGGCTTGTCTCGATCATTTTGAGGATTTTATAGATCACGGGCTCAATCGCACCTATGATTTCCATATTGCTCACCTCGATTGCCACTTCACGTCTTCTAACAATATCTATTCCTTTAACTCTTATTGTCTCAAGCGGGTATGTTTTTGACTCAAGTATCGTATCAACCTTGTGGGTCAACCTTTCTATGTCCGACGGATATACAAAGACTCTATATCGCGAGATTATTGCGGTGCGCACTGCTTTATGGATGTCAAAGCAGGCGGTTCGTATTGCTGATGTGAAGATGAACTTTCCATCCCTAATGACAGCCATGTCCGTAACGCCTTCCCCAAAATCTACGAGCAGTTGCGCTGATGGAAATGTTGGATCTATGCCGGCGCCTATCGCAGCTGCCCAGGGTTCCGGTATGATGGCGACATGAGAGCATCCGGCAGAGATAATTGCCTCAGCAAGGAGATTGCGTTCTTTTTCAGAACTATCACTCGGCGCGCAAGCCAGTGATACAGGCCTTCTCAATCCTTTATTTACTCTTTTGAATAAAGGTTTGAGCAACTTGATAGCGCTGTTGACATCAACAACTACACCCCCTCGAAGAGGGAAGGAGGCCAGTCTGCTGTTAAGGTAAGCTATGTATGCATCAGGATCATTGTTTTTATCCTGGCGTATATTTCGTACCAAGGAAGGTTCTTCTGTAATCATATCCGGTTCTGAGGCGTAGATACGTGTATTAGCGGTCCCAAGATCGATGGCGATATTTGGCCTGGCTATTATTTTCCTGAATATCGATGACATAGTTTTTTCTTTTCTTAACTAATTTGACCGGGAGTAAATATCTGCAATTCAGGAATCAAGGTTTATGGTTCCAGATTATTATATCACAGATTTCTATAAAATCTATCTTTTCAATATTTCAATTCTCATGCCACTCAGGGGAAAGGACTTGATGCCTCTCATATTGCCAAAACAAGATGCGTTTAGAGCGGAAAATCCCTGCAGATTTAGTAAGTTAAGCAAAAGAAGATTCATTCAGTATGTTTGACAAGTATGTATCCGGGAAGAAAGATATTAGAAGATATGCACTTTTTTGAGTGCACCAGCGCATTGAAATTAGTGCAAAATACAGTGACTGGAAAACAAGGTAATATAAATAAATATTATACTATCTTTTTTGGTCTCATCACAAGATGATGAATCATGGCATATATCGCGACAATAAAGGCGAGGCACAGCAAGATCCATATATAATCTTCCTTGAGGATATCCTTTCCTTTGTGGACAAGCTGTGCGTAGGTCATTTCCGAGGAAAGACTCCCAAGATAATACCCTATCCAGCACAGTATCGCTGACCATATCCCTGCGCCCAGCGCGGTAAACAAGGAAAATTTCATGAGGGGCATCCTTGCGAGTCCTGCGGGCAAAGAGATTAGTTGTCTTATAACGGGCAGCAGCCGGCATACAAAGGTTGTTATTTCTCCGTATTCAAGGAAGATCTCTTCCGCCCTTAAAAACAGTTGGGGCTTGATAAAAAAATATTTTCCATAGCGATATATGAAAGGCCTGCCCAATAACAATGCAATGTAATAGTTGATAAATGCCCCTGCCATGGAACCGGCCAGTCCGCACAACAGGGCAACGGCAAGGTCAATGTAAGGCGCCCCGAAGGTCAATTCCCCTCGATATGCGAGAAAACCGGCCGGGATCATTACGACCTCGCTCGGAAAGGGGATAAAGGAGCTTTCTATAGTCATAAAAAGAAAGATCAGGATAAAACCCCATACATAGGCGTTGGCCACGCCCCATTCGATATGTTCGATAATTAGCTCGGTCATTCTTTTTTTTATCCTGTTTCAGTTTTAATCACGCAAATCAGAAGTCAGGAGCCAGAAGCCAGAAGACTAACTTCGTGTTGCCAAGTATTGAATTTTACTTCCTATATTCTGACTCCTGGCTCCTGTATTCTGGATACTTGATACCCCGTAGGTTCCCACGGGGATATTCATTCCGGTTGATGCTCCTTGCGCAGGAGGTCAAAGACGGTCTTTACAGGGGTAAAGGTAATAAGCGGAACCTCAACAAAGACACTGTTCCAATAGGCCATGGATCCATTCCAGAGCCCGGGCAGTTCAAGCGCCTTGAGTTCCTTGCCATCCTTGGATTTGATCGTAATCTGTCCCGCTTCATGATCCACATAATCGTTAAGGCTAAAATGCCTGCCTGAATAATCCCGCATTCCGCATATCAGATCAACGGGATTAAAGTGTGTGGAAGATTCAAATATCCCCTTCTGCCCCTCCAGACCCATATCCACCTGGGATGTTTCAACTATCTGTATGGAACTGGTCCCGTCTCTGTGCCTGATCCAGAAGGGCCCGCCTCCCGGTTCAGCCACGTTCTTCACCATCCCGCATACCCTTAATGGTCTGTTCAATCTGGAGACAAGATACTCCCTCTTCTTTCCCATTGTAGCTTCCGATATCCCGACCGGAGGTGTGATTGAGAGTCTCGTCTCCACAAACTCGAATATCTCATTGATTAAAGCCGCGTCCACACGCCCTTTTAAAAGTCTTTTCATGTATTCGAAGGTCTTTGTCTGCAACTCGACGAGAAGACCTCCCAGTGCCTTCTTGTATGTATATGTAGCCTGTTTGAGCCTGTCCGGCGCAACGTTGTCGATGTTTTTTATAAAGACGATATCTCCGTTCAGGTCGATGAGGTTTTCGAGCAGTGCCCCGTGTCCTCCGGGTCTGAACAGGAGCCTTCCCCTCTGATCACGGAAGGGATTATTATCCATGTCCGCGGCGATCATATCCGTGGATCTCTTGACGATCTTTTCATGTTCAGGTGAAAGAGTGAAATGTATTGAGGCTATCCCATCGCTGTTTGTCACATAGGCTGCCGCCTCGACCATATGTTCTTCAATGGGAGTTCTAGAATATCCGCCATAGCGATGAAACGGGATAAGCCCCTTTGGAAGATCAGCCAGGTTAAGTCCTTTAGCACCGAGTGTGTAATCGAGTATGGCCCCGTAATCCATTTCTGATAGGGTCTTCTTAATATCCATGCCGTTTGCCGACATGGCAGATTCAAGTTTTTCATAGAACGGGAATCTCTCGATCTCTTCAAAAAATTTTATAAAGGATTTATGGATATCAGGGTCTTTCAGGACCATCACGAGACGGCCTTTGTATGACAGCAACAGCTTGAACATACGGCTGGCCGCGCCGGAGGCCGGGACAAATTTCATGGCCCTTCCCGTTGATGCCGCCTTTTCATATACACTGGATAATCTTTTTATCTCCTTATCTCCCAGAGAAGTTATGCCGTCCCCCACTGTACATGGTCTGATCAGGGTTAGAGATGTGACTCCCCTTCTGAAGGCCTCAATCTGATTTAAGACCTTTTCCGGGGTTATTCCCCTGTCCCTGATATCTTCCAGGTCTTCTTTATTGAATATCGTTCCGCTCAATGTCTCTTTGAATTCTTGGACGCGATGAATTGCGCCCCTACATAGCACTATGTACCCTGCTCTTTACGACTTTTACTAGCTTTCTTCCCTCTTGGGTATATCCTAAATCTTCTTCCCCTTTTAGGGGAGGATTAAGGCGGGGTCTCATTAGATTTTTTCGAGACCCCCTCCAACCTCCCCATAATAGGGGGAGGTAAAAAATATTTGACTCCCCTTAAGAGGGTGAGGAAATAACAGAAACTCCGCCAGCCTGTTGAAGATGCCGCTTGTGGTGACCACATCCTTATGCCAGGTTCCTGCAGATTAATGTAAAGATTATCTTGTGTCAATGGATCGATTTCAAACGAAAAAGCACTTGTCTAAAACAACACAATATTCTAATAATGTATATCATATATAAATCGTATATACAAAGGGCGGAGGTTGAATAGCAATGAACAGCACAGATAATCTGTTTGAGAACAAACGGCCCCATATATACACTGTAAGCGAACTCACGCAGAGGATCAAGGAGCTGCTTGAGGAACATTTTGATTTTGTGTGGGTTGAGGCAGAGATATCCAATTTCAGGTCACCCTTATCCGGACACTATTATATGGCCCTCAAGGATGAAGCCAGCCAGATAAAGGCGGTCATGTTCCGTCCCCAGGTGAGCTATCTCATGTTCAGGCCTGAAGACGGGATGAAGGTGATAGCCAGGGGAAGGATAGGAGTGTACCAGCCGAGAGGAGAGTATCAGATTATTCTGGATTATCTGGAACCACTCGGGGTTGGAGCCATGGCCCTGGCCTTTGAGCAGCTGAAGAAGAAACTGGCCGATCAGGGTGTGTTTGATAAGGCAATAAAAAGGCCCATGCCGTTTCTTCCTCAGCGTGTGGCCGTTATCACTTCCCCCACCGGGGCAGCTATACGCGATTTTTTAAAGGTCATTCACCGCAGGTTCGCGAATATCGCCGTTATTGTCATACCTGTCAGGGTGCAGGGAGAAGGGGCCGCCATAGAGATGATAGAGGCCATCAAGGTCGCAAACAGTGAGCTTGATGTGGATGTTGTTGTGCTGACAAGGGGCGGTGGTTCCATGGAAGACCTGTGGGAATATAATAACGAGGATTTGGCGCTTGCCATCAGGGCGTCGCGGGTGCCGGTCCTATCCGCGGTGGGTCATGAGATAGACATCACTATCTCTGACCTTGCGGCTGATCTAAGCGCCCCAACACCTTCAGCGGCGGCCGAGCTCCTTGTGGCGGAAAAAGAGTCTATTATAAAGGACCTGAATAATATCAGAGAACATCTCCGGTCTATCATTACGGCTAATCTGAACGGCCTGAACCAGATATTGTTCATGCTCAGAAAGGGCCTCCGTGACCCCAGAAAAGGGATTTCCGATTCGTGGATGCGCCTTGATGAACTGAACAACCGTCTGGTCAGGATGATGCACCTCAGCCTGTCTGAACAGAGAGCAAGGATATCCTCGGAAGGCCGCTCGCTTTTGCTTTATTCTCCAGGAAAAAGGGTTTCAACCCTTATCCAGACAATAGCCTTCCGGAGACAGATCTTTGAACATATGATAGATAAATATTTGGAGGGAAGACACACGATCCTTAATCTTATGGAGGGAAAGATAAAGGAACTAGGACCATATTCTGTTCTAAAGAGGGGCTATAGTATCACACGTAAACTGCCTGATAAAACCGCCCTGAGGTCCTCGTCCGGGGTTATGGCAGGAGATAGCGTTAATGTCGTTCTGGCAGAGGGTGAGATCGACTGTCTTGTCGAGAAGGTAATCGGGAGTTAATTCGATATTTATTTTTGGGTATTATATAGTATTATATACAGGTTGTTTTCGAGAACAGGTCGGGTGTTTGAATCCTTGACCGATGTTTTACAAATGAGGATAGGAAGCAGGTATGCGTTTAGGCGTTGTCCTTTTGATTGTTTTCATGTCCCCTTTTATAGGATTGTCATATCTGAATGCCATGTCTGGGCCGGAGATATATCTCTCAGCCGACAGGATATCTAAAGGTGATATGATCCTTATTAAGGTTAAGGCGGAAAAGGGGGAAAAGGTACGGGTCAAATGGCGCAGAAAAGAGATATCCCTGATCCCTAATCCTGAAGAGACAACCTGGCGGGGATTTCTCACGGCTGATCTGGATGAAAAATCCGGACACTATAAGGCCGTTGTCACTGTGTCGCCGTCCGGCTATAGGAAACAGCTTGATATCGAGGTAGTTGATAAAGACTACGGTGTGCGTAATCTGACGCTCCCGGAAGCCATGGTAACGCTGGATAAAGAGACCTTGAAAAGGGTCCGGAAGGAGGCTGATATCATTAATGGCCTGTGGAAGGCCCCCACTACTGCAGCTGTTTGGAGCAATTTTTTCATAAGGCCGATTGAGGGTGAAGTGATGGGTGCGTTCGGAACAAGGAGTATTATCAACAATCAGCCCAGATCCCCTCACTCAGGCGTGGATCTAAAAGGGGAGGAGGGCACACCTGTAAGGGCAGCAAATGACGGAAAGGTTATCCTGATCTGCGACCATTTCTTTACGGGAAAAGCAATATTTCTGGATCACGGCGCAGAGATTATAAGCATGTACTTTCATCTCCAGGAGATAGATGTTAATGAGGGTGACATAGTCCGCAGGGGTCAGATAATAGGCCTTGTCGGATCCACCGGACGCGTCACGGGCCCCCATCTGCACTGGGGCATGAGGATTAACGGCGCAAGGGTAAATCCTTTGAGTCTTATAGACCTGAGCAAAGAATGGGAGGAATAATGGCCCAGAAAAAATTTGAAGAAGCGATGAAGAGGCTGGAAGAGATCGTTCATGACCTTGAAGAGGGCGATCTATCACTTGAGCAATCCCTCAAGATCTTTGAGGAAGGGATGAATCTTATCAAATTCTGCTCTGATAAACTTGAAGAGGTGGAGCGGAAGGTCACCAAGCTTGTCAAGGAGAGCGACGGCAAATACGGACATCAGCCATTTGAGGTTGATGAGGATGAAGAGGCCTGATTATGGATCTAGAGATCTATCTGGCTGAGAAACGGGCCTTGGTCGATGATGCCCTGAAGGTCCTTATGCCGGAGTCAGAAGGTCCGACCTCTGAATTGTTCAGGGCTATGAATTACAGCCTTTTTGCCGGAGGAAAAAGACTCAGGCCCATATTGTGCATGGCGGGGGCCGAGGCCGTCGGCGGCGATGGGAGGGAGGCGCTGCCCGTGGCATGCGCACTGGAAATGATACATACCTATTCACTGATACATGATGATCTCCCTGCCATGGATAATGATGATATGAGGAGAGGGAAGGCGACAAGTCACAGGATTTTTGGCGAGGCCCTGGCCATGCTTGCGGGGGACGGGCTTCTGACAGAGGCATTCAATGTGATGACAAGACCGGACCTTATTGAAAGGATCGGCGCCGCACGCTTTCAGGAGATAATCAACCTTATTTCCGCGGCCGCCGGGTGCCGCGGGATGGTGGGAGGCCAGGCCGTGGAAATAATGATGGAAGGCAAGGATATTGATCCCTTGCAACTGGATTTTATCCATAACCATAAGACGGGCGCGCTGATATCCGCGTCTGTCTCATCCGGGGCTATTGTTGGAGGCGGATCAAGGCGGGAGTTGGGGGCCATAGCCATATACGGCAACAAGATCGGTCTTGCTTTCCAGATCTCCGATGATATCCTGAACGTGGAAGGCGATAGCGAGGAGATGGGAAAAAGGGCGGGCAGTGACGCCCGGAAGAGGAAGAATACATACCCATCTGTTCATGGCATGGAAAGATCGAAAAGGGTTTTAAAGGAATTGGTTGATGATGCCGTTAATTCGCTGAAGGAATTCGGTAAAAATGCCGATCCGTTGAGGCGGATAGCCGGATATATCATTGAAAGAAAGAGATAATGAGATATAACGATAAGAACATATTAGACAGGGTAAACAGTCCGGCGGACATCAAGAGGATGTCCATCCGCCAACTTGAAAGGCTGGCCGGCGAGATCAGACAGAGGATAATAAAGACTGTATCCGAGCACGGAGGTCATCTGGCCCCCAGTCTGGGGGTTGTGGAGCTCGCCATAGCAATACATTATGTGTTCGATACGCCGAATGACAAGGTAATATGGGATGTGGGCCATCAGAGCTATGCCCATAAGTTGCTAACCGGCCGGAGAGACCGTTTCCATACATTGAGGACATACGGGGGGATAAGCGGTTTTCCAAAAAGGGCCGAGAGCCCCTATGACGCATTTGAAACCGGGCATAGCAGCACGTCCATATCCACAGGGCTCGGGATAAGTGCGGCAAAGGCCCTTAAGAATGAGAAGGCAAAGGTAATAGCCGTTATAGGCGATGGTTCCATGACCGCGGGGCTGGCATTTGAAGGATTAAACCAGGCGGGTCATACGGAAAAGGACCTGATCGTTATCCTGAATGATAATGAGATGTCCATAGCGCCTAATGTGGGGGCCTTTTCATCATTTCTGAGCAGAAAGATGGCAGGGAGACGATTCCTTAATCTAAAAAGAGATCTTGAGAATTTTCTGAAATCCATCCCTGGCGTAGGTGAAAACATGCTGGCACTGTTCAGAAAGAGCGAGGACTCGCTTATAACCTTTTTCACGCCGGGCATGCTCTTTGAGGCCTTTAAGTTCCACTATATTGGCCCGATAAACGGGCATCGCCTGGATATCCTTATCGATACTCTGAAAAACACCGTCAACATGAAAGGCCCCGTACTGGTCCACGTGATTACGAAGAAAGGAAAAGGATACGGTCCGGCAGAAAAGAACCCTACATACTACCACGGGGTCGGAAGCTTTGAGGTCTCCACCGGTTCGCCTCAGAAGAAGGTTGTTGAACCGCCTCTCTCCTACACCAAGGTTTTTGGGGACACCGTGGTGGATCTGGCCGGTAAGAATAAAAAGATCTTCGCTATCACGGCTGCCATGCCCGAAGGCACGGGACTGAACGAGTTCTCAGAGCGGTATCCAGAGCGCTTCCTGGATGTCGGTATTGCCGAACAACACGCGGTGACCTTCGCGGCAGGCCTCGCGACCGAGGGTTTCAGGCCCGTGGTGGCCATATATTCAACCTTTCTTCAGAGGGCTTTTGACCAGATCGTACATGACGTGTGTCTTCCAAATCTGCCGGTGATCTTTTGTCTCGATCGAAGCGGTCTTGTGGGCGAAGATGGTCCGACCCACCATGGCCACTTTGATATAACCTATCTTAGAAGCTTGCCCAACATGACAGTCATGGCCCCGAAGGATGAAAATGAGCTCAGGCACATGCTCTATACCGCGCTGGAACACAATGGCCCGGTGTCCATAAGATACCCGAGAGGCGCGGGGATCGGCATTCCTCTTGACAAGGACTATCAGAGGCTCGCCATTGGACAGGCGGAGATCCTTAAGGAAGGAAAGGATCTTTTCATCACAGCCCTGGGGAGCATGGTTTCGCCCTCCATGGAAGCGGCGGAACTCCTGGAGGAAGAAGGTATTTCAGCAGGTGTTGCCAACTGCCGGTTCGTGAAGCCCCTTGATAAACGGCTTGCGGAATATTCCAGTGTCTCCGGTAGGGTTCTGGTTGTGGAGGAGAATATCAGGGAAGGTGGTCTCGGCGGGGCCATCCTGGAGCTCTTTAATGATATGGGTTTAAATAATCTCATCATAAAAAGGGCAGGGCTCCCTGACAGGTTTATTGAGCACGGGCCCATGTCTCTTCTCAGGGAAAAATACGGCCTTGACAGATCGGGTATCGCGAAAATGGCCAGGGAGCTCTGTGGCAGATAAGGTTTCCAGAGACAAGATTCGCCTTGACCAGCTCCTCGTTCAGAGAGGAATGGCCGAGAGCCGTAAAAAGGCAAAGGCCATGATTATGGCCGGTGAGGTTTATGTGGACAGCCTCAAGGCCGATAAGCCAGGTCATCTTTTTTCGGGTTCCTCCAGTGTCACGCTAAAAAAGAGCCCCCATTCCTATCTGAGCCGGGGGGGATTAAAATTAGAGGCGGCCCTCGATCATTTTTCAATTGATGTTAACGGATTAACCATGCTGGATATAGGGGCATCTACCGGTGGGTTCACGGACTGTCTTCTCAGGCGGGGCGCCCGGAAGGTGATAGCCGTGGATGTCGGATACGGGCAGATCCACTGGAAGCTTCGCAATGACCCGAGGGTACTGATTCTGGAGAAGACAAATGCCCGTCACCTTACGCCCAAAGATATCGCGGAAGATGTTGACGGCGCTGTTATTGATGTCTCTTTCATCTCCCTGAAGCTGGTGGTTCCTCCTGTATCAAGATTGCTGCTTGGCAACTCCTTTATTGTAGCACTTATCAAGCCGCAGTTTGAAGCCGGGAAACGGCATGTAAAGGGGGGAGTGGTTCGCGATCCTTCAGTACACAGGGAGGTTATTGATGGCCTGGGCGGCTTTTTTGAAGCTCAGGGCTGGAACGTGGCAGGATACGTCCCATCCCCGATTTTGGGCCCTAAAGGAAATCAGGAGTTTCTGATCTATATGAAGAGAGGGAGCACATAGCGCGTAGAAACCAGAAGCCAGAATTTCGAATATCGAACAAGAAATGTTGAATGTCGAAGTATATCCCTTATTTCAAAATTCAAAATTCATCATTCGATATTCAATATTCAATCCTTTCTATAACTTCTGATCATTAATCGGCTTATTCGGAGATTATCTGTCAATATGAAAATCAAACTGTTAAGACCAACCGTTATCGTGATCATCTTTATGATCATGGGCTTTTTTACCACCAAATCCGCCTCGGGCAAGGACTTCCCATTCCGTCCAGGCGAAAAGATGTCCTTTGAGGTGAGATGGGCCGGAATCCTGGCTGGAGAGGCTTTCATTGAACTGCTTCCCGTGGAGGACTTTGACGGAATTAAATTCTATCACTTTATGTTTACGGCCAGAACAAGCCCCTTTGTCGATATCTTCTATAAGGTACGTGATAGAATCGATTCATACACTGACACGGAAATGAACCATTCCTTCCTCTATGTAAAAAAGCATGAAGGCAGATCCAAAAAAGAGACAGTCGTGGAATTCAACTGGGGAACTCAGGAGGCTAAATATTCTGTCAGCAATGGTGAGGAAAGGGAGCCTATCTCCATAATGCCGGGGACATTTGACCCTCTATCTGTATTTTATGCCTTTCGCCTCCATGATCTGGATACCCAGAAGGAATATGGAATCCCGCTGACAGATGGGAAGAAGTGTATAATAGGGAAGGCTAAGGTCATTAAAAGGGAGGATATAAAGATTGGGGGCTTAACCTATGATGCATTTCTTGTGGAACCTGAAATGGAACACGTCGGGGGGGTATTTGAAAAGAGCGGTGATGCCAAGCTCCAGATCTGGGTTACCGCGGATAATCGACGGATCCCCCTCAGGATCAAGAGTAAGGTAAAGGTAGGCAGTTTTGTGGCGGATCTTGTTTCATATGAGGATGGGTTAATAGAGGTCGCCCCTGCGTCGGATACTCCTTAAGGCATTTGGGCCTTTATTTTTTTTTTAGATGTGGCAGGACTGGTTGTTACTGCGCCGTGATGGGCTAATTTCTTTGGATTGGATTTTGATTTCTTCTTAAGGCAGATCTTATCCTCTCTAACAATAGCGCAAAGCTTTGGGTGCTCATAGTCCTTGCAGTTTGAGTGATTATATAGCGGACATTCAGGATATTTTTGTGACATGGTGCGGTTCCTTACCTTTAAAAGCCTGTTTCCCCTTTCCCGTTTATCTTTTCTCTCAAAACCCCGGAACACTTAAAAACGACGACTCTCCTGGCCTCGAGAGTCAGATCCTCCCCGGTTGCCGGATTTCTTCCCCTGCGGTCATTTTTGTCCTTTACGCAAAATTTTCCAAAACCGGATATCAATAGGTCCTCCTTGTTCTCAAGCTGTTTTTTCATGATCTCTAAAAGGGTTTCAACAAGAGAGGATGATTTGCCCTTGGGAAGATCAAGTGAAGCATATAAAGTATCTACCAGGTGGTCTTTCGTTAAGGTCATATATTTATGCTCCTGTAATAAAAAGTTGATTGTCTCGGGATTTTTATAGCCATTACATGTGATGAGATTATAGCTAAACCCCTATATTGTCAAGGAATTTTAAATAAAAATTATAAAAAAATCAACTACTCCGCAACAATCCTCTGTGTATCAAATTTCATGCCGGACCTATTTAAATTTTTATAAAGCTCAAAAGTATTGGCATTGCCAGGTCTAAAAGTTTCAATTATGTCCCATGGGGGTCTCTTTTTAGATGTGAAGAAATATGATGCCTGATATTTTGTATAACTCGCAGCAAAGGTGGCGGTTCTATTATTTCCTCCCCCTTAGTTGAAGGTCGATTGTATCCCTCTGGAGGGGGCAGGGGGAGGTCGATCATTCTCCCCCTCTCAATAGGGGGTGCTGGGAGAGAATCATTCTCCTCCTCTTAAAGGAGCATATTTTACATTCCTCCCCTAAGGGGGGAGGAGATTCTGGTGTATCCCGGATAATACTGATGGATCTCTTCAGATCAGTTCACAATATCCATGCCAATACTTTTGAATATTACCAAGTTTTTTGTTTACAACTGTTTTAATTAATTGTATCAATATCCACAAAGGAACGGGCGGTTAACTCAGCGGGAGAGTGCCATCCTCACACGGTGGAAGTCGCAGGTTCAAATCCTGTACCGCCCATCATATGATATTTATCATTTCAATAAGTACTTCTTTATAGCCTCTGATTTTTCTGGCCTACATTTTTGAATGCCACTCTATTCATTGTTAAAGATTGATTTTTATGCTATCAAGCGGTTAGTTCCCGTCTTTGAAATATTTTTATTGTATTTGGAGTCCGTGTGATAAATACTTGAGTCCTGGTAAATGGAGTAATACAAATCAAATCATGATAAAAAAGATCATCTCAGGTGGCCAGACCGGTGCTGAACAAGCCGCACTTGACGCGGCTATTCATTTGCAGATCCCGCATGGGGGCTGGACAACAAAGAGTAGATTGACAGAAGCGGGTATATTGCCGGACAAGTATCAATTACAGGAGATGCCAACTGACAGCTATCCTGAAAGGACAAAGCAGAACGTGATCGACTCAGATGGCACCCTGATAATATCACATGGCCCACTCACAGGTGGTTCTCAATTCACACAGAATATAGCCATTAAACATTATAAGCCTTACCTTCATATTGACCTCAATGAAACAGACGCATTCGATGCGGCAAAGCATGTCTATAAGTGGATCATAGTAAATAAGATTGAAACTCTCAACGTAGCCGGGTCAAAGGCCAGTAAAGACCCATATATATACCAGGCTACTCTTCACTTTATGGAGATTGTCTTGGACATGAGAATGATGGATGTATCCAACCCAGAGCCGGACAAAGCAGAGCAAATAATGCCTGACACAGTGGACCAAGCTGTGGATATACTTATTTCGGAGATGAAGTTAAGAGAGAAAACAACTATTGCCAATATGCATGAGGCAGAACTTATTTACATACACCTTACCCTGGGGAACTATATCCGTAACAAGTTCGGCCTTTATTCAGGTAATGATGCATTGATGCAGTCATGCAGGGATGTCTTACGCAAGAATAAGATCCAGGAGGATGAGGCATCATATATTATAATAAGGGAGCTCTGGCGAAAGCTGCATGGTACTCACAGCTTGAGAATTGTAAAATAAAAGAAAGGAAAGCAAATGATGGAGAAACAGCAGATGATTGAAGACTTATTTGATAGTATCGGCTTCAAAGAGAGAATTGTTATTGGTATGTATGATGAAAGCAGAGTCTATTTTGATATTGATTTCTCCGAAGAACTGGCTGATGGATTAATGACATTGGCATTTATGGACGAAAAAGTTCGCGAGGGGATAAAAGAGCTGATTGCGAATCTGGAAGCTATCCTGGAAGGAGTGAGTAACTATAAGCCCAATAAAGGGGAAGAGCTACATTGAGATATTATCTTCTCTTTTTCATGCATCACTAATTTGCCGCCATAAAATCCTTGTACAGGGCATCTTTAACATCTCGCATGCAGTTATCAATCACGTTTTTATAGGCCTCCAGCCTTGTCATCACGCCGGCCACCGCGCTGTGTTCGTCCAGTTCCAGAATAAGGTATGGCTTGTCTCCCATAATATATTTATAGAAATGTTCTATGAAGGAATCCGCGCCGCAGCTGAAATTCGTCAGGTGGAGCCCGAAATAGTTGGGATTTCTCCTGATGTATTTCGCTGTTCTGAGTATCTGAGCACCCAGTCCCCAGTACATTTTATGGAAGTCGGAGAGATCAACCCCTCTTACATCAATAAAGTCCATTGGAATCGCGGCAACGCCGATCTTTGCCAGGTTCTGCCCCAGCCTCAGATTAAGCCTTTCATCATAGAGGTTATAGGGCCTGCCTGTAACAATAACGAGAGGATCTTCAGCGCTATGTGAAGCCGTGATTTCAATGCCTTTCTGATGTATCTCGTTGATGAAGCTGTTCTGTTTATCCATGGCATAGGCAAGGGCCATTCTTATCTCCCGACTGCTTTTCCCCAGGCTTTTTGATAGCTGTTCCGAAAGCTCGATCGCAATCTCGGACTGGTCCCGTTTAAGGTGTATTACGGGTCCGATGATAGCCTCTTTATCAAGGCTTAGCGCCATTCGGGTCATATACTTGTTGGACTGAAGGAGCGGACAGTAATAGCCTCTCTCGGAGTCCTGAGGTGTGGGCATATCAACTATAGCCGGCAGAAACAGGTATCTGGTCTTTCCGGCCAGTTCTTTGACATGACCATGTGAGACCTTCACGGGATAGCAGGTCTCGGCTGTCATCGCCTCTATACCCATGGTAGAGATTCTGTTGTTTGTTGGTTCTGTCAGGACAAGCCTGTAACCGAGAGAATCGAACAGATTGGCCCAGAGGACCCCGGTCTGTAGCGTGTAGAGCGACCTCTGCAGACCTACGGTCGGCCTTCCATCCAGTTCCATCAGGGGCTTGTCTTTCAGCAGTTCATATAGACCGGCCATATGTTTCTGCCATATAGACTCCCTCAACTCAAAGAAATTATCTTTTCTGCGCCCCTTGTTCCT
>SMTZ1_10008097_pt1 | contig 19145 bp, 14 predicted proteins | sample DeeMarSWOR136_30_FD_25667 | JGI IMG/M metagenome (IMG submission 25667)
GTTAAGCAACACTGTAACTTCTTTGAAGTATGCTCGTAATCTTGGTCTATTAACTTCAGAGTGTTCTTGGTTCAAGAATTCGTTGCAGATACAATCTAAACGGGTTTCCCTTTTTATGACACCCAGCTTTTCGCAGCATTTGTCAAAATTTTTGCAACACAAACAAAACTCTCTGTACATTTCGAATCCTAGCGCGTTTCTGATTATTGACGCAGCCCATTTTGGATGCTGCAGAATGAAGTCATTAATTTCTGCGATGGAAACTTTCGGTTTGCACTGGAGCTTTTTTAAATCGTCCATCCAACTCAAAAGTCTTTCCCTTATTGTTTAGGGAAATCTTAAAAGAAAAAGTTTATTGCTATTCAGAGTTTCTGACTGGGCACACAATTCGGAATACTTAAGATTTTTAACATTCAATAATTAAGAAGTATTTCGACAATCATTCAATTGATGGGAAAGTTTTATATGTGATTGTCTATGAATTAACCAAATAATTGAATGATTGAACAAATGGTGGTAAATGCGAAACCCGAGACATTGCGCGAATCCACATCAACGGTAACACTGGTTACGTGAGGGTAGAAGAATGGCCGTAGGGGATATAGCATGGATATCAACAGCGACCGCATTAGTTATGTTAATGACGCCAGCACTAGGATTCTTTTATGCAGGTTTGGTAAGAAAGAAAAACCTTGTTTCAACGTTAGTTCAATGTCTCATCATATTTGCTGTATCCAGTTTAGTTTGGACGTTCTGGGGATATAGCATTACATTCGGCTCTAGTATTAGTGGTTTTATTGGCGATCTTTCCCTAGTGGGATTAAACAATATTGGTATAAATACTGTGAGTCAATATGCATCTGAAATTCCCGAGCTGTTATTCTTCGCTTTTCAGTTAAAATTTGCTGCGATTACACCAGCTTTAATAATTGGAGCATGCGCAGAAAGAATCAAATTCCGATCACTATTAATTTTCACCATACTCTGGTCAACGTTCATTTACTCACCAGTAGCCCATTGGGTGTGGAACTCTAACGGATGGTTACACTTCTTAGGTGCAATTGATTTCGCAGGAGGTATTGTAGTTCATATCACCGCAGGATTTTCGGCTTTAGCCGCTGCGTTGGTCATAGGGAGAAGAAAAACATGCAAAATTGATAATAACGGTCAATTAAACAAAAATGGCAATGGAAACGGGCATAGACCCAGCAACATCCCTTACGTATTACTGGGGGCATCATTGCTATGGTTTGGATGGTTCGGTTTTAATGCAGGAAGTGCACTTGAAGCAAATGCCCTCTCTGTTTCAGCACTTGTGGTTACCAATCTGGCTGCAGCTGCGGCAGCAGTAAGCTGGATGATTGTAGATTGGCTAATAAAAGGAAAACCGTCAGCAATCGGCATATCAGTTGGTGCAGTATGTGGATTAGTAGCCGTGACACCTGCATCAGGTTATGTTAATGTGACATCAGCAATAATCATAGGTTTAGTGGCAGGAATATTATCAAACCTAGTGGCTAACTGGCGTTCAGCAAGAACAAAAATTGATGATTCTCTTGATGTTTTTGCCTGTCACGGAATAAGTGGAGTATGGGGTTCAATAGCAACTGGTCTATTTGCGACAACAATGATAAACAACGTAAATGGTTTATTCTATGGCAATCTTAATTTGTTATTATCTCAAATACTTTCAGTTGCATTCGTTGCCGGTTTCTCTTTCTTTGGATCGTATACTCTATTGAAAATAATCAACATATTCTCTCCTCTACGTGTAAGTTCAGAAGAAGAAGATCAAGGTCTAGATATAAGCCAACATGGAGAAGAAGCTTACGATCTAGGATTCTAGAATATGAGAGTTAAAATTTAACCCAACCAACGCGTGCGCATTTTCAGAAGAAGTTTAATAGAGTCCAGAAGAGGGAAGACCCCAATATAGAATTGGATTTCTTGAAAATTAGACCAACAAATAAAGCCGGAATAATATTACCCAAAACATAGTTCGTCAAAATTGCGGTTATATTGGGATAGAAAATGTAATTCACAGCGTGCATTAAACCGAAGAGTATAGAACTCAAAATTAACCCTTTGGAAATTAGCTTTTCACATGACAAACCTACATCAATTTTGTAGACCGAGAACACAATAAAGAATGCCTCAAGGGGTCCATAGATAAGCAAGAAGGGTGTGAACAGTAGCGGGTCTAAATTCCAAGACCAGCCAACATAATCAAAGAAGAGGTAAGCATAAAGCCTGATCAACAAAAAAGGAGCGGCAAAAACCAAGCCATAAGCAATACTTTTCTTCCAATTTATCAAGGAAAATCCATAATTTTTCCAGCTCTCTTTTCTAACAAAAAGGATTATCAACGGTAGCAGCCCAATAAATACAAACTCCAAGATCAGCTTAACATAATTACTAGTAACAAATTCTAATCCAAAATTTTGGATCAAAAGGACCGATGTTAAGGGTAGAAGTAGTAGTGTGAATAACCAATTTCCAAATGCGTCTACCAGCATATTCTTGCTAGTCAAACTCTCACGGGCTTTGTCATTTCGAAGATTTCTATAGTGTGAAGAGAATCTTAATACTAATAGTCGAAATGTCATTCGCTAATTATATATGCTGCGTGCATAAGGAAGGGTGGCTTTTTCTTTTTTTACTCTCCATTTATTATTCTCTATGGTTCCATTATTCCTTAGTCCTATTCCATTAAGTAATGGGTAAATAGGTAAAGGATCGCCCATTAACCGTATTCCATCGTCCGTCAAAGACTATCGTGTTTGGGTTTGGGGTTAAATTTTAATTCTATTATCTGATTCAACTCGGACGGTGAAATGTCCTATTCCTGCTAGAAGCGGAAGGATATGAGAAAGCAGTTGCTCTGCACTTAAAGAGCGTACTGCACCATTTGAACTAGTTTGAATCCAGCCATCCTTTCCTTTTCGATATTTCTGTATCCATCCATGTTTTGACATGATGTAAATTGTGCATTCAGAATTCTTCATGGCTGTCCCTTCGGCAGATAAATATTAAAATTTAATGGTTGTTTGGGTTTGAGGTTAAAATTTAACGCCTATTTGAAAAAAAGGGGATTTTGCGGGAGATGTCGCCAATAGCCTTTAGTTCCCTCAGACTATACGTTAGAATGTTATAAGGTCTAGAATCAAACTAATATTCTTCCAAACCAACATAGTTGTTGATGATGGTGGAGACCATGGCAAATGAAGATGAGGAATTAGCGCAATTAAAAGCTCTATACGATGAGTTATGGAATGATGCAAAATCAATGATCAAAGATATGAATAGAAGTATTTTCATATATTTTTTTGCTGGTTTGATTACTCTAGCTTTCTCGACTATTATTATTGGCACAGCAGTTTCCGATTGGAACAAAATTCTCTCAAATGGTGCAAGTTCACTGACCTATTTCTACGCAATTGTCGAGACGCCTGGCGCGATTTTCATGATTATTTTTGGCATCACTCTACTGTACTGGTATCGAAAACTTAAGAAAAGATACTCAAAATTAATCGAGATGGAAAAAAAGATTGATGATTAGATATGCCCCGAACTAGAACTCCGCCTCCATCGAGAGCTGCAGAAAGATTGAGAGAGTATCTAGATATCATTGAATTAAAACAGATTAAACGCGGTAAGGCTTTGCGGTATGATGTTTACAGAAGAGCGGGCAATCCATACCAAACTGACAGGATAATAAAATATCTTGAGGAGAACGGGTTGATCAAAGGAAACAAAAAGGAGGGTTATCAAATGACTAAGAAAGGTGAGGTGTGGCATGAAATATTGAAAAAACACCGCGATCTTGTCGGAGTTCTCACAAGAGAATTGAGTGGTACACGAAGAAAACAATGGTAGATTTTTCAACCTCTAAATACCTTGAACTCAATGTGTTTGGGTTTGAGGTTAAAATTCAACCCCAAACGCGCATACTTAATATGTGACGAGTGTGTTATGTTAACTAGTGGAATTCTCTTAGTGAATGTTTACAAAAAGCCTATTGCGTTTTGTCGTTTATTTTGAGTATTCTATTAGGAAACCTATGAAAAAAGAAGGAAGGGGGGTTAGGGTTTGTCAATGTCTGGGATTCAATTCAAAATGCATCAACGGCTTATTCATAAATTTGAGAAAGCAGGAGCCACCTCTGAGGAGAAAGCTGTAACATTTGATGAGGCTCACCTAGATTTGCAGGAACAATATTGGTTAAGCTATTTTGCTGGAATCTTTCTCGGCACAATAAAGAAGACTAAAGACCAACGGTATTACTTATAGAAGGTACCGCACGCGAAGCAAACAGCAATAATTAAGCTTTTTATCATAAACTTCGATTCTAGTCTAGGGATTAAGTTTGCTTATTCTAGTATTAGCTGAGGCTGCTCTCGAAACGGTTCCCAAGGATTTGTGGAGTCACCCCACCGTCAGGCACCATTCCAAAAGACAGAGAAAACCTCCAGAACACCTTCTCCTAGACAGATCACTTCACCACTCAGCAATGAGGCGCCTAGACGATAATGAGAAGAGAGGACGCCCAGACATAACACATTTCGCGCTACTGGAAGCCCTAGGCTCCCCACTCAACAAAGAAGGACTCCTCCAAGTTTATGTTCACACCAACAACAACTTCGTAATTACAGTTAATCCAAGCACTCGACTCCCCAGAAACTACAACCGCTTCGTAGGACTCATGGAACAGCTATTCCAGCTTGGAGAGGTTCCATCAGAAGGAGAGGCTCTGCTTAAGCTGGAACAAAAAACGCTGAAAACCTTACTTGCCGAAACAGAAGCCGACTACATCCTAGCCCTCAGCAGAGAGGGCAAACCAAAAACTCTTCAAGAAGCAGTTTCGAGCCTTCAGGCAAAGCGGATGCCGGCAGTAATTGTCGGCGGCTTTCCCCATGGTCACTTCTCAGAAACTGTAGTTCAGTTAGCGGACGAGGTCGTGCGGGTGGACTCGGAGATGCTGGAGGCGTGGACTGTGACTTCTAGGGTAATCTACGAGTATGAATGTGCCCTTTCATTGCCTAGAAAAAGGCTCTGCGAAAATTGATTTAATGCGGTGACTGTAAATCTAAAGAATAACACATTTTGATATTTTATGATAAAGTGTGACGTTCTATAATAGAATCTTGATTTGTGCAACAAGGCTAAAATACTTTCATCGACAAAATTTGTCGTCTAGGGGGGAAGAGAAGGCTTGGACAAGACAATAAAATGCCGAGCCTGCAAGATCCGTGATCTTAGAAAAAACTTTGACTTGTTAACAAACAACGTTGTCATTCAGCTAAACACAATCAATCGGCTTCTCAAAGAACTTGAGCTAAAAAAATAGCAACTGTCCCGGTTTTTCTTTCGAGCCACCTGCAACATAGAATGTTGCCTAGTCCATATTAGGCTCCTAATAACAGTGTATTGTTGAAAACAGTCTTTTTCCTGAAAACTGCACACTATTTTGCTAAAAAAACTGTCTGCTAACCGTCTTCACATCCTGTTGAACCAACTTTAAGAACGTCTCCTGATACGATTGTAAAAGCGAGTGCTTGACTGGATGACATCTGGTTCACCTAAGAAATCGATACTGATTGCATCGTAGTCGCATACAATATAGCACTCTAGACATTTAGTGCATTTAGCAAGCGAACCATGATTAACCAAATCAATATCTACTGGACACACTTTTTCACATTTTTTGTCATCCATCAAGCGGCAGAATAGGCATATATCTAACTGACTGTCTTTGCAATCTTCAGGACATCCCTTCATAATACATCGCTCTTCCTTCATCCGCGGTTTGATGAAAGGATTTAAAGAACCAACCATGCCTAGAAACGCTCCGACAGGACAAAGGCGCTTGCACCAGTATCTCTTTTCTCTCAGGCTGAGAAGAGTCGCCACTACTGGAACCGCAAATAGCTCAAGCCACCATACCATCCACATTCGGGTAATACTCATCATACTTTTGAAATGTATCATTCCCCTAGACACTATTCCTATGGGGCAAACAGCACAGAATACAGGAAACTTGAAAACAGCAGAGCCAATAAGCGCTGAAGCAAGAATCCCCTTTGACAAAACCCCGTTTATTTTAGTCAATGGACATAACGGACATCCCAGATGACTCCCTTTCCCCCCATTTTTTCTCTCTTTCCTCTGCTGAGACCTCTCTTTCCTTTTAGCTTCAACCTTTGGAAAATATTTCTCGATAAATTTGTCAAAGCTATCTATCATTGTGCCCACGGGACAACCCCAACTACAGAAAACGTTTCCCAGTAGAACTGTCACAATAATGAAAATCAGAATCGCAATGATAGTGGAAATAAGAAGCAAATGTTCAACTTGACCGGACAGCAGAACCTGCAGCCCGCCGAATGGATCCATAATCCATAAGCCTGGATTTGTGCTCCCATAATAACTCAACCATATACTACATGGCGATTGGGTAATGGGTACCATAAATAATTCTTCAATGGAAGTGAATCCAGATATTTGACCAGTTGGCTTTACAAAAAAGAAACTACCTACTGACAACTCCTGGCTTCTAGCCAAGTAGGCTACTGGCACCGTAAATAGGAGCAGAAAAGCAGCTTTAATACCCCACCTTAAGTATCGAATGCTCTTTTTCCGATATCTCTTATAGAACCCCAAGTTTTTGAATTTGCTCAAATTCATTAGAAAAGTATCCTATTGAGCGGTCTATAGAAATGTAGGATAAAAATATACAAAGATTAGTTTTTCTCTTCTGGCATTGAATATGAGCTTCAGCAATCAACAAATAATTAGACCAATCAAGCAAATGCAATAAAAAACGCAAGTTTATATTATTCGCAAATATTTTATTAAACGGCAATCTGGGGAAAATCAACATGAAAGAATCTCTCCCGGGGACAGAAAACGAAAATACATACAAATCGAGAGAGAGTTGGCCTCCTTACACATACAGGGACTATCAGGATATCGTACCTGAAACATACAATGCATTCATGGAGTTCTTGTCAACCGAGAATACGTCAAACAAGGTGATGGAGCTCCAGCCTTGGATATCCTTCTGCGATTCCAGATGCACATTCTGCTACTACCCAAACAATCCCTATTCCAGAACCATGATGGAACCATATCTTGAGGCTCTAAAGAAAGAGCTGATGATGTATGCCAAAACAAAATATGTTCAAACCAGCAAATTTGACGAAATCGTTCTGGGTGGAGGAACACCAAGCCTCATGACCAAAGACCAGATGATTGGGCTAATAAAATTCTGCGAAGAAAACTTCAACACAACAGACGAATACTTCATCAAGATCACGGGTTCCTCAAGAAGCTTCGACGAAGACAAGCTGGTTGCAGCAGCAGAATATGGCGTTTACCAAGTTGACATGGGAGCCCAAACCTTCGACGACAAACTGAGAAAGATGCTTAATCTACCGGACAGTGCAGAACATGTGAAAAATGAGGTCAAAACCGCCAGAAAACTGGGACTCTGCGTATGCATAGACATAATGTACAACATTCCAGGACAAACATTGGAAAGCTGGATCGACACTGTGAAGACAGCAATCGAATTGGATGCAGAAGTTGATGCCTACTGCCTAGAAGTATACCCCGAAACGATCTTGTACAAACAGATGAAAGCTGGGCGGGTGCCACCTCAGGCAGACCCAGAATTAGAAAAGAAAATGTATATTGCGGCATACGAACTATTCACAGAGGCAGGCTACAAGCCAATCGGTCACGACCGCTACTCCAGAGTAGAATGGCACGCCAAAGAAAACTGCCTAAACGGATGGCCTTGGGCAGGAATCCTAACAACAGGAGCAGGATGCTTCATGGGCTATCTTCAAAGGTTTTCTTACTCCAACATCGAATCAGCAAAAGACTATATTGCAACTGTCAATGAAGGAAGATTTCCGATCGCAAAACTCTCGGAATCAACCGACAAAGACATGATAAGAAAGGTAATGACAAAACTTTACCTGCGCCTACCTGTAGATAAACTGGAATTCAAGGAAAGATTCGGAAAGCTCCCAGAAGACGTATACCCTGAACAACTGAAAAGATTGAAAGAAAAGGGATTAATCGAAATAGACGAAAAAGAAATCAAATTGACCAAGCTTGGGGATCTTTGGAAAGCGAATATCGCATGGGAATTCACATAACACAAATGATTTTGTTTTTACCCTATTTTTCGCGCAAGAGTTTAGGCACGTAAGCGCAAGCTGGATCAGAGGCGAAGAGGTCTCCAGTGTAGATTTCCGCTCTGGTTCTGCAGCCACCACAAATTTCGCGATACTCGCAGACGCCACATTTGCCCTTCAAGTTACTTCTGTCCCTCAGCTTACGAGTGAACTCTGACGTCTGCATGTCAGCCCAGATTTCCTTCATCGTTTTATCTTTGATGTTGCCCATCCGGTAACCTTCATTGAAGCCGCAGGGACGGGTGTCCCCGTTCTCCAGCAGACCCATGTATCTGCCGCCGATGAAGCATTGACCAAGAAACACGTTGTTAAACCAGTAATCGAAATCGGGCATGCCCCGCTCCTTTGCGATGCGAGCAAAGAAAGGACAATATACGTTAATGCTCAGTTTCCCCCGGTATTCCTGCATCAAATCGTAGATTCTGTTCAGAACCACCTCATACTGTTGCGGCGTAGGAGCCAAATCCAGATGCTCCTGAGCCCTGCCAACAGGAATATAATTATGATAGACCACGCGGGTAGCATCGTACTCATACCCCAGCTGGGCAATATGATCCACTTCCCCGCAGTTACGCCTATTCAGGGTTGTTACGATGCAATCGAAAATTCCGTTCCTAGACAATTCTTCAATGGCCTTAAGGGCTGTTGCATAGGCGCCTTTGCCTCGCATAAAATCGTTTGTCTCTTCTCTTCCCTCAATGCTTACCGCGGTCATAACCTCGTTCCTAACCAGATTATCCAGAATGTCGCCTTTAACGTAGTAGCCGTTTGTTATGAGGCTCACGTTCATGCCAAGGCTCTTCGCATGTGCTATAATGTCGAAAACGTCTTTTCGCAGAAGCGGTTCCCCGCCGCTCAGTCCGAACCACTTTGCCCCCATCTCATAAAGCTCATCAACTATGCGTTTTCCTCCTTCGGTGTCAATCTCGTTAATAGCAGCTGGGCTCGAGGCAAAGCTACAGTGCAAACAGTTATAGTTACAGGCCCTCGTGCATCTCCAAGTCATCATGTATAAGAGAGGTCTGTTTCTCACGGTTCTTACCATGAATATTAACCATCCGGGATTGATCTAGGAATCGTAGATCATATTTAACTTTTCCGTTTAATAAGCCTTATCGAATTAAGTTCTGTAATGAATTCTTAGTTTTTAAGTAGAAGAACAGGTTCATATTGAATTTAAAGAGACAGCAGTAACTTAGAAGAAAAACAATACATCAATAATCCATAGACTGGTAAAAGAATATCTTAAAGGATACCATATTTAGAGGTACAAACAATGAAAATTCTTCTCATCAATCCACCACAGACATTTTTCCCAGGTTCAGACCCGCCAGCAGCTAATCTCCCGTTGGGTCTGCTGTATGTAGCTGCGGGTTTAGATGAAGCAGGATATGAAACGGAAATTTTAGATGCATTCATGACTGATTCCTCGTTCCGAAAAATTGGAGACATAACAGAAGTTGGCATGCCATATGAAAGAATAAAAGAAGAAATACGGAGAAGAAAGCCAGACATTGTGGGTATAGCGAATCCTTTCACATGCCAAGTGGAGCATGCTGTTAGAGTGGCTGATATTGTTAAAGAGGTAGATCCCAGCATTTTAACAGTTGTTGGGGGTCCACATGTAACCGTAGTGCCAGTAGAATTTTTGGAAGAGGCAGGGAATGTCGACATTGTAGTAATTGGCGAAGGGGAACACACGATGTTAGACATTGTCAGGTTCTTTGAAGGAAGAGAGAAGATAGACGATGTACAGGGCATTGCCCATCGCAAGGATGATAAGGTTTTGCTAAATTCTCCAAGACCATTCAACAAAAATTTGGATGAGCTGCCGTATCCTGCTTACCATTTAGTGGACATGGAACAATATCTTGATCCCAAAAAGATAGAGTACCGCAGCTTTCAGAGCAGAGCATTATCAATGATAACCAGCAGAGGCTGTCCATTCAATTGCAGCTTCTGTTCGGTTAATCTACACATGGGAAAGACGTTCAGAGCTCACTCGGCAGACTATATTGTAGACCACATAGAGCATGTGGTGAACAAATACCGCGTAAAAACGATATACTTTGAGGATGACAACCTCACATTTGACATCAAGAGATTCGAGGCAATTTGTGACAAAATAATAGAAAAGGACATCAAATTCCAGTGGGAAACACCGAATGGGGTAAGGGCAGACTATTTGACTTTGGATCTTCTGAAAAAAATGAAAAAGTCAGGATGCCAAAGCGTCTTCGTCGGCATCGAATCTGGCGACCAGTATGTCCTAGACAACATAATCGGGAAGAGCCTTAAACTAAAGAAAATTTGCTGAGATGTGCAAAAAGATAGGGCTAAAAACAGGGGCATTTTATGTTATCGGTTTCCCCGGCGAAACGAAAGAAAACATGAAGAATACTGTTGAATTCGCCCTTATGCTGAAGAGAAAATATGATGTTGGCATGCACCTGCTGTTTGCCACACCATTATACGGCACCAGACTGTACGAAGAATGCAAGAAGAAAGGGTATATCCGAGAAGAATTGACACCACGGGCTTTCGCTGAGGTGCGACAAAATTGGGGATTGCCGTTAATAGAAACTGAAGATTTTACGGCGATGGATGTGAAAGAGATAGCTTCATGGGCAATGAGGGAATACAAGAGGGTGTCTATAATCAACTACATTAAGTACCCCCGGAAAACAATTAAGACGGTGCTGAATCAGCCGAATCTTGTTGGAAAATTCATCAAGAACCTGCAATCTCGATGAGTATGTCAAATTAATGATAAAGCAGAAAAATGGAAAAAACGGAGCAATGGACGCTTTTTACTACTTGGATTGATTTGTATCCATGCTGGTATTGTTTTAGAAACCTTTAATTCAGAATATACAGTAAAAACCAAGTGTAGTAAAGTCACATTGGGTGAAATCGCCTACAACTAGCAATAAAAATTGCGGTTTTGCCCTAACACAAAGGAACTCTTCGAAGTGAAAAAATTGGGAACTCCAAAGCGTAACCGTGTGATAGTTGCATCTGTCTTGGCGTTTTTGATTTTTTCATCTTTCATGGTGCTCTCAGATTCTGCGATCAGCATCGTTGATGCAAGTGAGTACACGGTTAACGCAGCAATGGATTACGTGGATTTACTTCAGTATGAATGGCCACAGATTCACGGCGATCCAGGTTTCACTCGTTTCTCGGAGGGACCAGCGCCAGAAGCACCAGACATTCTGTGGAAAACTGCAATAAAGGGCATAGAAAGCTATGTCACAGCCTTCAACGGCAAAGTCTTCGTCACAACATCAACGAATGTTATTGCCCTAGACAAGGACGCAGGAACCATAGTCTGGAATACCACCCTCCCCGATCGTCAGCGGTGGCCAGCAGTATTCAAAATCGATGAAACCCGCCTTGTTATAGGAACACATTGTCTTGAAACAGAAACTGGAAAACTTTTATGGACAAGCGACAACTTTTCCGCCAAAGTGTCCTATTGGGCTGAAAGTGTTTATAGTCCAGAAGAAAAACTTTTTTTCACTCAGGGCGAATCGACGGTTCAAGCTTGGAACTTCTCTAACCCATCAGAGCCACCCACACTGGAATGGGAAACCTACATTCCCGGCAGCACAGCTTCTGGAACAGGGATACAGTATGGTGATGGAAGAGTGTTCCCCGGATCGTTTGAGCCTCATCAAATGGCCTTAGACGCTAAAACAGGTGTTGTTCTCTGGGACACGGAAACAAAAGGAGCAATGAGTTTTTCCGGTTCCTATTATGAGGGAATGTTGCTTAAGGCCGCTGAACACGACAACACGTTCTACTGCTTCGATGCCGAAACGGGCAACATTTTGTGGGAGTTCAACCCGGGCACCCATTTCGGATACTGGGTCAGCGGCAGCGCAGCAGCATACGGCAGAGTCTACGAGCTCAATAAGGACGGAAACCTTTACGCTTTAGACGTGAACACGGGGCAACTCGTGTGGAAACATGAAGGACCTGGCTACTTCTTCTGGCCTGGATGGCCAGTGGTTGCCGACGGTAAGGTCTACGCCACAACGGGCCAAAGGGTATCAAGTGACCCCTATACCATGGAGCATAGCGAATCTGAGTTTGCGTGTCTCGACGCTTTCACTGGCGAGCTCGTGTGGAAACTGCCTATAGAGGCGCACACTCCGAGAGAGTCTGTTGCCATCGCCTACGGCAATCTGTACCTGATCCCTGGTTACATTGAAGAAAACATGATGGATACTTACATTACTCCTGATGAGATCTGGGCTATTGGCACCAAGCCATGGTGTATGTGGCGTCGCGACCCAGAGCACACTGCCACGGGCCAGTCTGGTCCCGCGGAGCTAAAGCTTAGATGGAAGTTTACGACAAGCGGAGGGGTCATCTCTTCGCCAAGCATTGTGGATAGGAGAGTCTACGTTGGTTCACAAGACAAAAACGTCTACTGTATCGATGCGAGGAGCGGTAGACTCTTATGGAAGTTCACGACGGGTGCTAGAATCAAATCGTCACCTGCGGTAGTTGACGGAAGGGTCTATGTTGGGCCTGATGATGGGTATGTTTACTGTCTCGACGCCTACAATGGCAGCTTAGTCTGGCAGAGAGATGCTGGCGGTTACATCGAAGCCCACTTTGATGCTAATACAAGATTTTCATCGTCTCCTGCAGTGGTGGGTGGTAGGGTGTACGTTGGGTCGCTGGACACCAATGTATATTGCCTCGACGCCAACGATGGAACAGTCACTTGGAATTATAAGACAGGGGGTTACATTACTTCCTCTCCAGCCGTCGCCGACGGTGCAGTTTACATAATTTCGCAGGAGCCCTCTTCAGCTGGCATCTACAAGCTGGACGCCTATAATGGTAACCAAATATGGAAGCTTGAAATTCCGTATGAATTGACGGCTGAGAGAGGCACCGACATGCACATAACTCCAACAGTTGCAGACGGCATGGTCTTTTTAGCCTCCAACAAAGACAAGTATCATGGGATAAACGCGACAACAGGTAACATCGAATGGACGTATAATGTCACTAAGGGCACGGAAAGCAGTGGAGGCTTTCTAGTCGGTTCGATAACTCATCACGATGGCAAGCTCTTCCTTATTGACCAATTCTTCATAACATGCCTCGACGCCAGAACCGCGGAAGTCAATTGGAAGTCATGGCTAGGAGGCGAAATGTACATCTCACCAGCCTACGCTGACGGAAAAATCTACGCCGCCACTGACAGACGTTCCATCTACGTAATCAATGCCACAAACGGAGAGAGGCTCTCATGGTTCGGCACTGGATCTAACAGCTGGTCCTCCCCCTCAATCTATGAGGGAAGAGTGTACATAGGAAATCAAGACTGGAATCTATACTGCCTCGACGATTCCCCAGTTACACACGGTCAGATTTCTATTGAAGTGAACAAAAATGAGGTTGAAAAAGGCGAACCTATTACAGTTAGTGGTCAACTTACTCCGGGAATTGCCTATGCGCCCATAACTGTGACTTTCGTAAAATCCGACGGCACCATAGACAAGATACAAGTTACAGCCAGAAATGATGGAACATTCAGCTTCAACTACACACCTGATATGGTCGGCAGCTGGGCTATCTCCATCAGGTGTTCAGGTGCAGCATACATCATGCAAAGCGCGGATATATCCTTCAATGTGTTTGAGCCAGAGGAACCACCAGTTGAACCAGAGCCGTCACCATCTGAACCGGAGCAACCAACACCTGAAGAGGATTCAGGCATACCAACAGAATACGTCACAGCAGCTGTTGCCGCAGTAATCATAGCAGTGATTGCTGTAGCTGCATATCTGTTTATGAAGAGAAAGAATAGAAGTTCGCCTGTTGTGATTGGCGACTGATCAACTGATTGGCTAGACTAAATGTTCCGATGCCTCAGAATAGATTTGGAGCATTTTTTGGGCACAAATATTCCAAGAAAACTTTTTGCTAACAAATTCTCGACCGGAACGTCCCATCTTCTCCCGTAGCGACTTGTCTGAAAGAAGGGATAAGATGGCGTTAGCTAGTTCGTAGCTATCCGGTTTAACCAGCAGCCCAGTTTCGTTGTTTTTTACGACTTCGTTGATTGCGCTAACGTTGAAGGCAACAACTGGCTTGGCTGTGGCTTGAGCCTCCAACAGTGAGATGCCTTGACCTTCTTGGATTGATGGTGAAGCAAAAACATCAGCACAACTGTATAATTGATGAAGCATATCTTCGGGGACGTCACCTAAAAACACAAACTTGTCCGAAACACCCTGCTCTTTCGAATATGAAATCAGATGGTTTTTGAGCGGTCCGTCTCCAACTACTACAAACTTTGTATCCTTGTTTTCTTTGATGACCTGTTTGGCTGCCTCGATCAGATAATGTAACCCTTTTCTGGGTATCAGGTTGCCAACGAAGATTACGACATGTTCGCCGTTTACAGCGAGTATATCCTTGACTTTCTCACAATCTTCAGCTGGTTTAAACCTTTGAAGGTCCACGCCGTTTGGAACTATCCTTATTTTTGTCTCCTCAACCTCATATAATTGGACTATTTTTTGGGCGGAGTATCGGCTGACAGTAACAATCAGGGTTGCCTCTTTGGCTGCCTCCTTTTCGATTCTTGCGAGATGCCGCATGAAAACGTTAGAGAGCTTCATTCTGAGGGACGGAGACACGCTTTTGGACGATTGAATATACTCGTCCGCCAGAACTCCGTGAATAGTCTGTATGAATGGTTTGCCGATTTTTCGCCTCTTTAGAACCTTCAGGAATCCGTAACCGCTAACAGTGTGCGCTTCATAAATGTCGGCTTCAATTGCGTCAAACATTCTGGAGAGGGTTCGGTTGAAAACCCAGTTATCTAGCGGATAGAGCTTATCAGTGGAGAAGCAGGGGACGAAGGTTGTTCCGTCGATCACAGTAGTTTTGTTGAAGCCTCTCTTTGTTCCGCTGTAAACCGTCATGTCAACCTCATTTACCAACAGTTTGGCAGTCTCGATTATTCGGCGTTCAACGCCTCCGAAGTAAAGATGAGGCGGCTGCGTGTTGAAGACGGCTAACTTCAGCTTCCTGTTCATGGATACGTGCCTCTATGTTTGAAGGGATTCCCATGCCATTCTTTGGCAATATTAAGTATTAAAATGAAACTAGATGGGATAAGCTCCACATACTTTACAGAACTTGCTTTTCACGTTTCCCCCTTTAGATTTGCAGTATGGGCACTGTTTGCCTTCTGCATCCTTGAAGACTTCAGATGGTACCCCAAAATGGGACCTGAAAATCTCGTAGTAGAACAGATGCTCCTTGTCTCTTATCGTAACCTGATCAGTCTCCTGATACTTCTTCGTTTTTTCTTGGAAATATTTGTCGGAAATTTTTTGGCTGAAAACCTTTGGAAAAATGGTGGTTCCGGAGCCAAACTCTAGGGGAGTCTTTATTCTCCACACAATCTCATTGGGCAGGAGACCCTCGTAGGCTTTGCGGATTATCCATTTTCCCCAGATTTTGCCACGTTCACGTCTGATCAACAGTTTTGTGTCAACACCGTAGGCGAAAGATTTGAACTCCGGATCAAGAAAGGGAGGCTTAGCTACCAATCCAAGCGATTTTGCCATAGGAATTGAGGTGAATTGCATCACCTGCCACATGTTGGATAGGTATTCCTTCAGCTCTTTTTCGTTGAGACCGAAGAGCCAGCTGTAGCCGCCTAGCAGTTCGTCCAGACCGTCGCCGGTCATGATGCCTTTGATTCCGTTTTCTTTCGCTGCTTTTAAACCGACGTAGGCTGCTACGCTGTTTCTGACGTCCATGGGATCAAAAATCTTCAGAACCTTGATGACATCTTGGATGGCTGAGTGCATCTCCTCTTCTCCAAAAAAATGAATCGTGTGGTTCATCTTTAGCAGATTCGCCATCAACTTTGCATATTCGAGGTCTAGTGCCGGCGAGTTCTCGAAGGCAACAGTGAATGCCTCAAGTTCAGTATATTTTGATGCTACAAATGCGATGACGCTTGTGTCTAAACCTCCGGAAAACAGCATTCCGTCAGTTAGATTCTTTTTCACAACCTTGTCTGTGAGCTGGCGAATTTCTGAACATATTTGGTCGATTGAATCCAATTCCAGTCCCCTCAGAACGTAGGTTACAGAACTGTTGCGCTAATTTAAGGTTTATTAGCTACTTCGACAGGGCAATATGACAAAAGGGACACAGGGAAAAACTATGCAGGTCAGTTTGATTCACATGCAAATCAGCGAATCGCCGGAGAAGAACCAGGAGACTGCAGAAAAAATGCTGTATAGGGCGGCTGATACAGGTTCCAAATTCATCTGTCTCCCCGAATATTTTGCATTGCCAGCTAGCCTAGAAGACAACAAGCAAATCGAGAAGATAGTCGAAGGGACCTGTGAACCCGCAGTTCAGCTTCTGAAACGAGTTTCGAACGAAGTTGAAGCTTACATTGTCGGTGGGACCATCTTCGAGAAGTTCAGGGGAAAATATTACAACACTTGCCTTTTTCTTAAGCACGGGAAAATTCTTGGAAAATACAGGAAGATGCATCTCACTTTATGGGAAAAAAAGGTAGGCTTACATGTGGGAAGTAGCTTTCAGGTATTTGAAACCGAGTTCTGCAAGGCTGGAATTCTGATATGTGCTGACGTTTTCTATCCAAGAACAGTCAAAAGATTAGCTTCTTTAGGCGCTGAAGTCATTTTCTTGCCTGTGTCGGCGTCGAGAACTCATCCACCCGTGAAGGGGCACCCTCTTACCACAAAGAGAGCAAAGGACAACAAGGTTTTCATCTTGAAAAACGGCAACACCCGATCAAACTCTAGAGGCGGAAACAGCGCAATAATCTCTCCATGGGGAATCCTGAACCAAGCAAAAGACGAAATGAACACTAAAATTATCTCCGCTGATCTGGACATGACTAAACTGAGAAAATACAGGCGAGCCAAAGTTAACTAATGAATTTTTGCCCAAACTATAGGTAAACGCTTGACGCTAGTGGATTTTCTCCCATCTTTCAATGATTTTGTTCATGTTTTCGAATCCGAATTTCTCAAGCCAGCCTCGGTAATTGCTGTCATTTACTGCGGTTTTGCATATCTGCTTGGCTCGGTCTGCATCATGCACAAGAAGGAGGACTGCTTCCACGTCATGGCTTGAGACATAGGCGATGGCTCTGAGAAGAGCTTTGGTCTCGATTTCTCTGGGAATCTCAGCGCTCAACTCTATGAAGATCGGCTTCTTAAGCAACTTCTTGAAGTCCCGCGTTAAAGTGTCCACCCAATACATGGTCACATAATTGTGGGAAGAAAGTGGAACATGGAAAAAGTCCACATACTCTACGAGGGCTTCAAAGTCCAAGCCAAACCTTTCCTTAGCTAAGACCGGATCAGGCCATATTTCGATGCCGAAAGGTTGCTTAACCAGTTTCTTGGCTCTTCTAATGAAATCCGTAACAGTCTGCGCCCTCCATTCTAGCCAATCTAAGCCGCTTTCTCTCTGCTGCCTTGAACAGCGGTCACAGGTGCAAAAGCCTTCTTCCGGAAAGTGGTAGAGATTCAGAATCACTCCCTCCACATCTTCCTTTGCAGTGTCTTCGATGAAACGAAGAACATTGGATTGGTATTCTTCGTTTGTGGGGCACACAAAGTCCCATGGGAGAGAGAAGGCTTTGTTTGTTCTTGTGGCAGGACCGTTCTCCGATAGCGCCACCAACTCAGGTCTCTCTCGAATAGATTTAGCGTCGACAAAACATGTGATGTCATTGTACATGCCTTTTGCAGGTTTTCCAACAACACCGTCGACACGCTTTGAGTAGTAGACGGAAATGTCGAAGCCATCAACGATTGTGGGCTCGTAGATTACTGTTCCAATCTTCAATACACTTGACCTCTGACTGAATTCTTCTTTAACTTTAAATCTGATGATGCTAATTAGTCTTGATGTCAAGCGTTTCTGGTGTCCTTCAATGAGGATCAAAATCGATTACGCCAAATGCAAAGATTGCCGCTCATACACTTGTGTTGACTGCTGCGCCATGGCAGTCTTCAGCCTCCAAGACAACAAGCCAGTAATAGTTGATTGGGATTCATGCACACTATGCGGAATCTGCGAAGACCTGTGTCCAAAGAAGGCAATAACAATCGAAAGATAGCTGCAAGGTTCAGGCTTTCAGAACAGCTTTTTCCATGAACACTAAAAGGGTGAATATTTTCTTTAAGGCATAAATGACAAAAGGGAGTTCGACATAAGGAATCTTCCCGTGACAGTGAAGACGATGACCCAAAATCATATAATTAACGCTTCATTTCTAGCAAATCTAGGAGAAGGAAAGTAACAAGATGAAACTGGAAACCAGAATCAAGTCTGTCGAAGCTGAGATACAAGAAAACAAACTGATTTTACGATCAAAGACCCCGCTGAAAATCTTAAGCTCGGCTGTTCTGAATGGTGGTCTGCGGGAAGCCCACTGTATAGTGAGCGTTCATGTGCCAGAAGAAACTGGTCTTGACATAGACGACAACGTTCACAGGGAAGCCGGAGACTTCTTGCAAGAAGAAACATCGAAACTGGGCATTCCTCAAGACCAACTTGTGGGAATAATGACCTCTGCTAAGATGAAAAACGTAGACATGGTAACCAGCAAATTTGAGGACATCACCTTAACAGCGATTGCCACTGCTGGAGTCCATTTTGCAGCCACCGCTGGCGATGAAATCGCCTCAAAACAGAGTGCGTTTCCCCTCACAAAATGGGGCACAATCAACATTATCGTATTAGTTGACGGCGATCTAACAGAAAGCTGCATGGTCAACGCAGTAAGCACAGTCGCAGAAGCTAAAACAGTTGCATTAAGAGAGTTGGATGTTAGGAGTCGCTTTTCAGGCGAAATCGCAACAGGAACTGTTACGGACAGCATCGTGGTAGCTTGCACAAAAA
>SMTZ1_10002572_pt1 | contig 19143 bp, 20 predicted proteins | sample DeeMarSWOR136_30_FD_25667 | JGI IMG/M metagenome (IMG submission 25667)
ATAAGGGTGATGATTTTCAACATTATAGGTGTTTGCGATAAATTCTCCTAATTTCAAAATGCAATCATTCTTATTCATTGGTCTGTGGGCTCCAATCGCTAATATGATTGTTATTTTTTCATTTGTTATGTTTGCTTTCCCTATTTCTTCAAAAACAGCCGGAAGTATTTTTGAAGCTTGAGTAGTTCTAGTCATATCATCTACTACAATTACTGCATTTTTTTTCCCTTTCGCAATATCAGATAACTTTGGAGTACCGATTGGATTCAGGATTGACTTCTTAATCTCCTGACTAGTAACTTCTGGATAATCTGCTCCCTCCATTCTTAAATTAGACACATCCCACGAATCAGGAAAGTCTATTTCTAGGTATTTTGGCTCTCTCCATGCCGCCCAAGGAATTTTGTAATGTTTTGTCATATTTCATGCTCCTTAAAATTAAGTTCAAAAATATTTTAGTTTTAATAATTATTGCCATTATTAATGATGAATAATAATCATCGAAGACAAAGAAATAAATTATTGTAAATAGTATTCAAGAAAATCCATGATATCCATTAATTCATTTGTTTTTAAATTTAGAACAAATCGTACTGCTTCTATTTTGGCTAATAATGTGTTATCTGATTCCTTATATAGTTCATGGATGAATTTAATTGACTTATTTCCAATATTTTTTATTCTAGTTTTCACAATTATATAATCTCCAAATTTTGCGAAACTTACAAATCCATCGTCGAAATATACCATGTAATTTTTAAAATGAACTACACCCATCGAGTCTGTATCATTAAACCGAACTTTAACTCTTGTAGTATCTGTAGCACTTAACAATTTTTGCCTTTGGGAGTCTTTACTTTCTATCATATGAATTAAATCTTAAAATTAATAAAAAGAAAAAAAAAGAATGCTATTTAGATTTTATTTATTTCTTTCATTTCTTTCAAAGCAATTATCATTGAATCACACTCAGAATTTAACTTTCCGTTCTATTTATCATTTTTAAATGTGTGTATATATGTATACATATGACCTCAAAAAATATCAGTATAACTGAGGATGTGTATAATAAACTCTTAAAAATTAAAAAAGAGGATGAAAGTTTCTCAGAATTATTCTTAAGGTTGCTTAAAATTCAAAAAGTTAAATTAGAAAATTGTTTTGGTGCTTGCAATCTTTCAGAAGAAGAAAAGATAGATGTTTGGAGTGATATTACCAGTCGATCAGGGCGTAATTGGAAAAAACCAAACTATTAATTTAACGATATAATTTTTTTATATCTATGGTTTAGTAATATTATTATCAAAACTTCAGAAGTGAGTCATTTTATAAATATCCTTAAAAACCCAAATCAATCTCAAATTGAGCATGCAATCGAGTTCAATCTTTATGAATTTTTTAGATCTATGGTAAATATTGAGCTCAAAGATACTCAATATGAAGAAAATGAGGAGTTCTCCAGATTCTCAACTGGTATCTCATTTTTTTTCTTTAATGGGGTAACAGATATTCATGTATCGTCTGAAAATGCCAGAAAAATAATAAAGGAAAATATTACTTTTTTTAAAAAGAGAAAAGTTCCCTTTCTTTGGGTGATTGGTCCATCAAGCACTCCAAAAAAAATGGGAGAGTTCTTAATCAAAAATGGATTTATCCTTGACAAGCTTCAGGGAATGGCTTACAACCTAAAAATTTTGAACCAAGAAAGAGAAATTGTAAATAAAGTAAAGATAATAAAGATTGAAAATATAGAAACTTTGAAAGTATGGAATGATATAATTCTAATGGGTTTTGGGTTTCCAAAAGAAGTTCAATCAGATTTTTTTTACAAGGCTTTCTCAGATATAATTTTGAATGATAAAACTTCTGCAAGTGCATTCTTAGCATATTATGATGGAAATCCTGTCGCCTCTTCATTAGTTTTGTATAAAGCAGGTGTTGCAGGTATTCATTTGGTAACTACATTAGAAGAAGCACGTAGTAAAGGGATTGGTACTGCACTAACTCTTGCTCCCCTAAATGAGGCTAAGAAATTAGGATATGAGACTGCAATACTTCACTCAACTGAGATGGGTTTAAATATGTATAAACGGATGGGTTTTAAGGAATATTGTACAATAGAATTGTTTATCAGACGTTAAACTTTATTATTCAACATTTTTTGAAAAAAAATAGTTATCAGTTATGATTAAAATAGATGCTTCACAGTTTTATATTAAATTTTGTAAATAGATGAGAATTGATGGAACAGAAAAAAATTATAACCATTGTAGGAATGGGACCGGGTAATGGGATGGGTATTGCAAGACGATTTGGTAAAGAAGGTTTTACAATAGCTATGATTTCACGCAATGAGGAAAAATTACGCAAACTCCTAGTAGAATTAAAAAAAGATGATATTAACGCTTATTATTTTGTGGGAGATGCAAGTAAAGAAGATTCTTTAAAAAATTGCTTTAAAAAATTAAAAGAAACAGTAGGAAATACAGATATATTAATCTATAACGCTGCTCGTTTAAAAATGAGAAATATTCTTGAAGAACGATTTGAATCTTTGGTCACTGATTTCAAAGTGAATGTAGCAGGACTTTTAACAGCAGTTCAAGAGGTTCTCCCGGCAATGAAAGCAAATAAGAAAGGTACCATTCTTGTTACTGGAGGACATCTAGGTATCGAACCTCATAAAGAATTTGCTTCTCTCTCAATCAGCAAAGGTGCACTTATTAATTTAGTAAAAACATTAGCAGCAGAATTAACTCCACAGAATATCCACGTTGCTTCAGTTATTATTTGTGGACTTATTAAACCAGAAGATGAGAAATACAATCCATATGCTATCGCAGAGAATTATTGGAAATTATTTAATCAGAAAAAAGAGGATTTTGAAGTAGAAATACTATATTAAGAAAATTATTTTAATCATTTTTTTGTATAAATCAAAATATTTAAGAATTTATCGATATAATGATTTATAGTAAAAATCTAATGGAAACAAATTCATAGATTTTAAGTTAATAAATCGAAAGAAAGTTAAAAATTGAGAGAAAATGAGCAAAAAACTTGATTATAGAAACGGAGCTCGAGTTATTGTAGAGACCTGTATGGGAATAAAGCCAAAAGAAAAAGTGTTAATCATTTTTGCTCAGGGCTTTGATAGAAATGCAAATCTTTTAGCAGAAGAAGCTGAAGCGTTAGGTGCTCAAGTTACACTTACTCAGGTAGATAATAAGGATATTCAGATAGAACCTCCTGAAGAAGTAAGCAAACAAATGCTAAACTCAGACGTAGTAATGGGCGTTCTTCCCTCTAGCACGATTCAATTATTTCTTCATATGAATGCAAGAAGGGCTGCAACTGACGTGGGAGTAAGAGTAGGTGGAGTTCCTTATATTAAACCTGACATTACCAAGGAAGATATTTATAAAATTACAGAATTAACAGAGAAATTGGCTGATATACTGACTAATGGGGAAGAAGCAAAAATCACAACAAAAATCGGAACCAACATTATATTATCTATTAAGGATAGAATATCAGCTCCTCTTAGAGTAAGACATGCCGTACCCGGAGCGTGGGGTGCTGTCCCTGAATATGCTGAGGCAGCTATAGCCCCCGTAGAAGGGACAACTCAAGGAATCTGGATCATAGATGTCTTTTTTGAAAAAGTCGGTGCAATTAAAACACCTGTAGAAATATTGGTAGAAAATGGTCGTGCTGTGAAAATTGAGGGCGCTGAGGAGGCTGATAAAATAAAAGCTATAATAAAAGCTGCTGATAATAACGCATCTAATATCGCAGAACTAGGTATTGGAACAAATCATACAATGAAAAAGCCATCTGGGACTGTAGGAGATAAAATGATGATAGGCACAGCACATTTAGCTATTGGAAAAAATATTAATATTGGAGGACAAACATATAGTAACATTCATCATGATGGTGTAATGAAAGATGTTACAATTGAAATCGATGGGAAGAAAATTCTAAACAACGGTAGTATTTTAGTTTAGTATTAATTTTTTTTTTACCATATCTTCACACCAAGTTTCCATCAATTACCTCGAATAATATAGGATTATTTTTACTACTTTAAGCGCAGTTGGCTCATAGAGTTCTTTTAATCATATTCGCTTATTATGAAATAATTTTGGAGTTTTTTAATACGAGAATTTATTCTCTGAAGTTGTTTATCTCGCTTATCATCCTCATTTTCGCTGGATAAGTTTCCTTTTATTTGAAATAAGTATTTCAATGCAGATACATAATCCTTCCTCTTTTCTGATTTGGATGCATGTTCTAAAGCAAATTTTAATTCAACTTCTTTATTTAATTTTATGATCTCTAAAATCTTAAACGAAATTTTGCCAATTATCGTTTCCATGTTGAATTCTTTTGCATATGTGAGTGCTTTTTGATATTCATTTAACGCTTCTTGATAAGCAGCATCTTTTTCAGCAATTTCTCCTTTTTTAAATAAAGATTTGATTTTTTTCATTGCAGCATCTTCATTCATATCTTGACATTCAAAAATAATGTCATCCAAATCTTTTATCTCCATGATTTTTTGAATGACATATTCTCTTTTTTGTATATCTTCTTCTTTTGATTCTAACTCTTTCCTTTGAAATTCAAGATCTGCCCAAATAATAACATTTTCTCTTAAAAATTGGTAAATATTCCAGAGAATCTCTTCTTTCGATATCACACCTAATAATTTTGATGTTGTATTAATAAGATTTAAGATGAAAAAATAATCCTCCTCTTTTAACAGATCTTTACAAGTTTCATACACGGCTTTTTGAATAGGTGTAAAATTTTCATATATATTAGGGGGAATTTGAGTAGATATAGTAAGCGGATATATCATAGTTATTTCAAATATTTTTTCCACTAAACTTTTTACAGGTTTTAATATGTTTAAATCCCCGGTTTTATCAAATTCTTGTAATTCATCTTCATAATCCACCTCAAGAATTTCCGTGAAACTCGATAGTAAATCCCTCAAATTACCAGAAGCTCTCCCGTCAAGAATTAAACATGATGTACACAAATTACCAACCCTTAACAAAAGATTAAAATTTTTATACTCAAACTCAAAAAAATTCTTTTCTGGATTAATTTTATCTATTAAGGTTAATTCCTCACCCGAGAATACTACATTTGCTTGAATAAATCCTGCTATCAACGAAGGATCAATAGGTAGATCACCTACAGCCATATTGAATGCCGGTACTCCTCCCTTAGATAAGATAATTACATGTCTTATAGTTAAAATATCTTGATATTTTCTCCAAATATGCTTATATAGCATCTCTCTTCTTTTTTGCTCAGATTGCTGCTCTACCACATCATAAATATCCATTAAAATATTTGCTTCGCTAAATTTTTTCGACAAACAATTAAAACAATTGTCAGGATATCCATTTTCACACACAGATTTGTCTACTCCGCAATCAATTCCTGAAACTAATTTAAAATGAGTCACACAACTACACCCACACCCAATATTCTTATACTAAGAATAAAATAATGATTCAAATATTTATTTTTAAATATTGAACATACAACGAACAAAATAGAATTTACAAGGTTCAAAATTCCTCTTCTAATCAAAAATCGGAGATAATTATGGATGTAATTTCTTATTACAAATAGGAATTTCCCGATATTAATGATTGAGATGAAAACTCTATGTGGATACCATCAAAGTTCCTTTATAAAGATGTAAGGTTTTTATAAGAATCAATTCTAAAGTATAATTAAGAAAATTTAATTTATTAAAATGAAAAACAATTTTGGGAATTTAATTATCAATTAACTAATTGAGACTATTTCCAAATTATATCACAACAAAATATTTTGAGGTGTGTAATTAATCTGCCATTCGAAGACAATATTAAAAGATTAGGAGAATTAGTCCCCGTATATGTAATCTCGTTATTAGGTGCTGTTTCGTCATTTTTTCCGCTATTTTATGAGGAAGATCCAATATATGCCAGATTGGCTATAATTGTGATCATAATAATTAGCATAATACTTACTTTGGTAATTGAGATCGTAATTTTAAAAAGGAAAAAAGACAAAATATTGCAAATTATAATTGCCGTAATAAGTGGAGCTTTGTGGATCTTTTTCATTAATCTTCGGTTTTTCGATTTTGAGAAAATAATTGTAATTACTGTACAATTTATTATTACAATATATACTATCATAATAGCTACTTTTTCTCAATATTTAACTAAGTAAGAAACAGGGAATTAAAGCAAATACATAAAAAATTTAAATTCTAATTTTTTTTTCTAAAAGATTATTTTTAATCATTGAAATCAGACACTGAATTTACTTTTCTAAGCCCTAATTGGTTCAAATTCACCTATTATGAAAAAATTTCATAAAATTTTACTCTTGAACTTCGATATTTCTAGGATTTAGCTTATATTGTTCTTTAACAATCTTGAGCGGATTGTCAATCAAACTAATCTTATAGTCAATAATGACATATCGTATCTCATCGGGATAGGAATATTTTTTAATGAATTACCGTTTAAATATTCAATTGAAAAAGGTAATAGAAATTGGGGAACGTGCGTTTTCGATGAGCTAAGAATCAGGATTAATTCCTGATTCAAAAAAATGAAACTTATAAAATAAAAATCAAGGTGAATGATAATTCCATTTATTCGAAAAACCTGTAAAATAAATGAAAATACATGGATGTTTGATTGTTTAATTTATAATATGAAAGAACAAATGGCTCTCTTTGTACTTGAAAATAATGGAAAAACAGCTTTAATTGACACGGGAACAAGTAGTGAAGCCGATAGTTTATTAAACTATCTTCAAAATATCGGTATCGATCACCTTGATTATATTTTTTCTACCCATGGTCATGTAGATCACATTGGAGGTGTAAAAAGATTATCCCTTCGATTTCCTGATGCTAAAATCGTGGTTTCAAAATTTTATCAGAACCTCCCCGAAAAAGAATTAGCAAAAAAGAAATCAGATTTAGTAGAATATCACGAATATTTAGTAAAAAACCTAAAAAATAGGGTGATATATGTAGGGGAGGGGGATATTATTAGTTTGGATGATTTAAAATTAGAAATTTATACTACTCCAGGTCATACTCCCGAGCATATTGCAGTTTTGGATAGGAAAAACATGAATTTATTCCCAGGGGATTCAATTGGGGGGCATCATCTAGGTTCAGGATTTTCTCGACCAGCCGCATATCCTCCATATTTTAATCACAAATCTTATTCTAAAACTGTTAAGAAGTTATCTCAAATTGAAAATCTAAAATCTGTAAGTTTAGCTCATTTTGGTGTGGCTACAGGTCCTCAAGTTCAAGAAGTATTTAAAATATCAGAAGATGTATTCAAAGCTTACAAAGATACAGTAGTTGAAAGTTATCAGAAGTATAATGGCGATCTCAATTCAATAATAACTGCCCTTCTAGATAAATTTGGTCGTTCTCCAAACGAAATTAAGGATAATCGGCCCGATTCCCTAATTTTCAGGATATTAGGTGGAATATCGATTGGTTTTATAAACGCGTTGGATCTAAAATCTAAATTTAAAGTAGATTTAAAATAATTTGCTGCTTAAAAGCCTTTGACACTATTATTTAATTTAAGATTTTTCGACTTCTCAAAGGAATTTTAATCGAACTCAGATGCTGAATTTACCTTTCATAAAAAATAATTTATTAAGTAAAGATTTCATTGATTACGGTTTTAAGGATCGGGGGATAAAGTAGTTGAAAGTTTTCAGAAGTATAATGGCGATCTCAATTCAATAATAAATGCTCTTCTAGATAAATTTGGTCTTTTATATAGTAAAATTAATCCTTAAAAGGTAATACTCGAAATTAATCTCTTAATTATGCATTATCAAAAAGATTTAAATAAATTATTATTGATTCAATAAAATAATCATTATTTAATCCATAAAAAGTGATAAATTTTGGGTAATGGAAAAGGTTTAGCCTATTTAGGACTGATTTTGGGATTAATAGGTACTGGTTTGGGCGGATATGTATTTTTTGATTATATCTTAGCTCCTTTATTAGGGTTTGGAGACTCCCCTGCAGAAACTACTGAAATAAATTCATATTACGCGGAGGAGTACCAAACAAACCCCACCACACCTGATACATATGAAACCATTGAGGGAATGCAAATTTCATTTATTAATACTAAAACCGTTAGCTTACACATATTATTTACTTGTTATGTAAGGATCACCACAGCCCTTGGAACATACGCTCAATTAATAATCCTTCTTAACAGCACCGTTTTAACGACTAGTGAATATTATGTTGAGGAGTTTGGTGTTACGACTCAAGAACGATTTGCTGTTAATATGCAAAATTATATCTCCGCTCTACTCCCTGGAAGTTATAATGTAACAGTATTAGGGAGGTCTGATGATGTCACAACAAGTTTCTTTTACAATTCACTCTATGTACAAACACATACTTAAATAATTGAATTTAAATATCAAATCTCGGATATTCTTATGGTCTAATCAAATTTATCAGAACAATCGATTGAAACACCCTACCTACATATGTTTGGCTCAGAATTTGATTTCAGTGAAATTTGAGAATCCAATAATTTCTATAGGGAATAGACAAAAACGTTAAATAATTCCCATCATATTTTCTCTACAAAATTGTATATGTAGTTCTGGCGAAAATAATATGAAATCTAATCTAAAATTAGTAAAAGTGATTTTGTTTACTTTAGGAATCCTTTATATTTTTTTTCCTATAATAGCCAATAATCTCAATTACATAATTGGAAATAGCGATAATACTATGACCTATGGCGTTGATTTTAGCTTAGATAACGAGAATCTAAAATTCTCAAAAGTATCGGGACCTATTTATATAGATAATAATGACCCAAGTTCTAATTGGTCTGTTGCTGAAGGTGCGGGATTATGTACGGGGAATGGTACCTATTCCAACCCTTATATCATAGAAGATTTGGTTATAAATGGCGGAGGTTCGGGAAGCTGTATCTTGATTGAAAACTCCGATGTGTACTTTAGGATTGAAAATTGTACAGTTTACAATGCGGGAGGGGACCCTGATGCGGGAATCCTATTATCGCATGTTAATAATTCCCAATTAATAGGAAACACCGCAAGCGACAACGGTGAGTACGGCATATGTTTATTTTTTAGTGATTATAACAACATCTCGGGAAATACCGCAAACGACAACGGGAATGAGGGGATAAAATTAATCAACAGTGATTACAACATCGTTTCGGGAAATATCGCAAATTCTAATTATGATGGAGGGATAGGTTTATCTGAGAGTGATTATAACATCGTTTCGGGAAGCACCACAAGGTATAACGATGCGTACGGGATTGCTTTAGCATCAGATAGTAATAACAACCATATCTCGGGAAACACCGCGAATGACAATTATTATGGGATTTATTTATCTTTGAGTGATTATAATACAATTTCTGGAAACACATTAATTGGTAATACTGAATGCATAATTGAAGAAAATTGCCAAAGAAATACTTTTAGCGATAATGGTGATTGTACTTATGGAGAAAGTGATGGAGAAGGAGATGGAGCCATTCCAGGTTATAACATATTCTTTCTACTTGGTATTCTATCTATTGTAGTAATCCTTATAAGCAAAGGAGTAAAGAAAACCTAAAACTTAATCTAAACACTTATTTTTTACCTTTTTCTTTATATTATTTTATATTGAGTTTGTTTAGTTTTTCTATAGAATTTTCATGGAATTCAGACACTGAATTTACCTTTCAAGAATCTTTAACTGATATTCTCATTAAAATACATTGATTTTAAATATGAAATCTCGGATATTCTTATGGTCTAATCACATTTATCAGAATAATCGATTGAAACACCCTACCTACATATGTTTGGCTCAGAATTTGATTCCAGTGAAATTTTTGAACCACTAATCCCTTTTCTACAGGGATTTAACAACTTTTTTTATGTCCTCTTCAAAAACGCCAATTATTTGTTCTTTTCTCTCTTTCTCATCTTAAGCCTCCTCTTGTTGATAAACGCGAGAGAAATAGAATATGATGAAAAAGTTCATGGAAAAGAAGAATTGGTGAAAAAAAGAGGGAGGGCTGGAATGGCAATCTACTTTATCCTCGCGTTTGCCTTCTTATCGGAAGATCTCCTTAACTCTTTATTTCAATTGTTCGAAATTTTTCCAGAACCCGCAATATTATTAGGTTATATGGAGGATTTCGACTCTGTCTCATTGAATGATGTTCATAGCTTAGATATTTGGTCACAATCCTTTTTCTTTTTTATAAATTCCCTCTCCTTAATTTCACTTCTCTTAATAATCATCGGCATTTATCTAATGTTCTTTAATAAATTCATACTACAGTCTAAATTGAAATTCATGGCATTTATAGGCGTAGGGTTTTTCTTCTGGATTCTTGTTGGATTTAGGACTTCTCTAAGTTTAATGGTTTAAGAACAATTTTCAAATTTGCTTATTATTTAATCGATTTTTTTCTGTTTTGCAGCTAGCTCATTTATATAATTTTTCAATTTCTCATATGCAAATCTTTCTTTTTCAGATTCATCGAAATTGTCATCAAATTCTTCAAAATCATCTTTCTCGAGGTCAAAATCGGATGGATCTATTGAATCAATTTCCTTATTGCTAAACTTATTTTCGAGGTTTTTTTTAAATCCTTTTACTTTATTTTTTATTCTTTTCATACTTTTAACACTTTTTTCCTTAATTTTTTTTATAAATTTAAAATGTGGTACTTTTAAGCTCTCAAAAATTTGATTTTCAAGATTTTCTAAAATTATTTGATTATTTCTGTTAATCTCTGATATCTCTAACCATTGTCTTTTAACAAGGGGAACGTTAAGTAGAAAAGGTCTTTTGATGGAATTAGTTCTAATTAAACATTGCCCTTCCTCTAAAATTGAGAGGTAGTCTTCATGTTCTGTGTCAAGATTTAATAATTTACACAAGTTTTCTTTTTCCATATGAGTTTTGAAACATACCAAAACACCACAATTTGCTAATATCTCTTGGCTTATATCTGGGTGAGTCGCTAAGGAAATTAAACATTCTCCAGTTCCTCTTTGAAGTAAAGCAATATCTTCTAAATAGGTGGTCAACTTGTTTTGTCGTGTAATATCTTTTGGGGCAAAGTATTGGGTATCTTCGACGATTGTTAAATGCTTTATTCCCTTAAAATTAAACGCTCCGCGTGTGAGGTTTTTATCCCACAAATATTTTAATAGCATATTCAAAAAGAAAAGTGCATCTTCTTTCTCTCCTCCCAAGCGTATGATTGAACTTAAATCAATTAGGATATTTCTCTCGAAGATATTATCAACTTTAATTTTATGATCTGTATCAAATAATGCCTTTAACGATCCCAAGGAAAACCGCCTAATCCTATTTGTAATACTAATGAGAGTTTGACTTAGCATTGGTATTTCATCTTTTTTATTCTTCGCATACCCTTTACAATAATCATAAAATCCTTTCCAACTTTGAAATTGTTTGTGCCCACATACTTTTGTTAGAATTTCAACGAGAACCATTTCCATTTGCGGAGAAAACTCAGCATTTTCATCTAAAAACTTTCCACTCTTTAAAATGTCAAAGACGCGTTCAGCATGAACTTCTGGAGCGATATCCCCAGGATTAAAGATATTTATCGAAAAATTCTCTCCTGGTCGTATGATTAATAAATTCTCGATCTTACGTTGTAAAAAATGATACTCTCCCTTAAACTCTACCAGCATAAAAGGAATTTTATGATGCTTTGTAAAATTCATGAGAAAATTTTGTAAAAATGTTGTCTTTCCTGTACCTGTTGCCCCGCAAATAAACATATGCTTTTCAAGATCCTTAAGCGAAATAAAAAATTTATGTTTCTTATGATCTCCTTTCATTACTCTGCCGATTTTAATTGTACCTTTTCTAGATTTAAATACTGAAGGATTATCCAATTCTACAACATCATCATCAGAATTATTCAGCGAATAAATGAATAACGCAGTTGAAAAACAGAGTAAGAGAAGCGGGATATTAGTAATTATTACATTTCCAGAAGAAATTTCGGGCTCTGAAACAGAGGTTATAAAGGGTAATGAATTTATGATGAATATGATAACTGAAATCCCTAAAAAAACCATGATACAGTATCTTAGAAGGATAGGTGAACTCTCTCTTTTCTGAGCCATGAAATATATGATGCTTAGACCTGTTAAAATGAGAACTAAAAACAGAAATACTAATTCTATCAGGTTAGACATATGACTCTTTTTTAATTTTGAGCATTAAAAACCCCACAAAATTTACTAACGGAAAAAGTTAAAAACGCCTTTAAATGAATTTCTACATTAAATATTGCTTCAAGCAGAGCTTCGAAAACAGTCAGTAATTCTGTTCTATTATCGCTTTTAAGCTTATGGAAATTACCATTACTTCGAAGATTGACATTCGGATATGTATCTGGTAATAGTTCATGTAAGTTTTCGATATACTGGGATATCTCATCAGCCCTTTTTATGTTAATCGAACATTCCTGATTCTCATCAATTTCAATTTCGAATTTTACCCTATAAGGATTCATTTTAATACCTCTTTTATCTGTTTAAATTTGATTTTATTTTTTTTCTATAATCCTGTTTATATTTAAAGAAAAAAAGGTAAAAATTAGAATTTAGGATTTCTTTAGTTTTTTGCTTGCATCTTCTTGTTTTTTAAGGTTATCAAAAAACAAAGAGCATTTCTCAGGAGTAATTTCTTTTACTCCTCTCTTACTTTTTTATAATTTTAGGTATTACTACTTTTTGTGAGATCCACTGCATAAGAGATGAGATAATAATTCCTGATGAAAAAATAACATTACGAATTACATATCCACTTTCAGTAGAGGTAATTCGTGAACGCGAGCAAAAAGGTGGATTTTCACGAAAAGATATATTCCGATGGATTTATGAAGAATATAAAAAAATTTATGAGGAAGAAGAACAACAGTCTGGGGACCCTGGGACCTACAAGATGCTTTATAATAGGAAGAAATCTGAAGGTCCTTATGGGATTTGGGGGCACTATTTGAATGATTTGTTTTTAGAATTTATAAGATATGATTCAAAAAATAAGATTGTCAATCTAGCAATTAGATCATAAATCTTTTCTTTCTCCTTAATTTTTATACCTTAAACATTAGGTAGGATAATCATTAAGAAAAAAGGGATGAATAATATTCATCAATTTTTAAATTCTTTAAAATAGAAAATTAAAAAGAAAAAATAAGTTAAAAAGAATGATTAAAATCTTAATACATATCCGGAGGCATCCCCATACCACCCATTCCAGGAGGCATACCACCACCCATTCCAGGAGGCATACCACCAGGCATTCCACCAGGAGGCATAGCTGATTTTGCAGATGCTATCACGTCATCTATGCGAAGTATCATGGAGGTAGCTTCGGTGGAGCTTTTAATAGCTTGAACTTTGACTACGGTTGGTTCGACAACGCCAACAGAGCTCATATCATCGATGACATTGCCAGTGTCAAGGTCGTGTCCGGCGAATTTATTTCCTTTTTGATGAGAGGCTCTTAATTTCATGAGAGTATCAATTTGGTCTAGGCCAGCATTTTCAGCGAGAGTTTTTGGGATAATATCGAGAGAATCGGCGAATATTTCAACAGCGAGTTGTTCACGACCGCCTAGAGAAGAGGCATATTTTCGTAGTTGAATAGCGGTTTCAAGTTCTGGGGCGCCGCCACCTCCGACGATTTTTTCATCTTCTACAACATCCCTGACAACACAGAGGGCGTCATGAATGGCTCTTTCAACTTCGTCGACTATGAGTTCTGTGCCACCTCTTATAAGAATTACGACAGATTTAGGATCTTTGCATTCTTCAATGAAGATCCAGCTATCATTCATAATCTTACGTTCTTCAACTAGTCCAGCCCAACCAAGTTTGTCTTCAGTGATATCATCTAAGTTAGTGTAGATCATTCCACCAGTGGCTTTTGAGAGTTTTTCGATATCAGATTTTTTGACTCGTCTTACCGCCATGATATCGGCTTTCGTTAAGAAGTGTTGAGCCAAGTCATCGATTCCTTTTTGGCAGATAACGACGTTTGCTCCAGAATTTTTTATTTTTTCAACCATATCCCTTATCATTTTTTCTTCTTCGTCAAGAAATTCTTGAATTTGTTCGGGGCTGGTAATCTGAAGCTTACTATCGAATTCAGTCTTTTCAATTTCAATAGCGCTTTGTAAGAGTAGAATTTTCGCATCTTTTATGCTTTTACGCATTCCAGGGCTTACAACTTCTTTGTCTAAGATAATACCTTTGATTAAGCTGGTATCATCAATAGATTCTCCCTGTTTCTTTTGAATTTGAACTTTTTCGATGTCTGCTACCCACTTTCCATTGTCATCTTTTTCAGCAATAGCTTTAATTGCGTCCATACAAATTTTAGCGAGTTTTTCTTTTGATTCGGAAACAATTTTACTGGACATGCATGTCATAGCTGCGTTCATTAATCCCTGTTCGTCGTCAATACCGCTTTTAACTGAGATACTTTCGAGTATTTCAACAGCTTTATCAGCGGCTTTGCGAAATCCTTCAGTTATAACAGTAGGATGGATTTTTTGTTCTAAAAGTTTTTTGGCTCTTTTTAAGAGTTCACCTGCGAGAATAACTGAAGTTGTAGTTCCATCTCCCACTTCAGAATCTTGGGTTTTTGCGACCTCAACCATCATTTTAGCGGCAGGATGTTGCACGTCGATTTCTTTTAGGATTGTAGCGCCATCATTGGTAATAACAACGTCCCCAAATTGGTCTACGAGCATTTTATCCATTCCGCGAGGTCCAAGTGAAGTCCTTACTGCTTCAGCGATTACTATAGCGGCAGCAATGTTGTTTGACATAGCATCTCTGCCTCTTTGTCTCTCAGTGCCTTCCCTCATTATTAATACGGGTGTTCCGCCTAATTGTGCCATTTTTTATCACTTTTTGTTAATTTAATATTGAATTATTTTTTTATATAATATTTTATATATATAGATCTCTAAGTCATAAAATTAAAAAAGTTTACGAATTATGGTATAACCAGAAATATTTTAATATTATCAATTGAACACAAATTAATTCAAATTATGAAAAAAAAAGAATTTAGAATTTTTATAAGTATATATTATATTTGGCTTTTAGCCAAGTCCTATCATTGGTAACGCTTCTTGTGCAGTCATTAGGGGTTCTATTTTATACTGAAAACCTTCAATATCTCTATATCCTGCGTATCTAGTGGCGATTGATTTTAAACCTTCAAAAAGCTTATCATTGGGCATCTCATAAATGGTATAGATTTTGATATCAAAATCGGCCACGACGAAAATATTATACCTTTTCACGAAATCTGCTGTTTCTGGAGCTTTTCCTTCAACAAAAGCTTTACCCATTTTTTCTGCTTGATGAAGTGGGTATTTAGCGGTTACCATTACAAATGTCATATTATTTTCACCTTTTTTATTAACAAATTGTAGTGTTTAACAAACTTGTAATTAGATTTCAAGTAAGATACTATTTCTTTCATTTTATAAAAATGTTTATGAGAAAGATTTACAAAATTGTAAATTTGAATAATTTAGGATTAGGATTGGTATTCAAAAATCAATGGTATCAAAGCTTTTATTTTATTTAGTTAATTCTCTTCTTTTTGGTCTTAGATCTTTACTAAAACATCGCCTGCATTTCTTTGCTCTAACAGGGTTTAAAGCACCACATTTTCGACAAACACTTTTCTCTAATAAGTGATATCGGGCAATTCTTCGTTTGGCAGGATCATCAATCGGCATTTTTTTTCAGTATCCCTTTTGTTTTAGCTTCTTAAGATCTAACTTAGGAATAATAAATATAAGAATAATTTCAAAAACACATGATTCAAAATAAAATTTTTGATTAAAATAATGTAAAATATGATAAAATTAAAATTCTATAAATAATAGATCTATTTAACAATTACATTATCGAAGCTTTGTTGATTTTCTATGCCTAGAGAAATTTTTGATGAGGAAAAGTTTATAGAGTTATCAGAGTATGCTGTTCATTGTAGAGTTAAACGCTTAAAAGAACAAGTTAAATTGAAGTTAAGAACTAAGAAAATTCTTTATACATTTAAGACCGATCCAATAACTGCTGAAAGACTTCTAAGGAATATAAGCTGCGATATAATAGAATTATAATATATGAAATCTACATTCTTAAGTTAATTTTTATACTTTTTATTTAAGAAATTCATATTTTCTCATAATGAAATTCTTCTTCCCCTTTTTGAAAAAGAAAATTATAAATTTCGATATTTTGATAATCTAAATAAAGGTTTTAATTAGGAATATTACAATTTTAAAATCTAAAATCAAATAATTCCAAATATGATTCAATCACTCTACATTTTCCAGAGTAATTCAAAGAAGTTGTTATATAACAAGAATTTCCAAAGCGATGAAAAAATGGAGATGTTTAGCTCTTTTTTTTCTGCACTTCAAACTTTTGTGTCTGAATTAACTGAGAGCAGCACAGAATCATTGAGTACCATTGAATTAGGTGATTATTTCGTTCTTATTTCAAGAGTGAATGAGGTAACTTCTGATTTAGTAATTATAATTGACAGAGAAGATATAAAAGAAACTCAGAAATTGATCCCTAAAATCATCAATATTATAATGAGTCATGAAGATTTGTTTACTAACTGGGATCAAGAACCGGAAAAACTTGAAATGTTTGATTTGAAAATCATCAAGTTAATTTTATCTAATAAGAAGTTAATTTCTGAATCTTCCATAACTAATAATCAGAGTTCTATTTTAAAATCAATATGGGAGCAAAAAGGAGCGCTTTCTGAGCAGTTAAGAGAGAATATCTTAGAAGAGAAAAAAGAATTTACTGAAAAGTATTTAGATGAGGAAAATTATCTCAAAAAATATGAAATCTCTAGGAAATTAATTGACATTTCGGAAAAACTTCGAGATGATGAAAAATTTATTGAATATCAAACAGAAGCAAAATCCCTTAGAGATGAAATTAAAGATAGGAGACTTAGATTACAATATTATTTAGATATGGTAAAAGAGTCTTTAGAATTTTCAAAATATGCAGAAACTTACTCCTACCTATATTCCTTTTGTTTAAAGCTCAAAAATTTTGCTGATTCTGTAACTATTGAAAAATATAAAGCAATTGCTAAAACCTTGTTGAATAGAGAAAAGGTGTCTAAGGAAGAATTTAGAGAAGCTATTAAAGAAATATCTACGATCGAAGATGAAATAGATAGGATTCTTTCAGTAAAAATATAATAGCTTTTTATAGTTTCTATTAAAGATATAATGATTTCTTGGATCAAAAATGATCTTATTTTAAGGAACAGATTAAGAATCTTTATCATAAAATTAATTAAACATTTTTAATAGATCCCAATTACAAGAGCTCTATTAAAGCTTTTATGTAGAGTACTATTAAAATCGAAATTTTCTCCCGAGTTTAAGTAATATGAAAGTTCTTCCCGCAGATTTGACTTGCATAAAATCTGGTTTTTTATGTAATAATTGTCAAGCTAGGCTTGATGCGGGCGAAATAACAGAATTCGAGATCGATTTAGCTAAGGATCTTTTAGAATTAGAAGAGGGAAATGAGGATTTCGTATTTTTAAAAGACTTATCATTTTATAAAGCAATTGATTACGAAGATCTCATAATCTTTGTAATAGGGAAAAAAGATAAATTAAAAATAACTTCTGATTTTTTAAACTGGATAAAAGAAACTTACGAAGTTGACGAGATAATATTAGTAGAAAAAACTGATAAACCTCGACCTATAGTAGAAGCATTAATCAATCCATATAAATTAGTTTCTTTAAATGAAATATTCCTTGCGACAGGGGATGTTCAATTTAGAGCTGTGTTGTGGGAAGATGATAAAGAGAAGCTTTTGTTTACTAAGGAAGAACTTGAGCAATTGATTTATGAATTAACTGGTAATGTTATTCGGGTAGAATTTCAATAATAATCAATAAAATTTAATTAACTATATTCTTAATATTTAATAGAACTAATGTGGAAGAATGTAAACAAGTAATTTTAATTAGAACAGATTTAAAAATGAGTACAGGAAAAAAGTGTGCTCAATCATGTCATGCAAGTGTTTCAGCTTCAGATCTCGTTCGTATTCAAAACAAAGGTATTTGGAAGAATTGGAAGAATTCAGGGCAGAAAAAAGTTTGTCTTAAAATCAATAACTTAGAACAATTAAATGAAATTGTAAAAAAGTTGGAATCCAATAAGGTACCCTTTTTTGTTGTAAAAGATGCGGGTCTTACTCAACTACCTCCTGGTACAACAACTTCCGTTGGTATAGGTCCAGATTTAGCAACAGAAATTGATAAGATCACAAGAGATCTCAAATTATTATAATATTAAAAATGTGGGCAATAAAATTGTTGGATCAAGAAAAGAGTAGTACTACTTATTCTTTCAAAAATAATATTGAAAAAGAAGTTGAGAAATTTGTTGGAATCGAAGTTTATGCTACTTCTAAGATTAATGGAATTAAAGGAGAGTATAAAGTCCTCTATAAAGATTTTATAGTGAAAGAAATAGAAAAAAATGGGAGGATTTTGGATATTAAAGAAGATTATACAAGTCCTAGTTTTTCAAAAGAATTAACGGATAAATTTACTACTTAAAGTTAATAAAGATACATTCGAAGCTGTTAAAAAGATTAGTAAAGCACTAAAAATCCCATACAATTTGTTTAGTTACTCCGGATTAAAAGATAAACAAGCTATTTCTGTCCAAAAAGTTTCTATAAAAGGTAATTACGTTGAACAATTAAAAAATCTAAAAATAAGAGATATATTTATTAGAAATGTCTATCCTACTAAAAAACCAGTTAAATTAGGGAGTCATTTAGGCAATAGTTTCACAATAACAATTAGGAATCTTGATAATGTTAAACAGCTTAAACAAAATATTGATAAAAATCTTAAATTTCTGAGAAACTATGGTTTTCCAAACTATTTTGGGCTTCAGAGATTTGGGAACTATAGACCAAATTCTCACA
>SMTZ1_10002348_pt1 | contig 19130 bp, 15 predicted proteins | sample DeeMarSWOR136_30_FD_25667 | JGI IMG/M metagenome (IMG submission 25667)
AAAATTCCTCTGTCCTTGTGCCGGAGCTATCAGCCTGATGCCGGGAACCTCCTCTGACCCTGCTTTCAAAAAGGTTGATGTTGATGTAAAAACGGGGAAGGTCTCTGGCCTATTTTAGCAGTTTTGTATGGTGTTTAGTTACACAGGGAGTTAAATGACGAAAGGTTCGCCAGTCAAAAAGAGAAGGGTTCACTTCGACCCCGATAATGTTGATATTGTCGTGGAGCAGGGTGAGAATCTGTTGCAAGCGGCTATTGCTGCTGGAGTGCATATTAATGCCTCCTGTGGTGGTGCTGGTGTTTGCGGCACCTGTAAGGTTCTAATTAAAGAGGGAAAAGTAGACAGCACCCGGACTGAGAAGCTCTCTGAAGAGGAGTATAAGCGTGGTATCAGGCAGGCCTGTCAAAGCAAGATACTTACCGATTTAATCGTCGATATTCCGGTAGAGTCAAGGCTGGAGACAGCGGTTCTTGCCCGGGAGAGAAAGGAACTGGCAGCTGGTATCCAACAAGTAGAGGCTATAGCCACTGGGTGGAAATTTAATCCCCCCCTCAGTAAACTTTTTGTCGAGGTGCCACCGCCAACCCTGGAAGATAATGTCAGTGACCTATCCCGGCTGTTGAGGGGTTTAAAACAGCAGTGTAACCTTGATAAAATCTCGGTGGACTTTAACGTGATAAGGAAACTGGCCGGGGTTTTGAGAGATGGTGACTGGAAGGTCACTGTTACCACTCTCGTGGATGGAGCTGAGCCACAATTGGACGGTGAACGAAGACCAAGAGTAATAAATATTGAGCCAGGAGACACTAGAGGTAAGCATTACTCTCTAGCCTTCGATATCGGAACCACTGCCGTCCGTGGGCAGTTACTCGATTTAAACCGCGGGAAATCTCTAGCCCAAGGTATAGATTATAACGGACAGATTAGCTACGGCGCAGATGTTATTACTCGTATCGCCTATTGCCAGAAACCAGGGGGCCTTAAAAAGTTACAACGGGCAGTTGTGACCACCATTAACGGGATTATCGGTGAGCTATTGGCACAAGCCAAGGTTGAATCGGATTATATTGCCCATATGGTTGTTGCCGCTAACACGACGATGCTCCAGATTCTTTTCGGTCTTGAGCCCAAATATATAAGGTTAGCTCCTTATACCCCGGTAGCCAGCTTCATTCCGCAGGTAAAGGCAAAGGATTTGGGTATCAAAGTAGGAGAGCATGTCTATCTTCACTCGCTTCCTTCGGTGTCAAGCTATGTCGGCGCCGATATTGTTTCTGGAATTATGGGGGCAGGTGTGTATCAGCGGAAAAATTTGACATTTTATATAGATATAGGGACAAATGGTGAGATAGTGATTGGAAACTCAGATTGGATGGTAACTGCCTCCTGCTCGGCTGGCCCTGCCTTTGAGGGTGGGGGGATAAAGCACGGTATGATAGCCACCGATGGGGCTATTGAGGAATTTGACATCAATCCATCGAATTTTGAGCCGGTGATTGGCACTATCGGTGATGCAAAACCAAAGGGAATCTGCGGCTCAGGACTGATAAACATTGCTGCCGGACTACTCGAAGCCGGGGTTCTCGCTCAGAATGGCAAATTTAACACCGACCTACCCACCAAAAGAATCAGAGAGGGCAGTGATGGCTACGAATATGTCCTATCCTGGGCAGATGAGACTCAAATCGACAAAGATATTGTCATCACCGAGGTAGACATCGATAACCTTATTCGGGCTAAGGCAGCCATGTATGCCGGGTGCCAGACATTAGCCAAAAGCGTAGGCACTACCTGCTCCAATTTAGAGCAGGTGATTATCGCTGGCGCTTTCGGTAGCCATATTGATATTGAAAAGGCTATCATAATCGGGCTTTTCCCTGATATTCCCCGGGATAGATTTATCTTCATCGGCAATGGCTCCCTCCTGGGAGCCAGATTAACCTCTTTCTCTACCGATATCCTTGATGATACAAGAGGGATTGCCGCCATGATGACCAATTTTGAATTGAGTGAAAACGTCGATTTTATGAATAACTATATCGCAGCGCTGTTTTTACCCCACACCCATGCCAAGGAGTTTCCCTCAGTAAAGAAAAAGCTAGCTAAGCTGCCAAAAAAACTAAATCAAAGCGAGGGATAATCGTTTGACTATTAATATTGCTGTAGCTGGAAAGGGCGGTACCGGGAAAACTTCTGTAGCCAGCCTGGTCATTCGCTACCTATTGAAGAACGGAGCAGGACCAGTTCTGGCAGTTGACGCTGACCCTAATGCTAACTTGGGGGAGAGCCTAGGGCTTGAGGTAAAGCAGACTGTTGGTTTGATACTTAACGATTTCCAAGGGGATAAAATAAAAATCCCGCCGGGAATGACCAAGCAGAATTACCTGGAATACAAACTAAATGGGGTTGTGGTTGAGAGCGAGAAGCTTGACCTAGTGACAATGGGTAGGGGTGAGGGTCCGGAATGCTACTGCTATCCTAACCTTGTCCTGAAGAACTTTATTGATAACTTAGCTGATAACTATGCTTACATGGTTATGGATAATGAGGCGGGAATGGAGCACCTGAGCCGAAGAACTACCCAGAATGTTAATGAGCTGTTGATAGTCTCTAACCATTCAGTTAAGGGTGTCCGGGCTGTTGCCCGGATAAGGGACCTTGTCTCTGACCTCAAACTGGTGGTGAAAAGGCAATCGGTAATAATTAATTTTGTCCCCACCAAAATAGACCCTTTGGTCAGTGAAGAATTGTCCAGGCTGGGAATGGAACCCACAGCTATAATTCCTGAAGATGAGGCGGTATATAAATATGACCTCGAGCTTAAGCCACTTCTTGACCTGCCTGATACATCCAAGGCAGTAAGGGCAGTTAATGATTTGATGGCTAAGCTTCTCAAAGACCAGTAAAAAGCTGAGCTAATCAAAGTGATACTGGGGGGATTAGTGTAAATTTGGGATATTAGTCGGATTGCTGTTATAATAACGTGCAAGGGGGTCAAAAAATGCCAGCGAAGATTATTAGTGGTACTGAGGTTGCCAAGCAGATTCGTGAAGAACTAAAGCAGGAAATTGCCGAGCTGAGGGAGAAACATAATCTCGTACCGGGATTAGCCACTGTTTTGGTGGGTGAGGACCCGGCATCTCAGGTTTATGTTGGTCAAAAGGAAAAGACATCCCTCGCCTTGGGTATCTATTCGGAAAGACACGACCTGCCAGCTGATACCAGTGAGGAAAAACTGCTTACCCTGATTGATAAGTTGAATAAAGACCCTAAGATTCACGGAATTTTAGTCCAGCTACCCTTACCCAAGCATATTAATGAGACTAATGTTCTTTATGCCATCGACCCCAAAAAGGATGTTGATGGCTTTCATCCAGTGAATGTAGGCAAGTTGATGATTGGGGAGCCGGATTATTTACCCTGTACCCCTCACGGAATCCAACAGCTTCTTATCAGGGCAGGGGTTAAGATTGAAGGGGCTGAGGTAGTGGTTGTGGGTAGAAGCAATATTGTAGGCAAACCCATAGCCAATATCCTTCTCCAGAAGAGAGATGGAGCTAATGCTACCGTAACTATATGCCATACCCGAACCAAAGATATGGCTTTTCATACTAAGCGGGCTGACATACTGATTGTAGCTGCAGGGAGACCAAAGGCTATCACTGCTGATATGGTTAGAGACGGGGTAGTGGTGATTGATGTTGGTGTTAACCGGATAGGAAAAACAGCTGAGGGCAAGGCTATTTTATGTGGTGATGTTGACTTTGAAGCGGTTAAAGAGAAAGCCAGTGCTATTACTCCAGTGCCTGGTGGTGTTGGTCCTATGACCATAACCATGCTTATGCTAAATACATTAAGAGCAGCAAAGTTGGCTGCTGGACTAGCCTAGAAGGGGGAAATAAATGGAATATAAAATGGAGAAAAAGAGCGCCCCGGAGAGGGGGGAGGTAGAGGTGCTGGGAGCTACCTTTGAAGAGGGTAAACCCGATTGTGAAGAACTGGGAAGATGGCGACAGAAACTGGAAAGCAGGGAAGATAAACTCAAATATCTACAAAACGGTGAGAGGTATTGGTACGGAACGGACTGGTATGGTAGTGAAAAGAGAAAGAATCCGGCTTAGGTAAGGAGGTAAAGGGATGGCATTTGAAATTCCTAAAACAGCCTATAGCGGCAAAATCAGAGAGGTAACGCTGGGCAAAGGAGATAAAGCGGTCACAGTTGGCGGAGAGACAGCCTATCCGTTTTACTTGTTTGAAGGTGAGATGCCCCACCCACCCAGAATAGCCATGGAGGTCTGGGACTGTCCCCCTGATGAATGGGCTGAGGCGGCTCTAGAGCCATTTGCCGGGGTAACCGATGACCCGGTTGCCTGGGCGAAGAAATGCATAGATGATTACGGAGCCGAGATGATTGCTCTGCAACTGATAAGCACCGACCCTAATGGGCTTGACCGGGGAGCTGATGAAGCTGCTGAGGTGGTCAAGAAGGTGGCTGATGCTATTGATGTTCCCTTAATCGTTTGGGGTACAGCTAATCATGACAAGGATACCGAAGTTCTGCGAGGAGTTTGCGAGCTTTGCCAGGGGAAAAACCTTATTGTTGGACCGGTTGAGGAAGGGGACCATAAGAAGATTGGCGCCTCGGCTATTGGTTATCACCATACGGTAATTTCGTCAACACCCATAGATATAAACCTAGCCAAACAGCTTAATATCCTGCTGGGTAATCTTGGGGTTCCTGACGAGTTGATTGTGGTAGACCCTACCGTCAGTGGTATAGGCTATGGTATTGAGTATTGCTACTCAGTAATGGAGAGAATCAGGATGGCAGGGTTAACTCAGCAGGATGAAAAGCTCCAGTTCCCTATTATTTGTAATATAGCTAAAGAGGCTTGGAAGACCAAGGAAGTGCATCTGCCAGATAATGAGTACAATATGGGGGATGCCAAGAAAAGGGGTATTTTGATGGAGGCGATGTCAGCTATGATTTTGCTTCTGGCTGGGGGTGATATACTGATCATGAGACACCCAGAGGCAATAAAACTGATTCGAGAGATGATGGCTGAGTTAACAGCCTCATAAGAATAACTAAGATTTGAAGGGGGATGTAAGATGGCAGAAGACAAAACTAAGAGTGTTGATAGTGCCAGCATTAAGATGATAGAAAAGGCGGCTGGTGACGGGGTTAACACCGCTTTTGATCGGGCGGCAGCAATGAAGCCCTGTCCCATAGGGGCTGTAGGTAGTTGCTGTCGAGTGTGCGGTATGGGACCATGCCGGGTGCCCCTACCTAAAGGGAAAGAAGAAACACCTGAGGAGAAAAGAAAGCGAAGAGGTGTTTGCGGGGCTACGGCTGAGACTATTGCTGCGCGTAACTTTATTCGGATGATAGCTGGCGGTGCAGCAGCCCATTCTGACCATGGTCGGGGGGTGGCTGAACTATTCGTGGCGGTAGCTAAGGGAGAAGCCCCGGGCTACGAAATTAAAGATGAGCAGAAACTGTTGCAACTGGCTCTGGATTGGGGCATTGAGATTGGTGAGCGCAGTAACAACGAAATAGCGATAGATATTGGTGAGATAGCTCTTTCTGAGTTCGGCAAACAGGAGGGTGAAATCCTGTTTCTAAGGAGGGCACCACTAAAGCGCCAGGATCTGTGGCGGAAGCAGGGGGTTGCCCCTCGAGGTATAGATAGAGAAATTGTGGAGATAATGCACCGCACCCATATGGGGGTTGACCAGGACTATCAAAACCTGCTTAAACAAGGTGTGAGAGCTGCCTTAGCCGATGGCTGGGGTGGCAGTATGATTGCTACCGAACTTCAGGATATTCTCTTCGGTACTCCAGCACCCGTTCTAGGCAAGGTAAACTTGGGTGCACTCAAAAAAGATGAGGTAAACATTATTATTCATGGTCACGAGCCACTACTTTCTGAGATGATTGTCGCTGCGGCTCAGGACCCCAAGATGGTAGAGCTGGCTAAGTCTAAAGGAGCTAACGGGATAAACTTGGCTGGTATGTGCTGCACCGCCAACGAGATATTAATGCGTCATGGTGTACCTCTAGCTGGGAATTTCCTACAGCAGGAGCTAGCCCTGGTTACTGGGGCAGTGGATGCTATGGTGGTAGATGTTCAATGTATTATGCAGTCTTTGCCCGACATTGCCCAGTGCTACCATACCAAGGTTATCACCACCTCACCCAAGGCTAAGATTCCCGGTGCTATGCATATTGAGTTTGACGAACACAAAGCTATGGAGTCAGCCAAGGAGGTAGTTAAAACGGCCATCGAGAACTTCCCCAATCGGGGGAAGAATATTGATATCCCTGAGGAGCAATCTGACCTAGTTGCTGGCTTCAGCCACGAAACTATTAACTACCTATTGGGCGGTCTGTTTAGAGCTTCCTACCGACCGTTAAATGACAACATCATCAATGGTAGGATAAGGGGCGTGGCTGGCGTTGTCGGCTGCAATAACCCTCGAGTTGCGCATGACGATGCTCACACGGCTATGGTTAAGGAACTGATAAAGAATGATGTGCTGGTGATTCAAACTGGCTGTAGTGCCATGGCCTGCGCTAAAGTTGGGTTAATGACCCCGGAAGCAGCGTCAAAGTATGCTGGGGAGGGGTTGGCTTCAGTCTGCGAAGCAGTAGGCATTCCCCCGGTATTGCACCTAGGTTCCTGTGTTGATAACAGCCGAATCCTGATAGCAGCTACGGCTATGGTAAAGGATGGTGGCTTGGGTGATGACATCAGTGACCTGCCGGTGGCCGGGGCTGCCCCTGAGTGGATGAGCGAGAAGGCAATCTCCATCGGTCAATACTTTGTTGCCTCAGGGGTATTTACCGTATTTGGCGTTAACTGGCCCACACTGGACAGCAAGGAGGTAACCGACTTCCTGTTCAAGGATTCTGAGGATATGTATGGTGGAATGTGGGCTTTTGAGCCAGACCCAATTAAAGCAGCCCAGCTTATGATCGCACACATTGACAAGAAACGTAAGGCATTAGGTATTGACAAGGCTAGAGAGAGGATACTCTACGATATGGAGACGAGAAGAGAGCTGGACGCAGTTTAGCCGTAAGGCTATTAAAAAGAGAGGAGGCTTTTGAAATATGTCAAAAATAATTGCATCAGCCGCCATTAGAGGGGCTCACAAGATAGTAGACCGAGCTGAGAAGAAGTGGCAGGAAGCAATGGATAAATGGGGAGCAAATGAACCAGTGGGCTTCCCCAACACCGCTTATTATCTACCAGTAATCTACGGGATTCTGGGGACAAAGGTAGAAAAGCTGGGTGACATGGAGCCGGTATTAAAACGGTGTAAATCACTCCTGCCACCCCCGGTGAGAGAAACATGCCCCTTACCCTATCTGGCACCAGCCCTTGATGCCGGGATGGCAACCTTCTTCGCTGAGGAGCTTATTGAAGCCATAAGGTATCTGGAAGATCCGGATTGCTATACTAAGCAAGAAGACCCTACCGATAGTAATATCTGGTTAGGTGCCGCTGATGATATAATTCTGAGGAAGAGGGGAATTGAATTTGTTGATGGCACTGCTCCAGGCTTTGCTGCCATCGCTGGCGCTGCCCCTAACCCTGAGATTGCCAAGAAAATTGCTCAGGAACTCCAGGAGAAGAACCTTTATGTCTTTATGTGTGCTGAGCATGATGGGAAGAGGTTCTCCGAACAACTCGTGGAAGCCGGAGTTCAGATTGGGTGGCCAACTCGTTTGGTCTCCTTTGGTTCTGATATCAGTGCTGCCGTATTTGCTATGGGCTTTGCAACCAGAGCCGCTATGTCCTTCGGTGGTATTGAACCCGGCGACTTTAGAAAAATTCTCATCTATAATAAAGACCGTGTTTTTGCCTTCGTTTTGCCCTTGGGTAACGTTACCGACGAGTGGTATGCCAATGCCGCCGGGGCAGTCAACTGGGGCTTCCCCACTATTGCTGATACACCAATACCTGAGATTTTGCCTACCGGGATTTGTACCTATGAACACGTTGTCTCTAACGTTCCTCACGATAACATAGTGGCTAAAGCAATAGAGGTGAGGGGATTAAAAGTTACTGTAACTGAAGTGCCAATTCCGGTAGCCTTTGGTGCTGCCTTTGAGGGCGAGAGGGTACGGAAAGGAGAGTGGTATCTGGAGTGCGGCGGCGGTAGAACACCCATGGTTGAATGGGTTACCACTAAGCGGATGGATGAGGTAGAAGATGGGAAGATTGAGGTGATTGGCCCTGAGATAACCGATGTCCCCGAGGAATCACAAATACCGATGGCTATAGTTGTTGAAGTCGCCGGAAGAGATATGCAGGAGGACTATGAACCTATTCTGGAGCGACAGATCCACCATCTTATAAACTACACCCAAGGAATATTTCATCAGGGACAGAGAGATATTGCCTGGATACGATTTAGTAAAACAGGGGCAGAAAAGGGCCTCAAGATATACCATATCGGCGTCATCCTCCATGCCAAACTGCATCAGGATTACGGTCGGATATTCGATAAGTTGCAGGTGAAAATCTACACCGAAGAAGATAAAGTTAAGGAGATAATAGAAAAGGCAAGAGCGGTATATGGAGCTCGGGATTCCCGGATTGAGGGCATGACCGACGAAACTACCGATACGTACTACTCGTGTACCTTGTGCCAATCCTTTGCCCCGTCTCATGTTTGTGTTATTAGTCCAGAAAGAACCGGACTTTGTGGTTCCTACAACTGGATGGACTGTAAAGCCGCTTACGAGATTAATCCTACCGGGGCTAATCAGCCGGTGGAGAAAGGTGAAACTATTGATGCCAAACTGGGGCAGTGGAAGGGAGTAAATGAGTTTGTATTTAAAACCTCCCGCCAAAAGATAGACCATTACAACTTCTACAGTATAATCAATGACCCGATGACTACCTGTGGCTGCTGTGAGTGTATTGCTGCTATCCTACCCATGTGTAATGGCATAATGACGGTAAATCGTGAATATACGGGAGAAACCCCCTGTGGGATGAAGTTCACTACCCTCGCTGGAACCATCGGTGGTGGTTTGAGCACCCCCGGCTTTGTTGGTCATGGAAAGTACAATATTTGCCAGAGGAAGTTCATCCTTGGTGATGGTGGCTTGTTAAGAATGGTCTGGATGCCAAAGATACTAAAGGAAGAGATTGCTGACCGGCTTAAGGCTAGGTCAGAGGAGATGGGTGTGCCCAATCTACCCGATATGATTGCTGATGAAACGGTAGGCATTACCGAGGAGGAGATTCTTCCCTTCCTGCAGGAGAAGGGGCACCCAGCACTTACTATGGAATCAATGCTAGGTTAAGAAAGGAGCTTTATCAATGGCACTTACTGGAATAGAGATATTCAAATTGCTCCCGAAGACAAACTGTGGTGAATGTGGGGTGCCTACATGTCTTGCCTTTGCCATGAATCTGGCGGCAGGAAAGGCAGAATTAGTTGCCTGCCCCTATATCTCTGATGAGGCAAAAGTCAAGCTGGAGGAGGCATCAGCACCACCCATCATACCGATTACTATCGGGACTGGTGACAGAGCCCTGAAGGTTGGTGGTGAGACAGTTATGTTTCGCCATGAAAAAAGGTTTGAGAACCGTCCTGGCTTTGCCATCATTATCAGCGATACTATGGATGATTCTGAGGTTGACGCCCGACTGGGAAGATTTAAACAGCTCGAATATGAGAGGGTAGGGCTCACCCTCCGTCCTGAGCTGGTAGCAGTAAAGGATGAATCGGGAGACGCCGGTAAATTTGGGGCACTGGCCAGTAAAGTCAAGGAGAGTAGCGATTGCGGTATTATCCTGATGAGCGGTAATCCTGATATTCTGGCGGCTGGTGTAAAGGCTTGTGCCGACCGAAAACCACTGCTCTGCGCTGCTACCAAAGACAACCTAGACAATGTGGCCAATCTGGCTAAGGAGAATTCGTGCCCGGTAGTAGCTAAAGCCGCTGACTTGGAGGAGCTTGCCCAGCTCACTACTAAATTAACTGAAGCTGGAGTAAAGAGCATTGTTCTTGATTCGGGAGCAAGGAGTCTTCGCCAAGCATTTGACGACCAGGTAATAATCAGAAGTTCTGCCTTAAACAAAAAGTTTCGCCCGTTAGGCTTCCCTACTATCGTGTTTCCCTGCGAGATGACCGATGACCCGATGAAGGAAGCGGTAATCGCCTCCATTTTCGTGGCTAAATATGGCGGTATTATCGTCCTCTCTGATTTCCAGGGGGAGAGCCTTTTCCCTCTGCTGGTGGAAAGGATGAACATCTACACTGACCCGCAGCGACCACTGGCGACCACTGAGGGAATCTATGAGATTGGTGGTCCTGATGAAAACTCTCCAGTACTTATTACCTCTAACTTCTCACTTACCTACTTTATTGTCTCCGGTGAAATAGAAACTAGCAAAGTGCCCACCTACCTTTTAGTTAAGGATACCGAGGGTCTTTCGGTTATGACGGCTTGGGCAGCAGGTAAATTTGTCGCCGATGCTCTTGCTCCCTTTGTCAAGAAGTGTGGAATTTCCGATAAGGTTAAATATCATAAGTTAGTAATCCCGGGCTACGCTGCTGCCGAAAGTGGTGGTCTTGAGGAGGAGTTACCCGACTGGGAGATTCTGGTCGGTCCCAGGGAGGGGGCTCATATCCCAGCTTATCTTAAAGCATGGAAACCATAAGGAGAAAGCGATGATTCTTATCGGGGAACAAATAAATATTATGTCCAAAACTATCGGTCCAGCTATGAAAGAGAGAAACCCCAAGCCTATTCAGGAACTAGCCAAGGCTGAGGCTGACGCTGGTGTGGATTACCTTGACCTAAACATCGGTCCTGCCCGGAAGGCAGGGGATGAATTGATGGAATGGGTAGTTAATACAGTACAAGAGGTTACTGATTTGCCCTTATCCTTAGATACGACCAATCCGGTGGCTACGGAGGCCGGGTTGAAAGCGAACAAAGGCAATAGAGCATTAATTAACTCCATCTCTATAGCTAGACTGGAAGAGGAACTACCTCTGGTCAAAAAATATAATGCTGACATGATAGGACTGCTGTGGGGGTTAGAGGGAATGCCCCGAGATGCCAATGAAAGGTGCATGCTAGCTGTTGACCTTATCTATAAGGCTAATGAGGCGGGCATCCCAAATGAGGCTATTTGGATAGACCCTATTGCTACTCCAGTCTCTGTGGAAATCAATCAGGTGAAAGCCTGTGTGGAGTTTATGAGTATGCTGGGTGATATTGCACCCGGGTGCAAAACTACGGTGGGCTTATCAAATATCTCTAACGGCACTCCTACTCACCTCAGACCTCACCTTAATCGGACTTATCTGATAATGCTTATGAGGTACGGGTTATACTCAGCCATAGTCGATGCCTTTGACCCCGAGCTAATAAAAATAGCCAGAGGTGAGATGTCAGAAATTGTTGACCTAGTGCATCGGGTGATGGATGGCGAGAAACCCGACCTCGCCTCATTATCTCCAGAAGAGGTAAAATATGTGAAGACGGTAAAGGTTCTTACCGGTGAATCACTATATTCCCACTCCTGGCTTGAGATATAGCGGTAGCTGTCTATATGAAAAGTGGGCATTTGCCACTCCCAAACCAACGCAATTATGAATTTGCTCTCGAATCTGCTTATAAGCTTGCCTGCGAGCAATTAGTCAAGATTGATGATATAGGGCAGCTTTGCCTCAGAAGCGGCGCTCAATACCAGGTGATAGATTCTAAAAAGGTTATCATCCTTAAATACTTAAATCAGTCGTATCAAGTTGTCCTACCTGATATTGCGATTTCATTAGTAGACAGCAAAGAGGAAGTCCCGATAAGGGACAAGATACTGATACTCCACTATTTAATCGTGGCAAAGGGCACCCCTGTCACCAATAATATGGTAACCTACAAGGAACTACCAGGGGGGGCTATCTATTTTCCAACATTCTCCAAGCGAGCTATAAAGCCCCTCTTGGACCACTTTGGTAAACAGCCCCATCGACTAGTAGATATAGCTGAAAAACTAGGTGGTTGTAAGGTAGACTACGGTGATGTGGCTGTGACCATTAATGCGTTTAGCTATGTACCAATAACCTTAGTCTTGTGGCAGGGCGATAACGAATTTGCCCCTGCCGGGAGCATACTGTTTGATAGTACCATCTCTGACTACCTTGCCACCGAAGATATAACTGTGCTTTGTGAAACTATATCCTGGAAGTTAGTCAGACTTTTAAAGGGAGCCTAAATACCTTTACCCTCAGGTTGAGACTCCTTCAAAGGACCCAGCTCTTTTATTGTTTTTGTAAAATCTGAAACCACCTGAGCAAATTTAGCTCCCTCAGATGCCGAAATCCATTCTAGTCTAAGCCTCTCCGGTTCGATTCCAAAAGTGGGAAGCAACTTCTTTACAACCTCGATTCTTCTCCATGCCTTGAGATTTCCTTCTATATAGTGGCAATCGCCAGGATGGCATCCTCCAATAAACACCCCATCCGCACCCAAGGCAAAGGCTTTTAGGATAAAAGTAGGGTCAATCCTGCCGCTGCACATCACCCGTATCAACTTCATATTGGGGGGATATTGAGTTCTGGAGGTGCCGGCAAGGTCTGCCCCGGCATAGGTACACCAGTTACAGGCAAAACCAAGTATTACGGGTTTAAATTCATCTTTAGCCATTATCACTACCTCTGTTTGGTATCATACTGCTAAGGCCTCTATTTGAGCCAGAATCTGCTCATCTTTAAAGTGGTTCATAGAGATTGCCCCGGAAGGACAGGCAGCTCCACAAGTACCACAACCTTTGCATAGAGCTTCATTAACCCGGCATACCTCCTTCTCTTCATCGAACGAGATAGCCTTATAGGAGCAAAGAATCTCACAAATCCGACAGCCAGAGCAAAGCTCCTCATTAACAGCCGCAGTAGTTGCCTCAATTTCTACCTTCCCCTTGCTAATCATAGCCAGAACCCGAGCTGCGGCGGCTGAAGCCTGAGCCACGGTATCAGGTATATCCTTGGGACCCTGACAACAACCAACCACGAATACCCCTTCAGTCGTGGTAGCTACCGGGTCAAGTTTGGGGTGCCTCTCCAGGAAGAAGCCATCAGCACTGCGGCTAATATTAAATAATCTGGCAATTTCCTCGGCATCTGAGTGAGCCTCTAAAGCGGTACACAAGATAACCATATCAACTGGTACCCTTATTATACTACCCAGTAGGGTATCCTCACACACAACAACAAGCTTCCCCTTCTCTTCATCATTTATAGCCAGGTCAGTAACTTCGCCTACCTTGCCCCGTATGAAATTAACTCCTTCATTGGAGAGACGCTCATAGAATTCCTCGTAGCCCTTGCCAAAACAGCGCATATCAATATACATTTGATATACTTCAGCACTGGTTTTTTCCTTTATCAGGTGAGAATACTTGAGGGCATACATACAACATACCCGAGAGCAATACTTATGGTAGTTAGTATCGCGGCTGCCCACACAGTGAATAATGGCTATGTTTTTTGGTTCTGAGCCATCCTTGAGCATGATTTTGCCAGCGGTAGGACCAGAGGCATTACTAATCCGCTCAAATTGAAGGGCAGTGAGGACATTGTCATAGCGTCCGTAACCATACTGGGTAATAACTGAGGGATCGAAGGTATCATAGCCTGTAGCTATAATAATTCCGCCAACCTCCGCTTCAACTATTGTATCTTCCTGCTCAAAATCAATAGCTTTCGCCTCGCAGAACTTCTCACAGGCCCGGCAGGTGCCTTTCAGAAAATAGGTACAGTGTTCTCGGTCAATAACTGGCGTATTAGGCACCGCTTGAGGAAAGGGGGTGTAGATAGCCTTTCTCTTGGCCAAGCCCTCATCAAATTCACTATCTACCTTCCACGGGCACTTATCTATACAAACACCACAGCCAGTGCACTTGTCCTCGTCAATATACCGTGCCTTCTTCCTGATTTTAACCTTGAAATTGCCAATAAAGCCAGAAACCTCCTCTACCTCACTATAGGTCAGCAGTTTAATATAGGGATGCTGCCCTACCGCGCTCAGGAGGGGAGTGAAAATACAACTAGCGCAATCCAGCGTAGGAAATGTTTTATCAAACTGAGCCATATGTCCGCCGATACTAGGCTCTCTTTCCACGAGGTAAACCATGTGTTCGGAATTAGCAATCTCCAGTGCAGCCTGAATTCCGGCAATGCCACCTCCCACCACCAAGACATTGGGGTTAACCGAAACCTCTCTAACTTCTAGCGGCTCATGCCAGTAAACTCGCCTCACCGCTGCGCCCACTAATGCCTTAGCCTTTTCGGTGGCGTCACCGTAGTCTTCGGTTACCCAAGAGCAGTGCTCTCGAATATTGGCCATCTCAAAGAGATAGGGGTTTAGTCCTGCATCCTGGCAAGCTCGGCGGAAGGTATGCTCATGCAAGGTTGGTGAACAGGAGGCAACAACTATGCGATTAAGTCCTAGCTGCTTAATATCCTCCTTAATCATGTTCTGCCCCGGGTCCGAGCACATATAAATATAATCCTTAGCCATTACCACAGAAGGTAATCCTCGAGCAAACTCGGTTACGGCGTTTACATCCACCGTGCCCTCAATATTCAATCCACAGTGGCAAATATATACCCCAATTCTGATTTTATCTTCCACAATTGACCCCCAATTGTTGTTAGATTACCTCTTGAACCAATTCAGCGATGTCCTTAATTTCGATAGTATCACCCTTTTCCATTGTCAGAATGCTGTCGTCAAAGTTAAGCATGCAATAGGGACAACCAACGGCTAGCACCTCTGCCCCTACCTCAAGCGCTTGCTCTATCCTCAGGTCAGAAAACCTTTCTCCCTTTTTGGTTTCCATCCAGATCCTTCCGGCACAACCACCGCAACATAAGGCATTTTCACGATATTCCCGCATTTCAACCAACTCTAGACCAGGGATACTCTCCAGATTCTGCCGGGGTGCATCATATATACCCATATGGCGTCCCAGGCAACAGGAATCATGGTAAGTAACTCTTTTATTCAATTCTTTGGTGAACTTTAACCTTCCTGCTTCAATAAGTTCGTTTAAATATTGAGAGAGATGAACCACCTCAAAATTACCCCCTAACTCAGGGTACTCCTCCTTAAAGGTGTGATAACAATGGGGCGAGGTGACAAGGATTTTTTTAACGCCGGCTTCAGTAAAAGCCTTAATGTTATTTTGGGCTAGACTTTGGAACAGACTCTCATTACCTGCCTTGCGAATACTCTCACCACAACAGGAGAGCTCAGCACCCAAGATACCAAAATCTACGTCAGCCTTTTTCAGCATATTGACTGTAGCCCGGGCCACCCTTTGCAGGCTGGGGTCGTATATTTGATAACAGCAGGGAAAGTATAGTATCTCAGTTCCTTCGGTATAGGTCTTAACATCAAGGTCTTTGGCCCAGTCAGCCCTCTTCTCCCGTGGCTCGCCTAAAGGATTACCTGTGCCAGCGATATTTTTACTTGTAATCCGGAGCGAGTCGGGAATGCCGCCTATGCCTAGTTCAACAATGACTCTACGCAAAGCCCTCATAATATCTACTTGTCTCACACCGCGGGGACATTTATCAACACAATTGTTACAGACAACACAAGTCCACATATCTTCGGCTTCAAAGTCAACTAAACCCAATTGTGTCTGATGCATTAACTTACGAACCGTGAAACTTTTTATTCGGTTCCACGGACAGACAGCGGTGCAGGTACCGCATTGATAACATAACTTGGCGATTTCACCGCCTTCCTCTTTTATAATATCGGCTGCTTCTTTAAGTGGTGCTATCGTTGACACGATACATCTTTCTCCTGTTTAATTTTTGGCTGAGCATTACTTGGTTAAGTCACTCAGATGGACGATTGAAAGCCTATTAAGTTAAGCCAATCGTGTTAATATAACATATATTAAGATTTTGAGGCAAGCTTTTTGGGGGTGTGCATTGACATTCAGCTTGGGGGAAATACAATACCCCGGCTAATAAAATATCCCAGTTGGGAAATGTGAAATGACCCCAGCTCAACCATCCTCCCCTTTTTTGGTTTTATCTGGTTTTTCCTTTCCCTGCCACCAAGCTCTAAGCCGAGCTGCGACCTGCTTCTCATACCCTTGGTCACTCGGAGCGTAATAGTGTTTGCCTTGAAGAGAATCGGGCAGGTTCTGTTGCTGAACGAAGTGCCCGGCGTAATCGTGAGCATACTTATATCCTTTGCCGTAGCCCATGGCTTTCATTAACGGTGTCACCGGGTTGCGCAAGTGTAGCGGCACTGGCTCATTGGAGCCCTGTTTGGTCTCCTCCTGAATCTGGGAGTATGCCTGATATAAGGAGTTACTTTTAGGGGCAGTAGCCAGGTAGACTACCGCCTCAGCCAGGGCTAGGTTACCCTCAGGCATGCCAATGAAGTGGACAGCTTGTTGAGCTGACATGGCTAATATCAACGCCTGGGGGTCAGCCATACCTATATCCTCCGTGGCAAAGCGAACCAATCGACGGGCAACATAGAGGGGGTCTTCTCCCGCCTCTAGCATCCTCGCCAGCCAGTAGAGGGAGGCATCCGGGTCTGAGCCTCGCAGCGATTTATGGAGGGCTGAGATAAGGTCATAGTGTTGCTCCCCCTCCTTGTCGTAACGTAAAGCGCGGCGCTGGACAACATCCTCAATAGTAGGTAGTGATATGTGGCGCTTCCCATCAACGCCGGGTGGTGTAGCCAAGGCGGCTAACTCGAGTCCATTAAGAGCGACCCGGGCGTCATTATTTGACATAGTAATAAGGTGGCTCAAAGCATCATCAGCCAGCTCTACGTTTAATGCCCCAAGACCCTTAAATCTGTCCCTCAGTGCTCTCAGGATTATGATGCGAATTTCATTATCAGTGAGGGGATTCAGAGGAAGAACCTGGCACCGGGAGAGGAGAGGGGAGATAACCTCAAAGGAGGGATTTTCGGTGGTAGCACCAATAAGAGTGATAGTACCATCCTCAACGAAGGGCAGAATTGCATCTTGCTGAGCTTTATTGAAGCGATGAATCTCATCTATGAACAGGATGGTTTTCTTCTGGTACATTTTGCGCCGTTCCTTGGCTTCCTCTACTATCCGGCGCAGGTCAGCTACACCCGCGCTGACCGCACTTATTGGGCTGAAGTGAGAATCAGTGGTATTAGCCATAATGTAAGCCAGGGTCGTTTTACCGCTGCCCGGCGGACCCCACAGAATAATTGATGGTGGCTGACCAGCTTCAACAGCCTTCCTCAGCACATGTCCCCTGCCTATCAGGTGTTCCTGCCCGACAAAGTCATCAAAGGCAGATGGTCTCATCCTGGCTGCTAGCGGTGCCTCTTTTTCCTTTTGCTCTTTAGACTGGTATTCAAACATGTCCATTTTGCGTAGAAATAGGGCTAACCATAGCCCGCATTATTGTCTATAACTACCTTCTTAGCAGGTTATTAGCGACAACTACCCTTTGAATCTGGTTGGTGCCCTCTACTATCTGCAAAAGCTTGGCATCCCGGAACATCCGTTCCAAAGGATAGTCTCTCATGTAGCCGTAGCCACCCAGAACCTGTATAGCATCGGTGGTTACCTTCATTGCCACATCAGTAGCAAAACAATTAGCCATTGATGACAGCATACCGTCTGGGGTACCATCATCTATAAGTGATACTGCTCTATAGGTCAAGTTTCGAGCTGCCTCGATACCTATAGCCATATCAGCCAGCATAAATTGAATACCTTGAAGCTGAGCTATTGGTTGGCCAAATTGCACCCTTTGCTTGGCATACTCCTTGGCATAGTTCAAGGCCCCTTGAGCAATCCCTACGCCTAAAGCAGCGTCTATGGGACGGGTGTGGTCGAAGGTTTGCATGGCTAACCTATATCCAACGTTTTCTTGGCCGATGAGATTCTCTTTAGGAACATGGCAATCCTCCAGTATTATCTCACAGGCCCGGGTGCCTCTCATTCCCATCTGGTCCTCTATTTTGCCTATAGAAAAGCCGGGCGTATTCTTGTCCACAAAAAAGGCTGTTATCCCATGGTGACCTGCTGAAGGGTCAGTTTGGGCGAAAATAACAATGTAATCGGCGACGGCACCGTCAGTGCAAAAGCACTTTGCCCCGTTTAGAATGTAATCGTCTCCTTTTACCACTGCCCTAGTCTTAAGGTTTCTTATATCAGACCCAGCCTCCGGCTCAGTAATGGAGAAGGCGACAAGCTTTTTCCCCAGCATCGGGAAAATCCTTTTTTTCTGCTCCTCGTTACAGCCCAGAAGTAGCGGTGTTATGCCAAGCCAGTAGTCAGCTAAGACATGCGATGAATTAGCACACTCCATGGCGAACTCTTCTATCATCAGGCAGCATGACAATTCATCAGCGCCACCACCGCCATATTCAGTCGGGACCGGCATTTCCATAATGTGATTTTCACGATAGAACTCTACTATATCCCAGGGGAATTCTCCTTCCCTGTCTATTTCGGCTGCCCTGGGGGCAAGCCTATCTTTGGCCATCTTCCGTGCCATAGTGCGAACCATCTCTTGTTCTTCACTCAGTTTGTACGAACCTGCCATTTTTCTCCTTCTTTCTGAAAAATTATTGTACCTTGATTACGGTACAACAGCTTCGACGCTTTCCCTAGTATACAGCCTTACCTACCAGATGTTCAAAGATATCCGTAATGTGGTTTGTCTATTTATACCTCTTCACCTGAAAGCGATAGAGCTTTACTGGCTCATCGGGCATGATACCTGCCTTCTGGCGGCAGATATTAATCTGGTAATCCACGGTATCTACCTCTTCAAGGTCGGGAAGGAGTAAGCCCCGCCTGAACCCACACTCGACAATAACCCCGTACTTCTTGGGGTCCAGCTGGTCTTTACTTGCTATCGGCTCAGGTTGGGTAAGGACATCCACGCTGTAGCTAAGGTCTTTAAGCTCCTCGGGGGCGATGGGTGGGAAACGGGGGTCTCTGGTAGCCGAGCTGACAGCGTTAGTGATAATTTCCTCAGCTACATTAGCTTGGGTGGGTTCAAAGGTGCCGATACAGCCCCGCAATCCGCCAAGTTTGTGAATAGAAACAAACACCCCAGCCCTCTCC
>SMTZ1_10002648_pt1 | contig 19127 bp, 17 predicted proteins | sample DeeMarSWOR136_30_FD_25667 | JGI IMG/M metagenome (IMG submission 25667)
TAATTGATGCTGTGCTTGTCAACGCTCCAGTAAATATTGTCCCCCGTCTTGCAGAAAACAATCTTGTGAGTGGTATTTGGGAAGATAAGAAAGTGAATGCTCTAAAAAGTGCTGATAGAATACTTGATTCTCAAATCGACTCATATCTTGATGAAAGCACAGGTTTAATAGGTGCGGATGAAGTTTGGGCACAAGGATTCGATGGTAATGGTGTTACAATTGCTATAGTTGACACCGGAATTGATTCTACACACCCAGATTTATCTGGAAAGGTAAAAGCGGCAAAATCCTTTGTTCAAGGAGAAGATACACAAGATTATGATGGTCATGGTACCCATGTAGCAGGAATTGTAGCAGGAACGGGTGCAGCATCTTCTGGAAATTATAAAGGAATTGCTCCCGGAGCTTCACTGGTCAATTCAAAGGCTTTGGATAAAACGGGTGCAGGAACAGTGTCTGATGTGATTGAAGCGATTGAATGGGCTTCAGATAAATCAGACATAATTTGTTTAAGCCTAGGCGCACCAGGGTCTCCAAACGATCCACTTGCACAAGCAGTAAATACAGCTGTAGAAAACGGAGTTATTGTTTGTGCTGCTGTTGGAAATGATGGTGACTTGGGGTATATGACCGCTATGACTCCTGCAATTGCCTCAAAAGCGATTTCTGTTGGTGCTACAGTTGGGGATTTAGGTGTAGCATCTTTTAGTAGCAAAGGCATTGCACCTGATGGAAGGAGTGATCCAGATATCGTTGCACCAGGGTATCAAATTACTTCTACAGCATCTAGTAAAATCACTTCTTCAGACTATATTACCTGGAGTGGAACAAGTTTTTCTACACCTATGATAGCTGGGGCGGCAGCATTACTTCTTGATGCTAAGGATAATTTGACTCCTGAGGGTGTAAAAGCAGCATTACTTGAATCTGCAACGGATTTGGATACTGATCCTAATGCACAGGGAGCTGGTCTTGTTAATGTAGAGGCTGCTTATCAGTTAATACAAAATAATGAAAATTTGGTTACCATTACGCCCAATGTTTTTCCAAGTGCACCTTATGCACCCGATGGAATTGTTTTTCCTGGGGATGCATTTGCATTTGATGTGGAGATAATATCAAATGAACCACTTTCCGATGTAACTGTGGGCATTGAAGGTCTCGCGTGGTCTTTTGTCACGGCAACGCCTTCTTCCTTTAGTAGTTTAGACAGATATGCTATCGTGACAGTATCAGTCATAATTCCGCCAGTAGCACTTCCATTTACTTACTCAGGACGTTTGGTAATTAAAGAGGCAGGAACGACAGTTGCGTCAAGTCAAATTGACTTGGAAGTAAGAGCTCCTATTGCTAGAGTTCTGTGGGATCAATCACATGATGCAGATGGATATTTTGGATACTATTATGGCGACAGTCCTTATAGTATGTTTTACAAATACTATGAAATACTCACAAAGCAAGGAATTGATCTGGATATAACGACTGGATCACTAACTGGTACTTTATTAAGTGGATATGATGCATTAATACTTCCTGACCCGGAAACAATGCTTCAAAGTAGTGAAATCTCTTCAATTCACAAGTTTGTTTCTTCAGGAGGAGATTTACTTGTCTTGGCTAACCCTCCAGGCAGTATTGTTGTGGGTTCCACAGATATAAATGATGTAATACTTGATTTCTCTAGTATAAATGAACTAACTGAGGTTTATGGAATAACTTGTATGCCAACAGTTGTGGAGGCGGACGAATTAACACTTTCAGATCACACTGTTACAAGGAATGTTGAATCAGTTTATTATTTAGGTTGCGCATTAAGTGTTAACAGTCCAGCCAAATCAATCGGAACAGCGGGTTCATATTACGTTCTTGCAGCTTGGGAGAGTGGACTTAGCAAAGTGTTGGTTTTTGGATCGAAGTTAGATTTCTGGGATCTTCTGATTGATATCGAGGGATTCTCTCATACTCGACTAGCGAAAAACACCGTTACATGGTTAACATTTCCCTCTCTGCTATTAATTGTTTATATAGTTCTTATCGTTGTCCCAATAATACTTGTAAGCATTTATTTCTACAGACGTTCAAAAAAACAGTTTTAGCATTATGAAAAAACCCAAATAATAAAGTAGTGCTTTCCCTTTGCAGATGTGAACTAAATAATAACACATACGAAGCAATAATTTTCTCTAAAATGTGACAAAAACAAAAATAGAAACACAGAAAAAGCTGTTTTGCAGTTAATACATGTAATAGCTAGTATATGAAACGGGTGATGAATATGGCTGTTGGAACCTTAAACAAAATTACAGGCATACTTTACATTTTGGTGGGTATAATCTTAATGGTAATAGGCGTAATTCTCGTCCAGCTAATACAGAATCTTTTACCTGTTATAGCGGCCTTTACTGGTTTTACTGTGCCTACAGAATATTTTTATGCTATAGCAGCACTTTTGATCCTTCCATGGATTTTCTTTATCATCCACGGAATCGCACATTATCTTATTGGTCGTCAAATAGAGTAGCAAAGCAAAGCAAAGCTGCTCTTTCAAAATTCTTTTTTGAACTTTTATTTTAATGGGAACCTTTTTTTGACTCGTTTAAAGCCCTTTTTTTCTAAATCATTGTGCGGAAGAATTTTCTACATAAGCGGAAGGATTTTCCACATTCTATAAATAAAATAATGAGAGATTTCAATCAAAAAAGAACAGTACAGGATTTGCTCAAATGTCACCAAGATATATATGTCCAATTTGTCTGATGGAAGAAGATAGACATCACAAATTAATTGAAAATGAAAATGAACGTGAAAACAATCTTCTTGCTGTGAAACGAATCCCAATTCTTGTAAAGCGTGATGAATCTACTCAAGTACGGTTTATTCTTACAACGATTCATGAACATTGTTATGAATCCTATATGTCTCCACTTTCGCAAAGTGGTCTAAAAAATGGGGTAGGTAGAATTAAAAAAATAGTCGATGTATTTAAGTGATCTAAAATGGTCATAAATCGGCTATAGCTAATTTTATATACTTGGAAAATTGAAATGTGTTCTACTTTGTTTTTAATGATTAATGTCTATTTTGGTTTTAGAGAATGAACTTTCCTCTCTTAAGGACAGACTAATAACAGTCTCAGGACCTGCCTTTCCCAAAAACAAGGAGTTATTGGTGCCTATTTTTCAAGTAATTCAAGGGTTAAGCTTTGTCGGGATAACATTGTATCAGGACTACTAATGATAAAATCTAAGAAAGAGAGAATCTTCTTCTTTTCTTCTTGTAAATTTCCGCTAAATTGGCTATAATTTGAAATATGATCATTAAATATTTCGCTAGTTACTGTCAAGTTTTTTAATATCAAAAATTGTTCTTTCAGAAACTCATGAGGTTCTAACTCTTCAAAGATGCCTGATAGCATATCGAGATAGAGTGGTGAATTAGGCAAAATATGTAACGTCCTGAAGCGGATCATTTGGGGGTTGATCAAGTTTAAAATACGCGTGGTTTCAATAACGTGCTCTTCAGAGAATTTCTTGCCTCCAAGACCTAGAATCACATTAACAGAGAGTGTGAATCCCACATGCATAACTTTCTTGCTTGCTCTTATTATTTCCTCGGGAGTTATTCCTTTCCTACACTTTTTGAGAAGTGAAGCGCTACCTGTCTCTATTCCCATATAGATTGTTTTTAATCCATTATCATGCAATTTTTTCAGTTCATCATTCTTTTTCCCTAATATATCTGAGGCTCTAGCGTAACTACTTATGTATTGAGGATGAGGGAAGTTTTGATTAATGAATTGAAGCACTTCACACAATAATGTTGTTTCGGAGCAGATAGCACTACTACCACCTAAAAAGAAGTTAGTAGCAAAACTTAATGATGACTTCATTCGTTTTAAATCGTTAAAAATATCTGTTCGAGAGCGTTTTCTAAAAAATTGTGCTCTTTGCTCTTTATACAGCCAACAAAACGTACAAAAATTCCAAGGACATCCTTCAATAATCTCAATTGATGCACTATGAGCTTCGCATGGAGGACGAACAACAGTGCCTTGAGATATAACTACAATCTAACCCTCCGGATTCCATATTTAAGTTCAATACGCAGCGCCCCTGCCTTTAACTCTCAATTCCTCTTCAGCAAGTTTCCATACCTCACCCTCGACATCCCAAGATGTCCCAATATCCTTTATTTTAATTTCTTTATCTAACACAAGGTATATCTTATCCTCATGCTTCTGAACGATTATAATGTGTTCTCGTAATTTTTCTGGAAGTGAATCGTACCATTTGAATAACCTTTCGTCTCTGTCTCTATTCCACTGAACAATAACGTCTTTGTATAAAGTGAATCCATAGCGATACTGATCTGCCTCCTCTTTGTTTGGAAAATTATCTGGATATCGAATATTTCCCTTTGGATGATCTATTTTAATAGATACCGATGACATATACTTTAATCTCCCCTTTGTTTAACAGATCAATTAAGTATTTGAAATAGTCTTTTCTCTTGCTCATATTTAGAATAATAATAGACTATCTACCCTACTTTGTTCATTAATAAATACAGTGTTCTTTTAAAAAATTTAACTTATACGGAGGAAAGCCCCCTTCAGATAGATGGACTAGTTCAAATACAAAAAGAAGGTTGATGATAGCGCCTTCAGTGGTATTAGATAAATGCTAAAGACAGAGCATCATGTTTACAAGCGTTGACACACTCAAGACACAAAATACAGTTATCATCGCGAACCTTTTCTAATTCTTCACCTGTACCTGTATCCAATAAACGAACACCCATTGGACATACCTTCATGCAGTCATCACATGCCCCTTTCGGGCATCGAATTGGATTTCTTTTTAGTGTTAAGAAACCATATTTTCCACAGTATCCTAATATTCCACCTAGCGGACAGAAATATCTGCACCATGCCCTTGGCACATATATTGAAACCAAAACAATGATTGCGAGGACTGCGACACGAATCCAGAGAAGAACTGGCCAACCACCTAATTGATAAAGTTTTTCATAAGAAGGAGGAAGGAAAATTAAGATATTGGCAAAAAAGTGAGGCAAAAAACTAAATAACGTTGCTGCAGGATCAATTGGCGCAAAAGAATTATTCGCAAAAGGACCAAAAGCCTCTACTATCCCTACGCTACTTCTTTGTAGTCGTCTGATTCCAACAATAGTTGATATCAAAATTGTAGCAATTATAATATAAAGCCTTATTTGTCTCAAGGAGTTATCATTTTGCCGAGTTATTAGTTTGACATGCTTTTTAGGTCGAATATATGAAAGAAGGTCTTCAACAAATCCAAAAGGACACGCCCACGCACAGGGTGTACGACCTAAGAATACAGCCGTAAGTAAAATAATTCCTAGCGCGAGTAAAGGAAAAATACCAAATGCAAGTGAAGTCAAGAGGATGTCATAGGCCCCGGCAACCGTTGTATAAGGCGCTCCTGTTGGTTGTACAAAAGGAACGATTATTGCTGCAAAAGCCAAATCAAAAATAACTCCAAAGACTATAAGGAAGATACAAAGTTGAATTATTGATCGAAATAATCTCATTTTATTTCTAATAAGCCAAGGGTGCATTAAAGTCGCGTCCTTTTAATGATTTTTTCGAAGTTAAAGAATAATTCATAAGCAGAGGAACTGCTATACAAATGAGAGATATCGCAGAGTTTAGTAAAAACTCAATACGATACCATTCTTCTATTAGCATTCCAGTTTTTGATGATTTGAGAGGCAGTATTATCGTAAAACCGTGAACTACTCCACCCTGACGGATGAAGTTTCCTGCGAGTCCTCCCAACCCTTGCGGGAAACTCTCGTTTTACGTTCGGCTGTGTGTCGCAGATCATCCTCTTGTGAGGATGGCCCGTCCACCTGGCATTCTGTGATAGGAGATTTCAATTCCAGCATCACATCAAATGGGTTCGTCAAATGCTATTGTCCTTTTACCTTCGCAGTTAACCGCGATGGTTAGCAACTGTACGAATCCTCGCTCACAGGGTTGCCTCTTCAATCATCCTACCGGGAGTTTTGTATCCCTGCCTTCCTCCCGATGTTCATCACCACCCTTCTGGGCAAAACACTATATAAAGTTAGCGGCTTTCATCCCCCACCTGACAGAAGGGAACTTTCCGCCGATAATGTTAAAAACATGATGCATATCTAAAGCACATTATTTCATAAATAGATCACTTAAGCTTATTTAGTCTTCTCAATTAACTTGAAAACGCAAAATCTGAGATTCTATTCAGAATTTGAGTTAAATGAGCGCTTAAACAACCTTAATTAACTTTGGGAAACACCAAACATGTCTTTAGATCTTAAAGCAATATCAAATACACCTTTTTCTATCCCTGACTACCATCGGAATATTTCTATGGTAGTCCCTTCAGCTTTTAAATGTTTAGATCAAGATCTTGGAAGGCGATCACTTTTTGATCTACCACAAGCAAAACGGGTTTTGGAAGCTAATGAATGTAAGGGTGCTGAAACTGCTGTCGTCATTTTAGTGGACACTTTAGGCTTTACAAAACTACAAGAAGTTTCAAAATGGCTTTTTCCTATAGTTAAAAGTCATGGATTTCAATTATCTTCAACGTGTCCTACGATAACATCCACATGCTTAATGAGTGCTCATACTGGGCTAACTCCCTGCGAACATGGAATCGTTGGGCACAAAATATACATTCCTGAGTATGACAACATAATAGATTTCCTAAAGATGAGTCCAATTGACTTTGAAACGCGAGACAGCTTAATGAGAAGCGGAATTAATTTTCGAAAACTCTCTTGGAACCCTTCTCTTTATGATTTAATGAATCGTGATTTAGTTGCACATGTAGGTTTAATCCACCACAGGATTCTCGGCACAGGACTATCTAACTTGCTTGTAGATCCCAAAATACGGAATGACATTGGCTATGCAAACATGATCGACTTATTCGCAAAAGCAAAGAAGATAATAAAGAATAAGACTAATAAGAAGATTCAGCAGCCTAAAATGCTCCTTAACATTTATATTGGATATTTGGATGAACTCTCTCATCTCTACGGACCGAATAGTCAAGAATATCTTGCAGGTTTTCATTATTTCGAAATCAGACTTCGTGAATTTGTTAAAACTTTAGAGAAAAATGGCTTGAGCGAAAAAACTACTCTTTTTCTCTTTTCTGATCATGGTCAAGTTCCAATAGAAAGGATACTTGCTTTTACGAAGAATGACATCGAACAGTTAAGCAAATATCTTTCTTTTAGACCTGGAAGGAGTGGACGTGCAATCCATTTTTACATAAAATCAGAGTTTTTAGACGAGGCTAAAAACTTCCTTTCTAACTTCATTGGAGATAAAGGCGTTGTATATAATTTTTCAGATGTGATAGACTTTCTTGGATGTCCCGCGTCTAATAATCACAACATAAAAAGATTACAAGAACGATTTGGCGATCTAATAATCTTCTTAAAAACTGGCTATCACCTAGAGCTTCCAAAACCAACTAAAAAGAAAAAAATGGATTGGATTGATAGATTAATGAGTCCCACAGTCAAGTTCGGCTCACACGGATCTCTAACGCTTGATGAACTAGTTGTACCTTGTCTAGCGTCAAACGTATCTAAGATTGCCCAAAAAATTTGAAAATATTATCCTTCTTTTGCCAAGATAGATTCTGCAACATCGTCCATCTTAGAGAACTTGGCACCAGCAGCTTTCATATACTCGATAAGACGCTCCAACAATCGAATTCTATAAGCGTGACCACTACATGAGGGGTGGAGTGTAAGGTTAAAAACTCGGTAACCCTCTGGGATGTCTTCCATTTCTATTAGGGCATCAAACTGAGCTTTCCATGTTTCAAAAACTGATGATGGCGATTCTTGTTTCATTTCGAATAAAGGCCAATCATCGAGAAACCATTCTACAGGGAATTCAACTAACTTTCCGGCAATGTCTGAAAACTGTAAAACATAAGGTCTATCATCTGCCATCAGACTCGAATCATAAATATAGCCCATTTCCGTGATCAACTGAAGTGTATTATGAGCCAGTCTCCAGTATGGAGCTCTAAATCCTTTTACTGAACCTGAACCTCCAATTTTTTCCAGAGCCTTGTGAGTCTTTTGAAGTGCATCTTTTTGCTCATAGACTGAGAGGGTATCGAAATTCTCATGTAGATAGCCATGTGCGGCAATTTCGTGGTCGTGCGAAACGATTTCGCTCACAGTTTCTGGATATTTATCTGCGACCCATCCACATGTAAAAAAAGTTCCTTGAATTTTGTGTTTTTTAAGGAGGTCAAGTATTCTAGACAAGCCTCGATTAACGGCAAATTGTCCTTTTGAGACTCTTACTGCTTCTTCAAGTGCTCGGATTTGGACACTTTCCGCATCATAGTCAAAAGTCAAACATACAATAATATCTGTCATGTTGGTCAATTCCTGGTTAAAAAAAGTATATATGGTCCATTATTTTGAGACAATTATTTTCCTTTGCTCTTTTTCTTCTTCCTTGTGCCAAATAATTCTATTGCAGAAACATATGCAAGTCCTACTGCTCCAATACATATTCCTGCTGCCGCAATAATCAGAAATACAATGTTTTCAGATGTTTCCCTCTCTGGAGACTCAATAATGGTAACACTAGATTGTCCGTGATGTGTATCTCCTCTGGCTTGGACTTCCGCTGTCAAACTCCACGTTCCTATTGCTAGTGAAGATGTGTTGAAGCTCGTTTTGTAAATACCAGTTTGAAGTTTTGCAAACATCGAAGATGTTACTTCAAACTCTGTTGAGAGTTGACTCAAAGTTAATTTGATTCTAGCGTTTCCGACGGGATCTCCATTATCAAATACAGTTACATTGACCTCAAGCAAATCGCCTTTGACAACTTGATTTTCATAGGGGATGACGTTGACTACAACGTCTGCGTGAGTTTCTTTAGGATATATACTTAATGAGATCGTAAGCACAAACAAGATTGAAATTAAAATCATCAACTTCCTGTTTCGGTACACATATAAGCCCCCGTTTTTTAAAGACGAATAAATTTTTGCTAATAAGACTTATAAAATCTGCTAAGTCTTTTTAAACTTATCATGTGAAGTGTATTTGCTTCATTTATAAAAAATAAATACATTTGAGTTTTGAGGGAGGCGCTGGCCTTGAGTCAAACGATGAAACGTGTGAAAGAAGGAGTATTACAACTGCTTGAAAATAGAAAATATAAAGTCGAATCGATTGAAGAGCAAGAGTCAGAAATCGATATCCTCGCAAAAAAGAAAGAGGATAAAGAAGAACTAAAGTTTTTAGTTCGCATTCCTAGCAAAAATGTTGTCGGTGTTGCATTAGTACGAGCATTAGATAAAGCAATGAAAAAACATGGTGTAGATCAGGCGCTACTTGCAACTTTAGAAAGATATACGCCAGCCGCAAAGGCTGAATCAAAAAAGAAGAATATTGAATTGCTTCCAACAAAGTATCCTATTTTTAATATTTTTGAGCATGTTCTTGTTCCAAAACATGAATTATTATCTGAAAAGGAAGCGAATGAAGTTTTAAAACACTATAACATTAACAAATTTCAACTTCCTGCAATTCAAGCCGCGGATCCCGCAGCAAAAGCTATAGGGGCAAAACCTGGACGAATAGTAAAAATATATCGAGAAAGCCCTACTGCAGGTTTACATATCGTCTATCGAGTCGTTGTAGAATAGTCTTTTTTACATTTCCGCGGATTATTGTTTTGTTATTATTAGGAGGTGCGCAGTAATTCGCATTACGCTGTTAAGTGGAGGGACTGGTACACCAAAATTACTGCAAGGTCTTGTAAGGCTTGTTTCTGAGGAAAATTTGACTATAATTTGTAATACTGCAGATGATTACTATTTTTATGGTCTTTATGTCTGCCCAGACATTGATTCTGTCCTCTACTGCCTAAAAAGTTTTTTAGATGAAGAAAAATGGTGGGGAATAAAAGGCGACACTTATAATTGCCTTGATATGTTAAAACTGTATGGTTATGATCCATGGTTTCAATTAGGGGATCGTGATCTCGCACTTCATATCCATAGGACGCGTTTATTAAAAGAAGGTCTTTCTTTATCTGAAATTATCAATGATGTCTGCATGCGCTTGAATATAAAGCCTCAAATAATTCCCATGACTGACCAAAAAGTCACAACAATGGTTTTTACTGACAAGGGTAAATTGAATTTTCAGGAGTTTTGGGTAAGGGAACATGCAAATGTAAAGGTATTTTCGGTTGAATTTGAAGGAATTAAGAAAGCAGAACCAACCCCAGATGTAATTGATTCAATTATGGAAAGTGATGCCATAATTATCGGACCAAGTAATCCTGTGACCTCAATAGGACCTATCCTGGAAGTAAAAGGTATCAAAACTGCCTTAGAAAGGACACAAGGCATGAAAATCGCGATTTCCCCCATAATCGGAGAACAACCATTGAGCGGCCCTGCTGGTCAACTCATGGAAACCCAAAACCTTAGTGTTTCTCCGTACGCTATTGCAAAGATCTATTCTAACTTCTTAGACGTTCTAATTATACATAGTACTGATACGGGATTGGTTCCTCAAATTGAAGAACTAGGAATATCTGTGTTTTCTACTAATATCATAATGAAGAGTCTTGATGATAAAATCAATCTTGCTCAAGAAATCCTTCGTTTAATTGAGGAAAAAACATGTTAAAGTTGCAAAATCCAGCAATACTATCCGCAATAGCGGGCGTTACTAATGGTGATTTTTGTGCACGAGTTGCGAAAGGTGGAGCTGGCATGATTACTCTTGGCGGATTTAATTTTGATAAGGCAACGCTTAGCGCAGCAAAACTTATCACAACTAGAGAAAGGCCAGAATTTATTATAGATCTTGAGGAACTGCCAGAATATACTGAACGTCAAGTTTCTATTGCCCGTGAAGGAAAAACTCTCGTAAATATAAATATACGTGTTACCTCAAGAGATGGGTTACTTCTGGCAGCAAAAATATCACAGGATGCAGGTGCGGATGCTATTGAACTAAATGCACATTGTAGACAACCAGAAATTATGGATCTAGGAACTGGACAGGCACTCCTAAAAAACTCCAAAAAATTGTGTCAGTGGATTACAATCCTCAAAAATAATGTGAATATTCCCCTAATTGTTAAAATTCGGGCCAACATCGTTGATGAAGTGACTTTAGTGAAAAATATGGTTACAGCAGGTGCAGATGCTATTCATGTCGATGCAATGAAACCTGGATCTCCTTATGCTGACTTAGACGTTATAAAAAGGATATCCAACTCTATCGATACATTTTTGATAGGTAATAATTCTGTAAAAGACATTAATTCAGCAATAAAAATGCTGAACGCCGGTGCCGATGCATTTTCAATTGCTAGGGCTGCTATAAAAAATCCTGAAATAGTTGGGAAAATTGGGAAGGCTACAATGAAACCTTACAATTATTTATAAAACAGTGGAATGGTTGATGTAATTCCACGTTTTATTGCTGAAGACTTTTTCTAAAATTTTTAGACTCATTTGCGTCATCTTAGAGTAATCAATTGTTGTGAACGAACTACTACAGATCAAAAATCATTTTTTCTGAATATAATGTCAGTTTTTGAGAGGGAAAAAGATAAAAAAACGTTACATTCTCTTCAAATATGCTGGTACATCAAGTACTTCTATGTAGAATTCACATTCAGGGTCCCCTTTTCCATAGCACCTGATCTCGCGTACAAGACATCGTCTGTCTTTTAATCGTTCAATGACACCTGAAATAAGTCCTGTTTCAAAGCTGCATGCCGGCTTTCCTAGGTTTGGAAGACCTGCAGATGATAGGGTCTCCAGCAATATCAGATTTCCGATCCCTTTATCTGAATCAAATGTAAATGATTTTGTTCTTGCAATACTTTTCTTTTCCATCCACTGCAAAAATTCTTCGAATTCCTTAAATTTTGTTCTCCTACCCAACGCCTTACCACCTGCATAAGCCAGTGTTTTTGATGCATCCTCTCCAACGACATCACGTAGGCTGAATAAACTTAATGCTCTGAATAGTCGAATGTCTATTGTTGCGCCTAAATTAGGCCGGTCAACCCTATCAAGTTCTGGCATTCTAACCTTTTCCAATATACCCAACTCCAAAAAGTGAGATAACCATTAGTCCTTATGTCATCTCACCTTTAGACCTAGAAAAATCTTTTGGAAGAAATTAAAATATGGAGAGTAACTCTCTTATGAAGTCGTTAGTAGTATTTTTACCGCCAAGATCTGGAGTTCTAATGTTGGTTTCTTCATATATTTTTAAAATAGAGTTTTCTAGGTCTTTTGCTGCCTGTTTTGCATCACTTATCGAATATTTTTCACCTAGCCAATCTAGCATCATCGAGCAACTTAACAATATTGCAGTAGGATTCGCTATACCCTTTCCTTCAATATCGAAAGCCGCACCATGGACTGGTTCAAACATAGCAATATCCTGTCCAAGGTTTGAAGAAGGAAGAATCCCCAAACTTCCAGTGACTCCTGCGGCTTCATCGCTTAGAATATCTCCAAACATGTTAGTAGTAACTAGAGTATCAAATTGTTGAGGATTGATCACCAGTTGGTATGCTGCGTTGTCTACATACATTTCATTTATGTCAATATCATTGAAATTCTTTGCAATTTCTAGACAGACATTTCGAAAGAATACACAACTCATCATCACATTAGCCTTATGGACAATAGTAAGTTTTTTCTGCCGTTCTCTTGCCATTTTGCAGGCAACGGTCATGATCCGCTCAGTTGCTTCCTTTGTGATCATTCGAACATTAATCGCACATTCTTTTGTTATATCATCTATTTTCTTATAGAGCCCCTCAGTGTTTTCCCTAACAATTACCAAGTCAACTCCTGAATGGATACTTGGAATGCCAGGAATTGTTTTTGCGGGTCTGATGTTTGCGAAGAGGTTGAGTTCTTGTCTAAGGGGTAAAACTACGTATTTTGCTGACTCACCAATTGGCGCTTTTAAGCAACATGAACACTTTTTAATTTCATCTATGGCATTACTGGGCAATGCTTGACCAGTTTCCTTTAGAGCTCTGTCTCCTGCAAGTATCTCCTTAAACCGAAAGGAAAAATTATATTTATCTGATAATATTTCAAGCACTTTGCTTGTTGCAGTAGTTATCTCAGGTCCAATTCCATCCCCTGAAATTACGGCGATTTCAAATGTCTTTGTCATAATCATCACATCGACTGATGATAGCTTAAAAGTGGTAGTGCAAGTTTTATAAACGTATGTCTTTCCTCGTCATTTAAATAAGACTAAAAATCACAATAGCTTTTGACGTCTGTAAACGGTGATGTTTTGAACATATATGCGCTTATTCCATTGAAGAAATTGGAGAATTCAAAAACTCGTATTAGCAATTTATCTCTTGAATCTCGAAAAATGCTCACCAAAGCTATGCTCTCCGATGTAGTTCAATCAACTTTAGAATCAGAGAATATTACCGAAACTTTTGTAATGTCACCAGATCAGGAGATAGTTACACTTGCGAAGAAATTAGGTGCTAACACAATCCTTGAGGCAAAAGAGCAAGGATTAAATATTGCTGTTTCTGAGGGGACACACAAGTTAGAAAAACAGGGTGCTGAGGGTGTGATTGTTATTCTTGGAGATATACCTCTAATTACACCACGTCTTCTTGATCTTATTATTAAAAAGGCAATAAGTCGTCCATGGGTCGTAATCGCTCCTTCAAAAGACAACGGTACCAATATTTTGTTAAGAAAACCTCCAGAAGTAATTCCACATGTTTATTATGGATCAAATAGTAGCATAATTCATACTAGAATCGCTCGCTATTTTCATGTTTCATATACTATATTTAATTCACCAAAATTAATGCTTGATATTGATACTTCTCAAGATCTTGCCCTTATCAAAAAATATGAAATCGAAAAAAAGACGCATACATTTCAACTACTAAATCAACTTAAGCTTTTATAGAACTTCAATTTTTTAAAAGATATCTTGGTGGGTCTAGCTATGACTGCAGAAAGAATAAAACATGCTCAAGAATTACTTAAGGAACTGAATTATGATGGATGGGTAATTTTAACAAATCACGGACAGGATCTACATGCTCTTCTTTTGCTCGGGAAAAAAAATCCGGGAAGGCTATCTATCATTGTTACACCTAACGAAAATCCTCATATCATAGTATCGCAGATGGAAGCGCCAATTTTCGAGGATATAGTAGGCATTGAAGTTTCTTCTTACAGTGATACAAAGCAATTAGTTGAACAGATAAAAAATGAATTTTCTCAGTTTTCAGATACTTCTAAGATCATTCTTGACTATGTGGATGATCCACTGGGACGTGATGATACATTTGATCTTATGACTTATGGAGAAGTAACTAAATTAAAAACGATGTTTCCTGAAATTAGTTTTGAATCTGCAGCGCCATTTCTAAAAAAATTACGCACAAAAAAAACTGAAGCTGAAATAAAGGCTCACGAAATAGCATGCAAGTATACACTGGAAATTTTGGAAGATATACCAAATTTTGTTCATGTTGGTATGTCAGAACGAGATATACTTTCCGAAATAGATTGTCGATCAAAAAAAGTTGGAGAACCTGCGTTTGACACGATTGTAGGCATAGGTCCAGATGCAGCTAGTCCTCACCACGTTCCATCTTCCTTTGAAAAACTAGGAAATGATGAATTACTTTTGATTGACATGGGTATTTCTATTACAGATCCTTCACCAGCTTCCTCAGACCAAACATGGACCTTCTATACAGGTAAACCTACTGAACAAGCGCTTAGAATGTACGAGGCTGTCTATGAGGCAAAAGAACGCGCAATAAAAGCAGCAAAACCAGGAATTCCAGCATATACTCTTGATGAAATAACCCGAGCGACTATTGAGGAATTTGGCTTTGATGAAAAAAAACTTTTTATTCATGCAACGGGACATCCTCTCGGCATAGAAGTGCATGATGTTGGACCGATTATCTCCAAAAAATCACCAAATTCTGAACAGCTACTAGAAACTAATATGGTACTCACTGTTGAGCCAGGACTTTATATTAAAGATCTTGGTGGAGTTCGACTGGAAGATGACATCGTAATAACAAAAACAGGGTGCAAACGGCTCTCATACACTCCTCCTGAACTCATTCAGATTAGATAATCCTCTCTCTTAAAGGGGAAAAACTCCAATTACAGACGGAGAAGACGGTCGAAAGAATTTATAAGTCGCACAAATGATGTTTAAAGTATCAGAGCATAGTGATCTTCAGTTGAACAAAAACCGACTTCTGAATTGGACTAGCACAGTTCTTGGTATTTATTGACTATTATTTCCGAATTCAGGAGGAAAGAAAAATCGTTAAACTATATTCGAATCTCATATTTTTCAAAGATATCCTTTTAACAAGACCGACAGCATATGAAAAACTTAAAAACTTCAACTATAGAAAAATAGTAATTCCTATCTTCTTAGTAGGCGTTTGTGTATCCCTTACTTTTTCCTTTTCAATATTCTATCGATTTTTTACCTACAATGCAATAGACTATTGTCTAGGTACTTATGGTCTTTTTTTTATTATAGGGACATTCTTTGTTGGTTTTTCTTTCTTTATTCTAATTTGGCTTATAATGGGAATTTTCATAAAATTGCTTTTTTACGAAATAGATCTTGAGCAAATCCTCTTTTTTACTGGCTTTGGTTTTTTTCCGCTAATTATTATGCTTTTTTACATTCTAGTCATGGTCTATAGTCCTCTAATAACTTACGCTAATTCCGGCATTCTTCACCTTACGTTTCTTTGTGTCATGCTATTATGGGTTCTTAAAAGTCAAGTAACAGCGATCTTAGTTTTGAAAGACCAATCAAATGCCCAAAAGGTAAAAAAATATAAGACTAGGAGTCTGATTGCAGGTTGTATCATTTTTCTATTATTATTGTTACCCATATCTACATATTTTTTGTTTATAACAAATTTACCTGAGGCTAATTATCTCAGCACGGATTCTAGGTACGTTCTCTTAACTTTTGATACAGAAGAAGATTGGTATGGATTCGTACATTACAAGGGTTGCTATAACTGCTATTTTGACTCATACAAGCATTTTACTTCGGGAGCAATGGATGTCTTATTAAAAGAATTAAATAATCGGAATGTTGAATCTACATTCTTTATTACTCCAAACATGGCAAGAAATGAACCTAATTATTTATTAGACATTGAGAACTATGGTAATGAAGTGGGGGTGCATATTCATGTTCACACATTACTTAATGTTACCTATCCTTATCGAGCTTTATCCGAAGACGATTATATCACAAATTATGACTATAAAACCCAATTATATTTTTTGAGATCTGCCAAACTCCAAATAGAAAATGTACTGGGGTATCCAGTGGAATCTTACCGATCAGGGTATCTTGCATGCTCCCCAAGTCTAGAGAAAGCAGTTTCAGAATCTGGTTTTTCTATTATTAGTAACCACAAACGAAATTTTCGTTTGCCTAATGGTTTATTTCAAATTGATAGTGGTTGGTTTGATATACTGAATACTCAAACCGAATATGAGATAATTGAAGCCTTTGAAAGGGCATATAATGAAAATAAAAATATAATTGTGTTTAGTGGACATCCTTCGCTCATGTATGATATTATAAACAAGAAAGTGAAATGGACAGTGATAGAAAACCTATTAAACGCTATTGATTGGATTAAAAATCGATATCAAGATGTAGAATTTGTTACAATGAAAGAATTGGTTACTAAAGTACACTATGAATATTCAACATCGAGATTATTGATATTTCAGTTTCTCTTCAATTTTCCTTCTATTATAGCATTCTTTTACTTATCTACCTTTACAAAATATAAATTAAAACTTCAATAGGGAAGTTCAGTATTTATCTTACTTGTCTAATATATATTCCCTTTATTCTTACATTTTAATTCTTAATATTACAAAAAATCAACGAGTCTCTTAGTTATGGATTTTCCTCTCTTAACAATCACTTACTCCTTATGATAAACCTTTTTATAAATGATTTAGGAGCTATTTAAGTTATAAGAGCCACTTTAGATGACAGATCCAAAGACAAAGAAAATCAACAACTCTTGCATGCCCACGCCGTAATGACCTTCCTCTTTTTTGTAGTAATCTCTACTAACTTTGCAACTGATTTTGAATCAGAAATGACTTTTCCACAGTAAACACATTTTCTGCGAGACATCTTTTTTATCACCTGTTCTATTTCGCTCAAAACCATTTATCTAACCGTGTGTGGTCTGATTTCTCCTCTTTCTCTTTTGGTTCCTCTAGTTTCTTTTTTACCTTTTTGACAACCTTTTTTGTTACTTTTTTGGATTCCTTTTCAACCTTTTCCTTTGACTCTTTGGTAGTTTTCTTTTTCTCTACCTTTTTTGTTTTTTCTGTTTTCTTTTCTTTCTTCACTTGCTTTTCAGGTTTTGGAGGAGGTTTGAGTTTTTCCATTTCTTTTTTTATTTCTTTTATGTTCTTTTTTTCTGTCAGCAAAGAAAGATCGTCATCTGAAAAATTGAACCACTTAGTAAGTTTTGCTGACATCTCTCGATCAGTAAACATCCATTTAATAAAAGGCAAGTAATCTTTTATTGCTCTCATTTTGGAAGTATGGCATTTTTTTCCAATAGTTGCAGCAAGTTCTCCGGTTGCTCCTCGAACTTCTTTTGTACGGCTCATTTGCGATACCCAAGTAGGAAATCCATATCTTTGATAGGTATATCTCTGCCCCTTTAATGGATTTGCTACGCCTTCTATCATATTGCTATAAACGTATTTCAGCAAAGTCCATTGCTGTCGTTTGCGTATTCTAGCCCTAAAAAGATCAGCCCTTGAAATTGCATCATACACCTGTGCAAGTATTTCAGGCTCTATGGCGTGTTTTGCTGCATTTTCATTTTGCTGCATTTTCATTGATCCAAAGTAGAAGCATATCCGGTCGTATATCTAGATCTCTAACTGACATACGTGCATCCTTTACAGTTTTGGCAGAAAATAGACCTTTCAACGCGTTAAAAATATCAGTTTCGTGATCCCTCGATGTCAATGTAGACAAATCATTCTCAGTAAGTTCGTTTTTATCCATAGCTATTGCCTGCAAATCATTAATTGCCGACCGTAGATCACCACCGGAGTTTTCTGCTATTTTTAGTAAAATACTATCGTCAACAACAACAGCTTCGTTCTTGCAGATCTTCTTAAGAACATTTTTTATACTGGCTGCACGTAGACGTTGAAATTTAATAATTGTACAATATCTTCTAAAAGATGATAATCTTTGGTTGTATGGATCATTAGCCGTTGCAATAATAGGGACTCTTGCTTCTTTGAATATCTTTATTAGAGTAGCTATTCCTCCGCGATCTTCTCGACCAGAGACACCATCTACTTCATCGATCAAAATTACTTTCTTAGGACGAGTTCCGGAGTAAAGTGAGCCTTCTGTTGCTGCTAATCCTACAATGTCTTGAATTTGAGATTGCCCTCTTTTATCACTTGCATTCACTTCAATTACATCAAGCCCATAGGTATTCGCTAAAGCATAAACTGCTGAAGTCTTTCCTGAACCAGGAGGTCCAACAAGAAGTGGAAACTTGATTGCTGATTTCTTTTTCTTTTCTTCAATTTTTTGCTTTTCTGTCCATTCCTCATACCACTTCAATAAATCAGTTGCAGCTTTTTTATTGCCTGCGATTTGATCTAGTGTAATTGGTCTGTACTTTTCCGTCCATAATACCATCAGAATCCTTCACCTAAGTATTTCGAAATTCATAGACTCGTGGTTTATATTTGCGCCTATTGCTTAAAAAATACATGCTTTAAGAAAAATCGCAAGAACATCAGTTTCACACTTTTGTCTTTAACCGTTAATTAATAACCATATTAGTTTCCTTATTCGCGGATTTAAAAGAAACATTGAAATAACTTGCTAATTTTAATTTAGTTAACTAAACGTCAGTTTTTCAATGAAAAATAATTTAAATTGCGATTCAATGAAATAATTTAGACTTTTTATAGTGCTAGGAAAAGCTAATTTCA
>SMTZ1_10004949_pt1 | contig 19121 bp, 18 predicted proteins | sample DeeMarSWOR136_30_FD_25667 | JGI IMG/M metagenome (IMG submission 25667)
CACTTCCAAAGTTATCAACTATAATTTTTTCATTTTCAATTTTAATGAGTCCTTTCTCCCTTAAACCTTCAATAATTTTATTGGCATAATCTTCTTTCCATTCAGTTAACTCAATTAACTTTTGATTAGTAAGTATATCTTCCTCATAAGCAAATGTTAAAAGAACTTTTTCAGGGAAAGTAAAATCTAATTTTTCCCCATTATTAAATACAATAATTTGAAACGTAGGATTTATTTCGACTAAATTGCGTAAAAGTTCAGTATCTTTCATTACGTTTAAAATGGGCAAAACATCATCGTTTTTTATATTCTTGATATTTAAAAAAGCATGATATTTTAAAGTGTGGATAGGTATAAAATCATACTTGTTTAAGTTATGTTCATTTATAATTGAAAGAAATCTGCGGACCATTTTTTCATAAAACATACCTAATCCCGCATCATATTCTGTAGGTTTTGCCTCATAGGATTCTTCATCAAAAGTTTCAAGCATTGAGATTGCATTCTTAAGCTCTTTCATATCTTGAATTCGTTCTTCCTCTGTTCTAGGCATTGCTGATTTAAAATCTGAGATAAAAGTATTATATTCCATTTTAGCCTTACTTATTAACGCTTCTTCACTTTCCTTTACTTTTAATTGACTTTTGGCAACTTTCACTTTTTTTTTTACTGTATCCTCGATATATGCCTCAGTTTGAGCAATCATTTCAGATATTTTCTCTAGTTTTTGTTTCATGGGACCTTTACTTTCTTCTCTTACATATTTTTCTAATGCCTCGTCTAATGACTTTTCCTTTTCTTTTTTTCTTTTTGTTAATTTTATCTTGCTGAAAAAATTACGATAACGAAACGCTAGTAAAAGAATGAGAATTATAAAGGATGCAAGAATAATCAGCGCAATAAGGAAGATTGTCATCTTTAACTAACTTCGAGTTTATTCATTCTTACTTACTTTAATAATTAAATTAAAATTATAATAATTTTATCATTATTTAATGATTTCATAATGGGAATCTAAAATTAAATTTTAATTGTAAGTAAACACTTATTAAATTATTATAAAGATCATAAATTAACTCCTTATAGAGAAAAAATGAAGTTTCAAGAGAAGATATTAAGTGATAGCATTCTTGAAAAAATGAATTTGGAGAATGTTTTCAAAATTTTTAATGATAATGTATTTGCTATGTTGAACCATGAAGAAATTGAATACTGTCAAGAACTCCAAAAATTTTGCCTAGAACTCCATCCAAAAATAGATAAATCTCAAGATGTTTATGTACTCTTTCCTGAATTAGGGAAACATGGATATATGCAAAGAATTAACAAATGGAAAGATTTCACTCCTTACGGTATGAAGAAGGAGATACTAATGGCAACGCATTTATCCCTCTTGGATCCCCAGCTTGAACTCGCTCGTCTAGCAAGTGGTATTTTATGTGGCAATCCTACATTTCACTACTTCCATCATGGAGGTCAAAATGATGAAATATCTAAAGTTCAAGATGAGTTGATGTCTGGCCAAAAGATTGGATGCATTGGTATTACGGAACCAGAACGTGGTTCTGATGCGGTAAATATGACGATGAAATGCAGTAAAGTTGATGATGGGGTAATTTATAATGGTGAGAAGGTTTATACTACTAATGGGCCAAAAGCAGATTACATTTGCTGCTACGGAGTATATGATGAAGAACATCCAAGACAAACAATGGTACAATCCATGATTAAGCGGGAATTCGGATTTGAAACGAAAAGACTAAAAATCTCATCAGTACCTCGAGTTCATATCGCGCATACCATAATGAACGATGTAAAAGTCCCTAAAGAATATATTTTAGCGGATGATGGAGATGGGTATATCAGGTTATTTGAAGGATTAGTTCCTGAACGTCTTGGTATCATGGGGAGTGGAATTGGAATCTGTTGGGGGGGGCTTATTTATGGCATAATTTATACTAATTTACGCAAACAATTTGGTCAAGAAATAATTAAATTTGAAGGGGTAGGATTTGGTTTAGCTGATCTATTATCAAAGACTACAGCCGCTACATCGTTAGCCCTACAAGCTGCTACGATATATGACGAAAAAATTTTATTTGCGGAAAAACCTAGTAAAGCTGCAGAAAAATGGGTAGCAGGGGTTTCTTCACAGGGAAAATACTCAGTATCTAAACTCACACATGAGATTTGTTATGAAGTGCAACAACAAATGGGTGGAATAAGCGTAACTGACAATACTCCCGTAGATGAGTATGCTGATACAAGTAAAATAGAAGAAGTTATTGGAGGTGCCCGCAATATACAATTGTTTATTATCCAGAATTTATTAAGAAGATATAAAAATATTCTCTAATTTTTTTCCTTTTTTTTTTGAAAATCTCATATTTCATCAAGTTTTTTCTGAGGATTCTTTAATGATTTTCCAAAAAGTATTTCTTTATTCTTTTGAACAAACTTCCATCCAAATCCGGACACCTCTTTGAGAGGGCCTTCAATATCTTTTGGATTTCCTGTTCTTGTATATAGAATTTCTGTTTTACTTATAGCTTTCATAACCCTATATGGTGTTTTAAATTTTTCAATTAGTGCTTTAGCTTTTTTTGGACCAATATCAATAAAACCCTCAACTATAAAAGTTCTTCTATCTTCCACAGACATTCCCTTTGGTGCTTTTCTTGATAATAATGGCATATCATCTTTTATTTGCTCCCGATAGGCGATCCTTTCGATCACAACCATTGTGTCTTCTATATTTCTCGTTGGAATTACAGCGATTCCTAATTTATAAGATATAAATGAAAGTGCTCCATAAATAGAGGAGATTTTCATGCCTGTATTTTCAAATACTTCATCGTCCAATCCTTCCAGAATAAGAATAGGGCATGGATAAGTCTCTTTTAATCTTAAAAGTTGTTCAAACAACCGATTATCCATGATAGAAGCTACAAAATCAAAGCCTTCCTTCCTTTCTATTGCCACATCTTTAGATATAATTATGTCTGCAATATCTAATTGTTTTGATTCATATTTTATTATTTCTTTCTTTTTATCCAATAATTCTTTTAATTTTCCTTCCCTATGATCTATGATAATATGAAGTATTTTATCTTGTTTTGACATAGCATATCACTATTGAAGCAAAATTATTATAATAATATTTAATTACTCTATTCTCTGCAATCTTTAAAAACAAAAAAATTTCTTACTTTTAGGAGTACAAATTATTAATGTCTTAAAGTTAATTTAATCTTCTACTATTTGAATTTCTTGCTTTGCCTCAGTTTTAATCAATGGAGGGAAGATAGGATTGGTTTTTAAATATTTGAAAAATTCATCAGAGTGATATAATTTATTATGAAAGAATATGAAAATTAAAAAAATAGCTCCGAAAAGCTCAGTTATTTGAACAATAGGGTCAGTTAAGAGTGTATTTATCCAATGAGGGATTGGATCGTCAACAACTACAATATCATAATCTATAAATGGATAAAATAATGGAATACCGGGTAAATCTAATAACAAATGAATTAATATACCTATTAAAAAAGGATAAGAAATTTCTTTATTTCCTTTAGTTAATAAAAAAAGGATACTAAAACTTAAAAATGCAAACAACAATGAGTGAAAATAATGACGGCCACTTCCTAAACCTGAAAAAAGAATGGCTTTATCAATTATATCTGGAAACATTGAGCCAATAATTAAAGCCAATCTATTTATCCGATAGTCTTTCTTTAATCTAGGAATCTCAAATATAACCAGCGGAATTGCTAAGTGAAATAGCGGAAAAATTTTTAACCCCTCTCTAAAAAGTTCTAAAATAGATTATAAATCAAGTTAACTAAATTAAGTAAATTAACTATTAAATATATAATTATCAAAACGACTATAATTTCAATAGATACCTCTAAAGATTTTTTAATTAAATCTTTATAAGGTATAATTTTTATTTCTTGTTGGTCATATCCTAATCGTCTGAAAATTTCCATTATATTTACAGTTCCATATCCTTGAGAAATATTTTCATAATTGAGATCCATACTTACATTTTGGAATAATTTCATTAAATCGTCATATGATAGATTCGGATTACTTTCCTTTAGTAAAGCAATCAAACCAGTTCCTAAGGCAGCAGAAATGCTAGTTCCTGAAAAATTAATTCTAAGTTCATTTGATAGAGGAATCTCTATCTTTGAACCAGGTAAACATAAATCAGGCTTTAGTCTATTATCTAAAGTTGGACCCCTTCCACTATAATATGCAATTGTCATTTCTTTTGTAAGTGCTCCTAATGTTATAACTTTTAGAGCGGCAGCAGGACTCCCGATTGTATATGATTCAGGACCAAAATTTCCAGCACCACAGAGAATTATAAAACCCTTATCAGCAAAAAAATTACATGCTATTGACAAAATATCATTCCCATCTGATGGTTCTAATGTGGTTAATGGTATTAAAATAATATCTAATTTAATATCATTCGTAAGAATAAAATCAAAGATTTCCAAGATATCTGAAAAATAATAATCCTCTTTTATATTGGAGATATCAAAATCATATATTTTAGCATTTGGAGCAATTCCAATTGCTACCCCTTTATTATCTAAAAATTGATTTCCTATTAAAGTAGCCATTAACGTACCATGACTAACTTTTTCATTCTTATTTTTTTTACTAATTTTTGTTGTTCCATCAGATTGTTTATATTTATTTATGATTGTGTTTGAGATTGATTCAAAGTAGGGATTTATTCCATCATCAATAATTCCAATTAATACATTTTTCCCTGTATACGGAATTTTAACTTTCCTATAATTACTTAAGCCAATGATTTCAATTACATCTAGCATTGAAAGATATAATTTCTGGTCTTCCTCAATCTTTATTACTAAATCATCACTCAACAACTCTTGAATTTGGATTTCATTTAAAGATATAACAATTGAGGGAATAATATCAATTTTTTTATAAACATTTAACTGTTTATGTTTGGTAATAAAATTATCCCTTTTCAAGGTGTTTTGAAATGAAATTATAGTCTTATATTTTTGATCTTTATCAGTTTTAATCTTAATATCAAAAGCTTCTAAAAACTGGGATTTTATCTTATTTTTTATCTTCTGAGCAAAAAGTGGATAAATCTTAGAATCAACTGTCATAGCATTCAATAAAAATTAATCGAATTGGTATTCTTTTAATATTTCCCCTACTTCATAGTTCTCATGAACAATCTTTGCGATAGCGGATACTAGTTTAGTCGGGTCCTTGGCCTGAAAAACATTTCTTCCAAAAGCGACTCCTGCTCCACCTGCTTGAATGGAATCATAAACAACCTGTAATAATACAGGAATAGTATCCATTTTTGGACCACCAGCTATAATTACAGGAACTGGAACGCTGCTTATAATATATTTAAAACTATCTATATCGCCTGTGTAATTAGTTTTTACAATATCTGCTCCGAGTTCTGCCCCAACTCTCACGGCAATATTTACAACCTCGGGGTTGTTCTCATCTTTAATTTTCCTCCCTCTTGGATACACCATTGCTAATAAAGGCATCCCCCATTCTCGGCATGATTCAGAAACTTTATGTGCATCATGGAGCATCTGTGGTTCATCATCGGCGCCTATGTTAACATGTATGGAACATGCATCCGCTCCCATCTTTAGGGCCCTTTCAACGGTACAAACTAATACTTTATGGTCGGGATCGGGTGCTAAACTAGTGGCGCCTGATAAATGAATAATCAAACCAATATCTTTCCCATATTCCCTATGACCAGCTTTGCACCTCCTCTTGCAACTTTATCGACCATTTCGGCTAAGTTTTCTAATCCCTTAATAGTGCCAACACTCATTCCATGATCTAGTGGAATTATAATTGTTTTTCCAGTATCTCGATTCATAATCCTTTCAATTCTAATCCTTTTACCTAGATTTCCCGTTTTTACCATTATATCACACTAAATAATTGTAGATCTTCTTTAATTTCAAAATTATACTAAAAGCTAATCAATAGTAATGGACAGTATAATTTGAATTTATTGAAAAGAATTTATAATTTCTTTAAATCACATCATACTTTTTACCAAGGTCTCTTGATAAAGGAATTCCGTGCAATTTTTTGCTTTTCGGGATGGTCTTCGTTAAAATGGGTTCCTCGACTTTCCTTCCTTGACATCGCACATCTTATTATAATTTCAGCAACCATTGATAAGTTCCTTAATTCAACTAAATTTTTATCAATTTGATAATTCCAATAATATTGATCTATTTCTTCATAAAAAAGATTCATTCTCTTGAGAGCCCGTTTTAACCTCATATCGGATCTTACAACTCCTACTAAATTCTGCATAGTGTATCTAATCTCATCCCAATTTTGGGTAACAATAACTCCTTCCGATGAGGGTACAGCATCTCCAATTTCCCACTCTTCAAATTCTCTAATTTTAAGTCCTTTTATTTTGTTAAAAATCATAGAAGCACATTCATTTGCACATACGAGACCCTCCAATAATGAATTACTAGCTAAACGATTTGCTCCATGTAACCCTGTACATGCAGATTCTCCGATAACATATAAATTCTTAACATCCGTTTTTCCATTAATTTCTGCAACGATCCCTCCACAACAATAATGAGCTGCTGGAACAACTGGAATAGGTTGTTTTGTGATATCAATATTGAATTTCAAACAGTTTTCATAAATCCCTGGAAAATGATTTTTTATAAAATCGGAATCTCTATATGAAGCGATATCTAACAACACATGATCATCTCCTGTTTTTTTTAATTCTGCATCAATAGCTCGGGATACTATATCTCTTGGCGCTAATTCTCTGAGAGGATGATATTTTACCATGAATTCCCTTCCTTTTAAATCTTTTAAAATAGCACCCTCACCTCGCATTGCCTCAGTAATTAGGAAATTTTTCGCAAAAGGATGATATAGACAAGTAGGGTGAAATTGAAAAAATTCCATATTTGAGATCATAGCTCCTGCTCGGTAAGCCATAGCAATTCCATCTCCAGAGGCAACATCTGGATTAGTTGTATAAAAATAAATTTTTCCAGCACCTCCTGTTGCCAAAACAGTAGCCTTAGCACTTATATTGTATATTAATTGGGTTTCTTGATCTAAAACATAAGCACCATAACATGTTAAATTCTTTGCGTATAAATTTATGGCACATTGTTTTTCTCGGATATCTACGTTATTTAAATTTTTAACTTTTTTGATTAACTCTTCCTCAACGCTTTTTCCAGTAAGATCATCTACATGAAAGATCCTACGTTCTGAATGTCCTCCCTCCTGACCAAGTTGGTATCTTCCTTTATTGTCTTTATTAAAATTTATCCCTAAATCGATTAAATCTTGAATTCTTGATGGAGCTTGTGAAATAATTTTTCTGACTACATCCTCTTTGCATAAATCATCTCCAGCAATCAAAGTATCTTGGATATGTTTTTCAAAACTGTCCTTTTCTTCCCAAACACAGGCTATGCCTCCTTGAGCGTAGTAAGTATTACAATCCTCCAGTTTTTCTTTGGTAATAATTAAAATATCGATATCTTCAGATAAATCTTTTAATTTAATCGCTAAGATTAATCCGGAGATCCCTCCTCCTATGATTAATACATCAGTTTTATGACTCAAAGAGAATACTTTCTTTTTTATTATTTGAAATAATAAGAAATTATGAAATCTTGTTTTCTATTTTTAATTAAAAATGTATAATTCTTTCTTCTTTTTTATTTTTAACAAAATTTTTTTTTGATTAATATATTTTCCTAATAGATAGGTATGGGAAAGGTTCGAAATGTTCTATTTTTATGTAGCGGGAATACATCAAGAAGTCCCGGAGCAGAATATATTGCAAAATGGTTAAAAGAAACAAAATTTAAAGACGATTTAAAAGACGTAAATTTCGATTCTGCTGGACTTTATAGTTATTATAAAACACCTCGAGACGGTACAGCTAAGTATCTTAACGATAAGGGCATTGATTTCAGTGATTTTAAGGGTAAACAAATTGATGAAGATTTAATATTCAAACAAGATTTAATTCTTGGTTTCGAAGAGCAGTGGCACATAAAGAAATTTAAAAGGAAATTTAAAAATATTAAAAATCTTGATGATAAAGTCTTCTTATTATTTGATTTTATTGGAGAAAAAGATAATATTGAAATTCCAGACCCAATTGATTTTGAACCAGATGAATATCAAAAAGTTATGGAAAAAGTTGAGTTTGGAGTCGAAAAAGCATTAAAAAAAATCATTGAAATTATTAAAAAAGTTGAGGAAAATAATTAAAAAAAAGATTTTGAATGTCCTCTTTATTTGTATGGGTAATACCGCAAGAAGCCCCGCCGCTGAATATTTAGCTAAAGATTTAAAAGAAAAATTTAAAGACGACCTTAAGGATGTAAATTTTGATAGTGCTGGATTTTTTAATGCGTTTTCCTACATGCAACCAGAATCCAGAACTTACCTTAATTCAAAGGGGATAGAACATTCAAATTTTAGACCCAAAGTCATAGATAGAGACCTCTTAGAACAAGCAGATCTTATCCTAACCATGGAAGATTCTCATTCAATAGATATTAAAAAAAAATATAGTAATGTAAAGGATATCGATAAAAAAACATATACTTTAAAAGAATTTAGCGGAGAAATTGATAATCTGGATATAATTGATCCTTATTATACAGATTCAAGTTTTTATTTCAAAATACTAAAGATCATTGATAAATACATAGAATTGGCGGTAAAAAAAATAATAGAAATTAATAATCAAGTAGTTTAATATTTAAATAAGTGTTAGCTAATAAAATGAGTAAATCTAATAAAATATCAAATGTGCTTTTTATCTGTTATGCAAATACTTGCAGATCTCCTGCAGCGGAGTATTTTGCTAAAGGATTGAAACAGACTAAATATAGAAATGAGTTAAAAAATGTAATTTTTGATTCAGCAGGCTGGCATGATGCATTTGATTATGCTCAACCTGAAACTATAAATTACATTCAAGGTAAAGGGTGGGATATATCCGATTTTCGACCAAAAGTCATTACACGTGAATTGTTAAAAAAACAAGATCTTATAATCGGAATGGAAAAATATCATTTAGTAAAAATAAAAAATAAGTTTCGAGATTTAAAAAAGGAACTAGAAGGAAAATTATTTACTCTGAAACAATTTAATGGAGTCGCATTAAAAGATGATTTAAATATTCCTGATCCATATAGAACAGGAATAGAAAACTATAATAGAATACTAAGAATTGTTGAAGAGAATGTAGAAAAATTAGTAAGAAAAATTATTGAAATAAATAGATCTGAATAGATATCTTTTGTTTTCTCATTCATAAAAATATAATAAAATACAATTAGTCATTATCGTTTTAGACAGAAATAAATACTACTTTTTTGATCTAATTTTAAAGGATAAATTCTCATTAAAAAATTGTATTTATAATTATAATTTAACAAAAAGCTAAATGATTCTGGCTAACTGAATATGTTAAATGCGTTATTTATTACTCATGGCGATAATGGCGCTCTCTTATATGAGAAGGTTTTACTACAGGAATTAGACGATGAGAATTTGGATTTATTTAATAGGTTTTTTGCGGCTTTAAAAAGTTTTACTTCTGAAATAAAAGTTAATGGTTCAAAAGAATTAAAATCTGTGAGTTTAGGGGATTATAGTGTTAAAGCAGCTAATGTCCCTGACTTCAATATAGATGTAATTCTGGTTATTGATAAAGAAGATCAAAAAATCGCTGACAAAATTTTACCCCTTATACTAGAAATTATCAGGGAACATAAGGAACTATTCCTTGAAACAGAATATAATGCAGAATTATTCAAAATTTTTGATGAGCAAATAAATAGTCTAATTCTCTCAAGTAAAGCTGCAATTGCTGAAACAATTATAGAAAGTCAAGATAATGTTTTTAAATCTATATGGACCCAACAGGGCGCAATCTCTATAAAATTGCGTAATAATTTAGTAAAAGAAAAAGAAAAAATAACTATGAGGCTGCAGAATGAGAATAATTATCCAAATAAACTCATTCTTCTAGAAAGATTATTGAAGATCTTAGAAAAACTCAATGAAAAAGAAGAGTTCATTGAAATTCAAAAAGATGCCGAAATATTAAGAGAAGAAATAAGAGATAGAAAAGTTAAATTATCATACTATTTAAGTTTGACAAAGGAAGCTTTAAAGTATAAAGAGTATAATAAAGCATATTCGACTTTATACTCCTTTAGTTATAAATTGAAAAATATGGCAAAAGTTCAAGTTCAAGAGAAATATTATATGCTCGCTACTATATTATCTAAAAAAGATAAAATTCCCAAAATTGAATTCTCTCAAGCTGTATCTGAAATATTAATTTCTCCAGATAATATTGATGAATACTTACCTTAAAAAAAAATCTAAAAGGAGTATTCTTTCTAAATTATACCTTTTTGAAATTTTAATTTAAATCAATATTTTTTCTTCAAGATAAATTTTTAAAGAAAATATTTTATTATTGATTTAAATTTACTTCTTGTTATTAGGGATATTTAATGAATAAAATTACAGTGAATAATGCTGTTGTAGAAATCTTAGTGAATGACATTTCTAAAGTTAAGTTTGATGCAATAGTAATACCATCAAATACCAGACTCCTCCCAAGTGGTAATTTAAGATGCGAGGTTTTACGAGAAGCTGGAGCTAAAGTACAATTAGAATGTAATAAAATAATTAATAAAGTTGGTATCGTTGGAGCTGGAGCAGCAGTAATAACTTCAGGGGGTAATCTCAAATCACAGCATATCATCCATACAGTTGGTCCACAATTAGGTCAAGGAAAAGAGGGAAAAAAAATTATGCTGTGTACATGGAATTCACTAACTTTAGCGGATGATGCAGGATTAAAATCAGTTGCCTTTAGTCCGATTTCTCTAGAAAATTTGGGTTTTAACGCAAATATTTGTGCAAATGTAATGATTCCTACGATTAAAAAATACTTATCACAAAAAAACAAGAATTTAAAGCTTGTTGGAATAGTTTTGACGGAATTACCTGAGTATAAAGAATTCGAAAATGCAATTGAGAGTTATTCAAATTAAGCTAATTATCATATTTAATAAAAAGGGTTAAATTTACTTTATTCTGTTAATTTGTCTTTCAAATTTTCAATTTTCTTCTTAAACATTTCTATATATTGTTCTTGACCTTGCTGATTTAAAATCTCTAAAGCTTCTTCATAAATTTTCAGAGCTCCATTAGAATTACCCTGTATTTCATATATATTTCCGATATTATTAAGATCACTTGCTTTACTCATTAAATCTCCTAGTTGATCGTCAATGTGTAGAGTTTCTTTATATAAATCAAGAGCCTTATCAAAATTATTTAGCATTTCATAAATTTTACCCAAATTACTAAGGCTGGCTGCTTTATTAGTTAAATCTCCTACCTTATCGTAAAGTTCAACAGCTTTTTCATACTTATTAACAGCATTATTAATATCTTCCATTTGTAGATATATTGAACCGATCTTAGTTGAAAGCAAAGCAACTTTCGAAATATCTCCGATATTTTCTGCTATAGTTAGTCCTTTTTTATAATTCTCTAAACCTTCGTTAAATTCTCCACGTGAAGCATAAATCATTCCTATATTATTGAGATAGATAATCATCATTAAAGGATCCCCTAATCTTTCTTCAATTTTAAGCGCCTCTTCATATTTTTTTAAAGCTAGTTCCGATTCTCCTTTAGCAAGATAAACTGAACCAACATTATTGATACATCCTGCCTTTTTTGCTAAATCACCTAGCTGTTCAGCAATTAAGATAGTTTTTTCATATTTCTCCATTGCTGCCTCAAAATTTTGATGTTCATCATAAATTCTACCTATATTATTAAGGAGTATAATTTTTCCATAAAGATCTCCTAGTTGATCAACAATATGGAGAGCTTCCTCATAATTTTTAAGTGCCGTATCATAATTTCCATGAGCTCCATAAATCATTCCAATATTATTAAGAAGAGCAGCTTTTCTTCCAAGATCTCCTAGATTCTCAGTAATACGTAGTGCTTCTTCATATCTTTTAAGAGCTAAATCAAATTCTCCCCTTATTTCATGAATCCTGCCAATATTATTTAAATCTGCTGTCTTGCCGATAAGATCTCCAATTTGGTCACTTATCTGCAAAGCATTTTCATAATTTTCAAGAGCTTCGTCATATTTTCCTAATGTGAGGTACACTGATCCTATGTTGTTTAAATCTGTCGTTTTACCGGCTAAGTTTTCTAACTTTTCATCTATGAGTAATGATTCCGTATAATTTTCTAAAGCTTTATCATAATTTCCTTTTATATGATTAATCATTCCCAAGAAGTTTAAGAAAGTGGATTTACTTGCGATATCTTTGACATTTTCAGCCAAATTTTTCCCATTCTCAGAACATCTTATAGTAGCATCAATTTGTTTTAAAAAGTAAAATATTTGACATGCGAGATTATATTTTTCGATCAAAGGGAAATCTTTGTACAGAGGTTTGACCCATTCATGGAAATCTGGGATATTACTTATGGATTCCATCATTTCTAAATCCTTCACTGGAAGGTCAGATAATAAAAGATTCCATAAGTCGTTCTTAATAATATTTCCGGTATTGCTTTTTATTAAAAAAACCTCAAAATCTCCGCTTGAGCTAATTTCAACTAATAAACGTTCGGAGCGAGAAAAATTTTCTTGATCCATAAAACTACTAGTTTTATTAACTTTAGTAATTTTTATCTGGTCATCAAAAGAGTGTTCAATCCAAATTAATCTTGAAAGAAAGGGTAATTCTTTTAACATAGGACCAATATCAAAGTCATCACTCCCAGAATATCCCATTATCACTAGTGTACGATCTTTCATTAGATTATAAACAGCAGGTTTTTTATAGGGTTCAATGGCAAAAGTTTCTCCTTCTTCACGCTCTCGTCCTAATGCACTAATGGTTGTTATTAAAGACTCATGAGTTAGCTCTCCAGTAATTATATTACGTTTTGAACCATGAATCTTAAAAACGGGAAACTTTCCTGTCTCTATTAGCCTTTTAGGTTCCTGAAATGAAAGAAAATCTTCTTTCGTAATAATAGGATATATACTAAAATGTTGATCTTTTGGAAGAATTTTAATTAAAGCATATTCAATTAAATAATCAAAATTGGTGGTAATAACATAATTTCCTCTCTTAATAAGATGAGCTAAAAAAAAATGGAGAATATTTGGCGATGAAACAAGTTCTAAGTAGTCCATGAACTTTAACTTTTCATCAAAAATATCTTGTATTTTTTCGACAACTAGCTCATATCTTAATAAATTGAGGGATAATAAATTATCAATTTCCTCAGAAGGAGCACAAAATTCCATTAAAGACTTCACAATTTCCCTCGCAGAGGGCATGTTTGTTGGAGCATCCATAGATACTCCAGCACCAACAAGAAAAGTGAGATTTTTCTTAGGATGAAAGAGATCTTCTAAATTACCATGATACGTTTCAAATAATTGAATATTTTTCATATATAATAACCCTTACCATCTATTTTATGAAATTAAGTATATTTTAAGTTTTGAAACTATGAAAAATAATATTAATTACATATTGCTTCACTGTTAAAAATTCTAGTATATAAAACCTATGAATTTAAAAAAAAATATTTTAATCATTAAAATAAATTTTTAAAAAATTACTATTATCTATTATACATAAAAGAATATATTTAATAAAGCCTATTTCAACGAAAAAGGAGATATCATATTGAATAAAGAGGAATTCAACCAGAAAATTTATAATTCATCTAATAATCTGAATTCATTAGGCGGTTTTGAAATTTTATGCGAATCTTTAGTATATAAAATTTATGACCTTTATGGTAAAAATATGTTACTGTCTATGCTTTATCAAATTGGTGCTGGTCCTGGAGAAGTTATCGCAAACCGAATAAAAAAAGAATATAATAAAGAGGAATTTGAAATCTTAGAAGCCATGGAAATTTTGCTAAAAGAATTAAAAGACTTTTATGCGATTCAAGTAAGAAAAATCGAAGAACATGAACATATGCTTAAAATGATTATTGAAAACCGTTGCTTTTTAAGAGCATCTATCAAGCAAAGGAATAAACTGGGATTTGGCAAAGCATTCTGTAGAGTAAATAAAGGATATTTTGAAAAGGCATTCAAACTTTTAATAGGGAATAAATTAACAAAAATTGAGATAAATTTTTTGGAAAATGACCCGATAAAAGATGTTTGTGTAGAAGAACTGAAATTTTATTATAAACCTGTATAAATTTATTCCTATATTAGCTCCTCAATAATTTTAATTGGAATTTTAATGAATAAAAATCCTTAATTTTAAAGTTTAGAATAAAAAAATAAATATTTGATTCAACATGCATTAGGATTCAACGTACAAAATTTTAAAGCTAAATATAAATCTTGCTCGTCTATAAACCCTATAGTGTTATTATTTGCTTTCTCTTTAACAACTAAGACGTGAGGTTTTTTTCTTATGCTTACCAGTTTTCGCATTGCTTCTTTTCCAGTATCTTCCAAATAAATTGAGGGATATTCTAACAGTGTTCTTTGTACATTCTCAACATATGAACTTGTTCTTTGCTCAGCAGGTAATTTTTTAATGTCATCTATATCTAACATTCCGGTAATTTTATTATCACTTACAACTGGAAATTTTGATTTTTTATATTTAATAAAGTACTCTCTTAAAGCATCATTAATTAACATATCAGAAGGGATTTCCAAACTTAAGGGATATATGATATCTTTTACGTTAATCTTTGACAAGGAAAAATCATTGATAGTTTGGATGTATGAATTTCTCGCAGATTTCCTTAAAAATGAACCCATCAATATTAACCAAAATCCTCCTAATATGCCTAAAAGGAAAATCTGGATAAATCCATAAGCCATTAGTGAATATCCTATGAATATTCCAACTTTTGAAGCGGTTTTAGTTGCAGATAATAGATTTTTTCTTCTTTGCCATAGAAAAGCTCTTAATATTCTACCGCCATCCATTGGAAATGCGGGTAGTAAATTGAAAAAACCTAACGCTATGTTCGAAATTCCAGAATATAATAGAGTAGCAAAAAGCCATACTGGTAAAATACTGGGTGAAATAATGAAAAACACCAAAAATAAGACTCCTAATAATAAGGAACTTAGTGGTCCAACAAAAGAAATGATAAATTCACTTTTTGCCGTTCTGGGTTCTTCTTCAATTTTCGACACTCCTCCAAATAAATATAGTTCAATTTCACTTACTTTAAGTCCATACCTTTGAGCCATTATTGAATGAAACAATTCATGTATTAATATTGATAAAAGAATTATCAAACCGTTTATAATTCCTACTAATATAATATCTATTAATGAAGCTTCAGGTACTAGACTTAAAAAGAAAGTAGCCGCATAAAATCCTACCAAACCAACAATAAGCATCGTAGAGAAATGCAATTTTATTTGTATACCTTTTATTTTTCCTAAATTCATCTTTTTCATACCTTAAATACAATTAAATATTAGATATTAAGTTTCAATCATAAAAAGGAACAATAATAAACTAATTCCCTAATATTGATTTCAAGAATTTAATGTTGAATTGGTTATTAAAAACTGCTTCTTATTATTATAAAACGATAGAATTCTTTCGATTATAGTTCAAAATTAAATTTTGGTTTTCCTTTTTATTTAAAAACTGTTAAAATCTCAATCTTAATTATCCCAAATGCACATTTCTTAGAGAAATGAATTGTTTATAGTAGTGAAATTCATGGATTTAGATTAAATTAAAAATTTGAAAATTTTTAATTATAACAAAAATATTACTAATTATTCAAAATTGGAAGTAAATTAATTAAAAAATTAAAAAACAAATAAAATTTGAGGAAGGTTTGTTAAAAATGTCTGAATATGAAGGATTTGAGCATCTTAAATTAGAATTGCCTACTAAAGTTGATGATCAAGGAAATGTACTCCGTGAGGGAACTGTTGATGGTAATTATGCGGTAATTGCTATTAATAGACCAGATAGATTAAACGCCTTAACGGAACAAACAGTTAATGAGATATCTCGAGCTCTAAGAATTATGGAACTTGATGAATCCGTCAGAGCCGTCGTTTTGAGAGGAACAAAGGAAGTGACGAAAAAACCAGCATTTTCCGCAGGGGCTGACCTTGGTGCTATGGTAGATAAAAGACTTAGAATGAATGTTCCAATGCATATGAGTATGGCAATGAGAATAAGACATCGGGATTATGATGAGCTTGAACAATTTTCTAAGCCTTTAATTGCTGCTGTTGATGGATTTGCCTTGGGTGGGGGTCTTGAATTAGTGTTGACTTGCGATATCGTTATTGCGAGTGATAGGGCTATTTTCGGAACACCAGAGATCCATCGTGGTATTTTCCCTGCAAATGGTGGAGTAACAAGACTTGCAGAGAGAATAGGGGTCAATAGAGCCATGCAAGTAGCATATTTTGGTGAACAATTTGATGCTAAAACAATGCTAGATTGGGGATTAGTAAATTGGATGGCTCCCGCCGGTGATGAATTTGAAAAGCTTATTCATGAGAAAGCTAAATGGCTTGGCGATAACCCTACAACCGCTCTTTTCATTATAAAGAAATGTGTTAAATTTGGAACTCGAAATATTCAATTAGGTAACATGATGGAACAGCTTGGATTCGGAATTAATAGTGCAAGCTTCGATTCTAAAGAGGGTATTGCAGCATTTAATAGGAGAGTAAGATGTCCTGCTTGTGGTGGCAAAGGAAAAATGGAAGATGGTAGCGTGTGTAAAAATTGTGGAGGAAGTAAAAGAATAAAAGACACACCTCACTTTAAAGGAATTTAATTTGAAGATTCTTTAATATTTTCATTTAATTTTTTTTATTTTTATTTTATAGGTATTGTATTTTTTTGGATATATCGTTATAAAAAGGAATATATATAACTTTTTTTTTAGAAATATCAGATGCAAAATGCTGAAATAATCGAAGAAATTAACGATGAAAATTTTTATCTTAGAAAAATTTCTTTAAAGGATATTGATTTCATTTATGAAAGTCTGAAAGGAAAAACACTGACCAAATATTTATCGCTTGGCCCTCTAATTTCCCGGGATCATGCAAAAAAACTGGTTAAGAATTATATAGAGTACTGGAATAAAAATTTTCAATTTAATTATATAATTGAAATACAAAATAATAATCAAAAAGGTAAAAATGCCAAAAAGCTAGGATCCATAAGTATATGGGGGATAAGTTGGCTCCATAAAAGAGCAGAAATCGGGATTTGGATCAATTCAAAATATTGGAATCAAGGATTCGGAAAAAATGCTTTAAACTTAATTAAAACGATCAGTTTTGCTCACTTGAAATTAAACAGACTTGAGGCCCATATTGCTCTTAACAATAACAAATCGATAAATCTTTTTAAAAAATGTGGATTTTCAGAAGAAGGAACATTGAGCCAATATTTAAATTTGAATGGGGAATTTTTAGATGCCTTAAGCTTATGTTTTTTGAAAAAAGATTGGAATCAAGAGTAAATATTAACAAATGAGTACAAATCGAAAATAATATATTTTTAAATTATAGAGTAATATTGATATATACAAATCACATAATAAAATAGATTAAAGATAAATTAATGGTAGATAGTTATGGGCAGTGATAGAGTATCAAATGTAGCATTAGTAAAATTATTGGCGGGCATTGGGGCTATTATTTTGATAATTCTAGCAATTTTTAGCTTTGGTTTTAGTGCTCAGGGTATAATATGTGGACTTCTTTTACTAGTTGTTGGAATAATTGTATTAATAAGTTGTTTCGGTTCACGTAGACAAGGAATACCCTTTACTCCCGTATTTATATTAGTAATGGGTATTATTGCTATAATAATTGGCTGGTTATGTGGTGGAATATTTGGTCTGATTGCTGGTATTTTAATTCTTGTTGCTGGAATTGTTGCCTTATTATAAAAAATTCTTTAACTGAAAGCAAATTTAAAACTTAATTTACTTTTTTTTCTTTATTATTAATTTTTATTTATATTACGATATTATAATGAAGGAATTTTGAAATTTACTACTCTATATTACTAAAGTGAAATCAAAAGACTCAATAATTTTAATAAAGCCTCTAAAAAGACTGACGTTTCCATTAAATTCTTTAACTTCTTGTGTGTATTCTTTCCAGAACCTTCTATAAATTATTGATAATATCTTTTTTATCATTTGAATTGGTACTTTAGCATTTGTACGACCTAAAATAAAAAAATCATAGCCGCGTTCCTTATAAATTGTATAACGATCTTCGCCAATGACCATATTTTGAAGTTCCTTTTGACTTAATTGCAAACTAAATTGTTGCATGGCCGTTAAAAGTCCTCCTAGTAGGTCTATATCAACCTTAGATTCGGGGACATAGCTAAATAATCCTACACCAGTCGTAGTTGAATAAATCCAGATCTCTTTTACAGGTCCTAAAGGACTATAGGTCTTAGAGCTTTTTGGAGAATAATCTTCAAGTTTACGAGATACCATATCTAATTCGTTCTTATAATAAGAAATTTTATCATTTTCATTACGTTCTTCATATAATTCGATGATTCGATTTAATACTTCTAAATCCTCTTGAATTGGGATTTTAAAACTTTTTAAAATTTCATGAGTTCTTATTAACTCTAATAATCCTTTATCTTTTTCCCTAAGAGCTAAAAATGAGCTGGCTAACTGTTTATGAAAAATTGCTATTGTATATAAATCAATGAATTTATATTCAACTTCATTTGAAAAGAAATTCCTGAGCAACTCAATATTCTTTTCATGCATTTCTAGCTCATTTTGTTTTTGAATGATTCTTTTTAGAACTTTAACTTCTTTCTGAATAAATTTATTTCTAATAGAATAGTCCAATGCTTTGTTATAATACTCAAGAAATTTATCATTTTTACCTAATGATTCGTAAAGGTTTCCAATTAATTGAAATAGATAAATTAAATTAGTAGCATCATTTAATTCGACTAAGATTGCAG
>SMTZ1_10002353_pt1 | contig 19113 bp, 13 predicted proteins | sample DeeMarSWOR136_30_FD_25667 | JGI IMG/M metagenome (IMG submission 25667)
TAAGGAAGAGGCTAAGGAAGAGGCTAAGGAAGAGGCTAAGGAAGAGGCTAAGGAAGAGGCTAAGGAAGAGGCTAAGGAAGAGGCTAAGGAAGAGCTTAAAAAAGAACTTAAGAAAGAAGAGGCATAGGAAAGCCTATGGGAAGAGCCGGGGAGAATTGCATGATAGGAGGATGACACGATGGCAGATGTGACCAAGGAGGACGTTGTCAAATTCATTGAAAATATGACCGTTTTGGAGCTTTCCGAGTTCGTTAAGGAACTGGAGGAGAAGTTTGGGGTGAGCGCTGCTGCTCCGGTTGGTATGGTCATGGGTACTGCTCCGGGCGCTGGTGAAGCAGCTCCAGAGGCGGAAAAGACGGAGTTCAGTGTGATCTTGACCGGCTTTGGAGACAAGAAGATTCAAGTCATCAAGGCCGTTCGGGAGTTGACCAATTTGGGCCTGAAGGAAGCAAAGGATCTGGTGGAAGGGGCCCCTCAGCCCGTGAAGGAGGCCATTCCCAAAGAGGAGGCTGAGGCGGCAAAGAAGAAGATCGAAGAGGCAGGAGGGACGGCGGACATTAAGTGAGCCGGCCGACGGGGAGAAACATTTCATTTATTGGGATTGAGGGGTGCTTATGGTATCTCAAATATCCGACGGAAGACGCTTTAGGAAGAATTTTGCCAAAATCCATGAGGTCATCGGGATCTCTAATTTGATCGACATCCAGCTTCAGTCTTACGATAAATTCCTCCAGGCCAACGCAGATCCCGACAAGAGGGAGAATATCGGCCTTCAGGGGGTCTTCAGGAGTGTCTTTCCCATACGGGATTTTTATGAAACGGCATCCCTGGAGTTTGTGAGCTATCGGTTGGGAGAGCCCAAATACGATGTGGATGAGTGTATCTTGAAGGGGATGACCTATGGGGCCCCCATTAAGGTGACGTTACGGTTCGTGGTCTGGGACGTCAACGAGGAGACGGGAGCGAGAAACATCAAGGCAGTGAAGGAACAGGAGGTGTATTTCGGGGAGATCCCTTTGATGACCGAAAATGGGACGTTCATCATCAACGGGACGGAGAGGGTCATCGTGAGCCAACTTCACCGTTCCCCGGGGGTCTTCTTCGATCGGGATCAAGGGAAGTTGACGGGAGGAAAGACCTTCTACTACGCCCGGATCATACCGTATCGCGGATCTTGGATCGACTTCGAGTTTGACAACAAGGATATCCTCTACGTTCGAATAGACCGGCGGAGGAAGTTGCCGGTGACCGTCCTCCTGAAAGCACTGGGTTATACGACTCAGGAATTGCTGGATTACTTCTATGACAAAGAGGAGATCTTTATCGAAAAGGGAAAATTCTTTAAGAGGGTTTCCTACGACCTCCTCGTAGGTCAGAAGGCCACCCAGGACATCGTCGACCCCAAGACCAAGGAAGTTCTGGTGAGGAAGAATCGGAAGATCACCAGGCTCATCGTGAAAAAGCTGGAGGCGGCAAAGATCCATTCCATCCCCATTGACTCCAGCGATCTTTTAGATCGATATTTGGCGGCCGATCTGGTGGACGAAGAGACCGGGGAGGTTATCGGCGAGTGCAATGAGCCCATCGAGGAGAAGACCCTGCAGGAGATTAAGCAGAGGAAAATCGAGCGGTTTACCATCCTGTTTATCGATTATATCACCGTGAGCGCCTCCCTCAGGGATACCTTGGTGGTGGACAAGCTCGGAATGGGCCGGGAGGAGAAGGAGAGATTGGCCAGCACCGAGCCGGGGAAATCTCCCGAGGAAAGGGAGACGGAAAGGGCTATTATTGAGATTTACCGACGATTAAGGCCCGGCGACCCCCCAACCTTGGAGACGGCGAGAAACCTCTTCTATAACCTCTTCTTCAACCCAGATCGATATGATCTTTCCAAAGTGGGGAGGATGAAGTTGAACCACAAGCTGGGATTGGATGTGCCCGAGGAGGTAACTGTCCTGAGGAGGGAGGATGTCCTTGAGGTGGTCAAGTATCTGGTCAATTTAAAGGATGGCCGGGGGATGGTGGACGACATCGATCACCTGGGGAATCGCAGGGTGAGGACAGTTGGTGAGCTTCTGGAGAATCAGTACCATATCGGGCTCATCAGGATCGAAAAGGCCATTAAGGAGAGGATGAGCTTGCAAGAGGTCGAAACGCTCATGCCCCACGACCTGATCAATTCCAAACCCCTTTCAGCCGTTATCAAGGAGTTCTTTGGGAGCAGCCAGCTGTCCCAGTTTATGGATCAAACCAATCCCCTTTCGGAGATTACCCATAAGCGGAGGCTGAGCGCCCTGGGACCTGGGGGGTTGACCCGGGAGAGGGCAGGGTTTGAGGTGAGGGACGTTCATCCAACCCATTATGGAAGGATCTGTCCCATTGAGACCCCCGAAGGACCGAATATAGGACTGATTACCTCGCTCAGTACCTATGCCCGGGTCAACGATTATGGGTTTATAGAGACCCCCTATCGGAAAGTGGTCAACGGAAAGGTAACCAACGAGATACGATACCTCTTTGCCCTTGAGGAAGAGGAAGCCATTATCGCCCAGGCCAACGCGCCCGTAGATAGGTATGGAAAGTTCACGGCTCCCCTGGTTTCCGCGAGGAAGGGTGGGGAGTTTATCATGGTGAGGCCGGAGGAATTGGACTATATGGATGTTTCTCCGAAACAACTGGTCAGCGTTGCCACCTCCCTTATTCCCTTCCTGGAAAACGACGATGCCAACCGGGCTTTGATGGGCTCGAACATGCAGAGGCAGGCCGTCCCCCTTATGCGTACCGATGCCCCACTGATTGGGACGGGGATGGAGGCCATTGTGGCCAGGGATTCAGGTGTTACGATCATCGCCAAGAGGGATGGAGTGGTCGAGGACGTCGACGCCTCCAGAATCGTCATACGATCCGACTATCCCTCCGACGGCGATAACGACACGGGCGTGGATATCTATAACCTTATTAAATACCAGAGGTCAAACCAGAACACGTGCATCAATCAGAAGCCCATCGTCAAAAGGGGCCAGAGGGTAACCAGGGGGGATGTGATCGCCGATGGACCTGCGACAGATGGGGGAGAGTTGGCCCTTGGACAGAACGTCTTGGTGGCCTTCATGCCGTGGGGCGGGTACAACTTCGAGGACTCCATTCTCATCAGCGAAAAGCTCCTGAAGGAGGATGCATACACGTCGATTCACATCGAGGAACTGGAGTGCGTTTCCCGGGATACGAAACTGGGCAAAGAGGAGATTACCCGAGATATCCCCAACGTGGGGGAGGAGGCGTTGAAGGATCTCGATGAGAGTGGGATTATCCGAGTTGGGGCAGAGGTACAACCGGGCGATATCCTGGTGGGCAAGGTGACTCCCAAGGGTGAAACGCAGCTTTCCCCGGAGGAGAAGTTGTTGAGGGCTATCTTCGGTGAGAAGGCTGGCGATGTAAGGGACACCTCCCTTACGGTCCCCCACGGAATAGAGGGCATCGTGATCGACGCGAAGGTCTTCTCCAGAAAGGGCGTGGATAAGGACGAGAGGAGCAAGGTCATTGAGGCCCAGGAGAGGGGGAGGATCCTCAAGAATCAAGCGGATGAGATACGCATAATCAGGGAAAACATCAGGAAGAGGGTAGCGGAACACTTGGTCGGGAAGAAGTCGGCGAATCAGTTAACGGATGCGAAGAAGAGGGTTCTGCTGGATGAAGGCCAGAGGATTACGGCAGAGGTCCTGCTCCAGATCTCCTATGAAAGGTTGGCTGAAGTAGCCGTGAGGGGGGACCAAGGGGTTGAAATGGAGGTTCAGGAGGCCCTCAGGAGGGGAGACGACCAGATCGAAGCGGTGAAGGCCATTTTCGATGAGAAGATTGCCAAGCTCAAGAGGGGTGATGAGCTGCCTCCAGGGGTGATCAAGCAGGTGAAGGTTTACGTGGCCATGAAGAGGAAGTTGGCTGTTGGGGATAAGATGTCGGGGAGGCATGGCAACAAGGGCATCATCTCCCGGATCCTCCCGGAAGAGGACATGCCCTTTCTGGAGGATGGAACGCCCGTTGATATCGTCCTCAATCCCCTGGGAGTCCCCTCGAGGATGAATGTTGGCCAAATTCTGGAAACCCATTTGGGCTGGGCCGCAAAGGGGTTGGGCTGGAAGATTCAAGAGTTGCTGGAGAAGAGCCAGAGTACCAAGAACCTGAGATCGAGAATCAAGGCCATCTATTCATCAAAGGAGATCGGCGAATTCATCGATACGGCGACGGAGGAGGAGATTCTGGAGATCTCCAGACGGTTGGGCAAGGGGATTCACATGGCTGTTCCCGTCTTCGATGGCGCCTCGGAGACCGAGATAAAGGGACTTTTGCAAGAGGCGGGCCTCCCCGTAACAGGCCAAATGACCGTGTACGACGGCCGGACTGGCGCCCCATTCGACCAGAAGATAACCGTCGGATATATGTACCTGCTTAAGCTCCATCACTTGGTTGATGATAAGATCCATGCCCGATCCATCGGCCCCTACTCACTGGTTACCCAGCAACCGCTGGGCGGAAAGGCGCAATTTGGCGGCCAACGATTGGGGGAGATGGAGGTATGGGCCTTGGAGGCGTATGGGGCTGCCCATTCGCTCCAGGAATTCCTGACGGTGAAGTCCGATGACGTGGCCGGAAGAACGAGAACATACGAGGCCATTGTCAAGGGCGAGAACATCATGGAACCTGGGCTTCCCGAATCCTTCAACGTCCTGGTAAAGGAATTGCAGAGCCTTTGTCTGGATGTGGAACTCGTGGAGGACAAGGGAATGACGAAAGAAGGAGGCTAACTTGGAAGATTACCTCAATTTCTTCGAAAAACCGAAAGGTCCCCTGAGCTTCAATGCCATCCGGATTTCTATCGCCTCCCCGGAAAAGATAAAGTCATGGTCCTACGGCGAGGTGAAAAAACCGGAGACCATTAACTACAGGACCTTCAAGCCGGAAAAAGACGGACTCTTTTGTGCGAAGATATTCGGGCCCGTCAAGGACTACGAGTGCAATTGTGGAAAATATAAGCGGATGAAACACCGTGGAATCGTCTGCGAAAAATGTGGGGTCGAGGTCATTCAGTCCAAGGTGAGAAGGGAGCGAATGGGACACATCAGGTTGGCCAGCCCGGTAGCCCATATTTGGTTCTTGAAGAGCATTCCGAGCAAAATCGGAACCCTGTTAGACTTAACGTTGAAGGAATTGGAAAGGGTCTTATATTTCGAGGCTTACATCGTCATCGACCCGAAGGACACCCCATTGAAGCGGGGTGAACTCCTGGCCGAGGAGAGATATCGGGAGGCAAAGGAGAAGCACGGGGACGGCTTCATAGCCAGTCAGGGGGCCGAGGCCATCAGGGAGATGTTGAAGAAAAACGACGTCAATGAGCTCTCGATAACGCTCCGGGCAGAGATGAAGGAGACCGCATCCGAGGCAAAGAGGAGGAAGTTGGGGAAGAGGCTCAGGGTCGTTGAGGCGTTCAGGGATTCCAAGAATAAGCCCGAATGGATGATCATAGAGGTTATCCCGGTAATTCCCCCAGACCTGAGACCCCTCGTTCCCCTGGATGGTGGGAGATTTGCAACCTCCGACCTCAATGACCTCTACCGAAGGGTCATCAATCGAAATAACCGGCTCAAGAGGTTGCTGGAGCTGAGCGCCCCTGAGATCATCATTCGAAATGAGAAACGGATGTTACAGGAGGCCGTTGATGCCCTATTCGACAACGGGAAGAGGGGGCGGACTATCATCGGTCCCAATAAGAAGCCGCTGAAATCATTGAGCGATATGCTGAGGGGGAAGCAGGGGCGATTCCGTCAGAACCTCTTGGGCAAAAGGGTCGATTACTCCGGAAGGTCCGTCATCGTGGTGGGGCCCGAATTGAAGCTCCACCAGTGCGGGATTCCCAAGAAGATGGCCCTGGAACTCTTCAAGCCCTTTATCTACAACAGGTTGGAGGAGCGGGGGTATGTGACCGCTATCAAGAGCGCCAAGAAAATGGTGGAGAGGGAGAGACCGGAGGTATGGGATATCTTGGATGAGGTGATTCGGGAGCACCCGGTGATGCTCAACCGTGCCCCCACATTGCATCGGTTGGGAATTCAAGCCTTCGAACCCGTGCTGATCGAGGGGAAGGCCATTCAACTTCACCCGCTGGTATGTGCGGCCTTTAACGCCGACTTCGACGGGGATCAGATGGCCGTGCACATCCCCCTTTCAGTGGAATCCCAGGCGGAAGCGCGGATCTTAATGATGTCAACCAACAACATCCTCTCCCCGGCCAATGGGAAACCCATTATCGTTCCCACCCAGGATATCGTGTTGGGCATTTACTACATGACCCGAGAGGCGCCAATGGCGAAAGGGGAGGGAAAGGTTTTCTCCAGTTGTGATGAGGTGCGGATCGCCTATGACGCCGGCGAAGTCGATCTCCATGCCATCATCAAGGTGAGGATTGACGGGAAATTGGTCAAAACGACCGTCGGCCGCGTAATCCTCAGGGAGATTTTGCCAGAGGAAGTCCCGTTCGAATTGATCAACTATGAAATGAAGAAGGATAAATTGGCTGCGCTGATCGATTACTCGTACCGACATGCCGGGGAGAAGAAGACGGTGATCCTCGCCGATCGTTTAAAGGATTTGGGATATCGATATGCGACGTTAGCAGGGGTCTCCATCTGCATTGGTGACATGCTGATCCCCTCCGATAAAGAAAGGCTTTTGGCCGAGGCTAACCAGGAGATCCAGATCATTCGTGATCAGTACACCGAGGGGCTCATCACAGATGGTGAGCGTTACAACAAGGTGATCGATATATGGGCACAGGTCACGGAGAATATCGCCGACGAAATGCTCAAGGAACTGGGAGCGCGAAAGATCAGGGACCAGGATGGGAATGAGAGGAGAGCTGAGAGCTTCAACCCCATCTTCATGATGGCCGATTCCGGGGCACGGGGAAGCGCCCAACAGATCCGCCAGCTTGCCGGGATGAGGGGATTGATGGCCAAACCATCGGGGGAGATCATCGAGACCCCCATTACGGCGAATTTCCGTGAGGGGTTAACCGTTCTCCAGTACTTCATCTCGACCCACGGCGCCCGAAAGGGGTTGGCCGATACCGCGTTAAAGACGGCCAACTCGGGCTATCTTACCAGGAGATTGGTGGACGTCGCCCAGGATGTGGTGATTACCGAGAACGATTGCGGTACCCTCGACGGGATAAGCGTGAGTTCGCTGATCGAGGGAGGGGAGATCATTGAGCCAATGGGTGAGAGGATCTTGGGCAGGGTGGCCTTGGAGGATATCAAGGATCCGTTCACGGGCGAGGTCATCGTCAGGGCAAATCAGGAGATCGATGAGAACGCCTGCGAAAAGATCGTGGATGCGGGCATCGAAAAGGTGAAGATTCGTTCAGTGCTGACCTGTAAATCCAAAAGGGGCGTCTGCGTGTTTTGCTATGGAAGGGACTTGGCCAGGGGAAGCTTGGTCAGTATCGGGGAGGCCATAGGAATCATCGCCGCCCAGTCCATTGGCGAACCGGGGACTCAGTTGACCATGAGGACGTTTCACATTGGAGGGACCGCGAGCCGAAGGGCGGAGCAGACAGCCCTGGAATCGAGAATTGAGGGAACGGTTCGGTTCATCAACATCAAGACCGTCCGTAATCGGGATGGGGATCTCATCGTGATGAATCGAAACGGGGAGATCGCTATTCTGGATCAGGAGGGCCGGGAGAGAAGGCGCTACATAATCATTTACGGCGCCAAGCTCAAGGTGGAAGATGGCCAGAAGATCGAGGAAGGGGACCTGTTGGCAGAATGGGATCCCTATGCAATCCCGGTGCTCACCGAGGTTGCCGGAAGGGTGAAGTTCGGCGATCTCGCCGAGGGCGTGACCATGCAGGAGCAGGTGGATGAGTTTACCGGGCTCTCCCGAAAGGTCATCGTCGAGTCAAAGGACCCCGAGTTGAGGCCCCGCATTTCCATCAAGGACGAAAAGGGGAAGACGATGAATCTTCCCGGAACAGCCTCCCAGGCCCGCTATCTCCTCCCCGTTGGAGCAAATATCTTCGTCTCCGAGGGAGACATGGTCGAGGCGGGGGATATCATCGTCAAAATTCCGCGGGAAACGACCAAAACCAAGGATATCACCGGGGGGCTCCCCAGGGTGGCCGAACTATTCGAGGCCAGAAAGCCCAAGGAATTCGCCATGATCAGTGAGATCGATGGAGTCGTCTCCTTTGGGAGGGATACCAAGGGGAAGCGGAAGGTTGTCATCACCCCGGAAGTGGGCGACCCCAAGGAATACAGCGTCACCCGGGGGAAACATATCAGCGTGCACGAGGGGGACTTCGTAAAAGCGGGTGAGGCGTTAATGGACGGGCCGTCGAATCCTCATGATATACTGAGGGTCCTCGGTACTCAGGAATTGGCCAAATACCTGGTGGATGAAATTCAGGAGGTGTACAAGCTTCAAGGGGTGAAGATCAACGATAAACACATCGAAGTCATCGTCCGTCAGATGCTCAAAAGGGTTCGAATTAGTGAAATCGGGGATACCAACTTCTTGGTAGATGACCAGGTTGAGAAATACGTATTTGAGGAGGAGAATGAGAGGGTGTTGAGGGAAGGGGGAAAGCCAGCCACCGCCGATCCCCTCTTTCTCGGTATTACCAAGGCCTCGCTGATCACGGATAGTTTCATCTCCGCCGCCTCTTTCCAGGAGACCACGAAGGTCCTTACCCAGGCGGCCATAGCGGGGAGAGTCGATCATCTCTTGGGGTTGAAGGAGAATGTCATCATGGGAAGGCTCATCCCAGCAGGCACTGGGCTCCCCCAATTCAAGAAGAGTGAGCTGCACGTGGAATATCCGGAGGGGGAGGAGGCGATGGTCCGAGAGGGATATTAGCGGCCGCTATCGAATCCGTTTGAGCTTTTCCTCGGCGATCTTGGCCTGTTGTGTTCGTGGGTATTCCTTTATCACCCGTTTCAACAGGGATTGGGCAAAGGTCTTATCCCCTAATTCCTGCCAACAGAGGGCCTGTTTGAGCAACGCCGAAGGAACCTTATCACCCTTGGGGAACTTCTTAATCACGTCGTCATACGCGATAACGGCCTTCTCATAGTCCTTTTCCGAATAGTAACATTCCCCGATCCAAAATTGGGCGTTGTCGGAGAGTTCGCCCGTGGGATACACGGCCAAAAAGGCCTCAAATTTCTCCCTGGCCGCGGGAAATTCCTTTTTCTCGAAGGTCTGCTTGGCGTTCTCGTATAGGGCTTTCATGGCCTCCGCTGATGAGGGCGTCCCCTTGGTGGGGGGCACTTCTTTCGGGGGGGCTTGGGAGGCCGCGGCAACTGCTGCGAGCTTGGCCTCCATCTCCTTACGAACGGTATCGATCCTCATTTCCAGCGCGTTCAATCGCGTCTCGAAATCGCCTTTGAATGTGGCCATTTCCTCCCGGGGTCTCTGGACATATTCCCTGTTTTCCTCGACGGCATTTTTCAGGATTTGGATTTCTCGCTGAAGGGGCTCCAGCATGAAATCCAGGTCCGCCTGGCTCTTTCGGATTTTCATGGAAGATTCCGAACTCAGTTGCTTCAATTCCTTTTGGATGTCGATCACCTGTCGATAGAGGGAATCGACATCCTGCCGCAAGTAGGCTATATCGCCGGTGGTAGCGCATCCGAGAAGGACACCGAGAATACCCGTCGCCAGTAAAACCTGGACAGTCCTTTTCCGTATCATTTCGTCGTTCCCCTATGGAAGAGGCATCCGGGGGGATGGATGCTGAAGGATTCTTACCTCGACAGTATGATGAAGTGGGCCCTTCGATTCTTCGCCCAGGCCTCCTCATTGCTCCTTGGGTCTGCGGGCATCTCCTCCCCATAGCTGATGGTTGACATTCTATTGGGGGAGACCCCTAGCGAGACGAGATACTGCTTCGTGCTGTTGGCCCTCCTTTCGCCCAGGGCCAAGTTATATTCGACGGTCCCCCTCTCATCGCAGTGACCTTCAATTTGGATTTTTGCCCGGGGGTTTTTGAGCAAGAGGTCAGCGTTCTGCGCGAGGACCTCCCTCGCCTTCGGCGTGAGATCATATCGATCAAAGGCGAAGTGAATGTCGTTCAGGAGCGATGATTCGAGGAACTCCCCCTCAATCCCGGGATATTTCTTCCTCTCCAAACTAGCCTCTAAGGATTTTTCCTCGATTCCCGCCCTTTCCGCCTCCTCACCCGGTTTTCCCCAGGCCGTTTCCCCCGGCTTTCCCGTACCCATGGGTTCCTCTTTTACCGCCTTTTTTGCGCAGCCCACCATCACCACGAGGGAAAGGATGACTCCCATGACGATACACCATTTCTTGACCATAACGTACCTCCTTCTTATGATTTTTGCATTATCGGTCCATTCTGGGGGACCACGTTGGGCTCGATTCCTTACCCCTTGTCGAGGTCAGCCGACGCTGGTTGGCTCCATTGGCATTCATGACATAGATCCGAGATCGGCCTTCCCTGGTTGAGCTAAAGGCGATGAAGCGGCCATCAGGCGACCACGTGGGGGACTCGTTATTTCCGGAGACCTCCGTGAGCCTTCGAATCCCCGTTCCATCGGGATTTATGGTAAAGATGTCGAAATGGCCGTCCATGCGACCGCAATATGTGATCTTGTCCCCTTTTGGCGACCAGCAGGGAGAGGCATTGTAAGAGCCCAAGAAGGTGAGCCTCTTCGGGTTCCTCCCGTTTACATCCATGGTATAGATCTGGGGGGATCCCGCTCGGTCGGAGACGAAGGCGATTTTCTTCCCGTCGGGAGACCAGGTTGGTGAAGCCTCGCTGCTCCAACTCTTGGTTAGCCTTCTCGGGCGGGTCCCGTCCCGGCTAATGATGAAGATCTCCGCGTTTCCCTCCCTTCGCATCATCAGCGCCATCATGGTTCCATCGGGGGACCACGCCGCGGCGGCATTCAATCCGGGATTTGTGGATAACCTGACTTGCACCGATCTGGCCAAATCCAACAGGTAGAGATCCGGATTCCTCTTGATGTAAGATGTGAAGGCAATTACCCTGCCGGTGGGGGACCAGGCCGGGGACAGGTTGATGGATCCGTTCTTGGTGAGCTGCGTCAGCTGATGCCCATCGAAATCGATGGCATAGATCTCCTTGTTTCCGGAGATGGTGGAAACGAAGGCGATCCTGGTATCGAATACCCCCCTTTCCCCCGTAATCCAATACGTGATCTCATTGGCGATGCGATGGATCATATCCCTGAGGCTCTTGGTCTCCCCCTGGTACCTTTTGCCGCTGAGGAAGGCCTTCTCCACGAGGTCGAAGAGCCTAAACTCAATGGCAAGTCGGTTCCCCTCCACCGAGTAATCGCCCGTCACCAAAGCCTCTGCTCTGCTTCCTACCCACCTATCGAAATCGGGAGGATTCGCCATAGCCTCCCTTTCTGGGGGGAATTCACTCTGGGGGATTATCTCAAAGAAACCCGAGATTGTCAAATCGTTGGTTAGGGTTTTCATAATCCGGGAGGCCACCTCGGGTTCGGATTTGCCCATAGCCTCGAATCGAGCAACGGCGATGGGAAGGGGCCTCAGCTCAGGGGATTCGATATCGATGTACACCCGCGCACCGCTGGCCTGGCCCGAAATCAACGTGCACAACAGAAGGATTAGGGCGGATATCGTTCTTCTATCCATCGCCATGTTCCGGGAGATGTCAGTAGAACACTCCCCTCGGGTTAAACCGGATTCCCACCTCCAGGACATCCTCCTCCAACTCCTCCGGAAAAGGGGGAAGGGGATTGGCCTTTTTGATTGCCCGCATGGCCGACTCGTCATAAATGGGGCTACCGGACTTCTCCTCAAACCAACTTTCCACGATACTCCCATCCCTACGAACCTTGATGACGATGACGGTTTCCGGGTCCTCGATCTCCTCCAAGAGACTAGGCGGCAGGATCCATTCCTCCTGAATTCTCCGCCATATGGAATGATAGTAGGTCTTGAGTTTCATATCGATAACGGCTCGCGACGGCTTCGGGGCGATGTGGGCAACCTCTTCCGTGGCCTTCGGTTTTTCCTCATTCTCCAGTTTCTTACGAAGTCTCTCAATGGTCGACTCCATCCTCCGCTGAACGCGTTTCTCGGACAGTATATCCTCTTTGACCGGCCTTTTCTTTACCACAATCCTTTTCTTCGGTTTGGGCTTTTCCAGCTCTACCGGTTTTTTTGTGGCCTTCTTGGGGGGTTTTGGAGTCGGCTGTTTCGTAACCTTCACCTCCGGCTCCGGGGTCGTTGGCTTTGGGGCAGCTTGGGTAACCAGGGTCACGGGATAGATCGGGATGTGAATTTTTCGTCGAGAGAACCAGGGCAACACCGCCAGCAATGAGAGCACGGCGAGGTGGATGCAGACCGAGAGGATGAGCATGATGGTGATGGGTTTCATCTTGAATTTCTTGCGCGGTTGGGCCGTTTTTTTCAGGGCCATGAGAAACCCAATTGATAGGAGAAAAAACGCCAAACAGTGTCCAGCCCTCGTTGCAGTCAACTATTTATCTTAAGGAGTTTTTTCAATAAATGCAAGGGGGGATCATGGTCCCTGATCCACCATCAAGGCATCATCTGCCATTCGACAGGCCGTTCGACAGGCTCACGGCCCTGAGCAAAGCCGAAGGGCTGCGTTACGCTTCATCTTTCGTCATTGCGGCGTACTGATAAGTACGCCTCACTCCTCAAGATTCGCAAGCCTTGCAGTTGAAGCTTTTCACTTCGCCGTCCTATTTTTGACTTTTTACGAGTTCATCAGTTCTGATACCTAAATTAGACGGTGAATTTTGGTCTCTGTGCCAAAAAGCCATTCAGGGCTGGAAATTAACGGGGGGAGCCGGAAAACTGGGCAGAACATGGCTTTGGAGCATGATGGCATATTAATTGCTAAATCATTGTTAATTGAGGTCGATTTTTATTAGGGAAATCCAAAGACAATTCTCACTGCGCAAGATGGTTACAAAGCTTGGTATGAGGTGCCTCTAAATGAATGAGAGAACCTTAAGGTGAGCAGATTTTTGTCGCAGCTTTGGCACTATATTTATCCGGAAGGTACCGTATCGAGTTCTCAACTTTATCTCGCTCTGATGAGAAATGGCTGAAAAGTGTAGCATATGTAATGGGAAACTCAGGGTTCGTTGGGCCACGAGAAGCGATGGAAGGACAGTTGGGCGGTGCTCTCGTTGCGGGATTATGATGCTCGATTCCATGCCGTCCGAGAAGGAAGTTAGATCGTGGTATGTGGATGAGGGCTATTATGTGGGTGATTCGCGATCAGGCTATGACAAGAGCTACTTTGAGCGAATCAATATCCGCTATGCCGATATGAACTCATGGCCTTATAGGCTCTTGGCGAGGGCAGAAAGGCTGGGGGAGCGAGAGGAGCCTGGACGTTTATTAGATGTGGGGTGCGGCGGCGGCCTTTTCGCGGCGTGCGCCAAACGGGTCGGATGGGACGTACAAGGACTCGACCCCAATCCTGAGGCAGTGGAGGCCGCTGCTCGTTATGGGGTGCCCGTTCGGACAGCGACAATAGAAGAATCGGGTTTTGGTTCACACACGTTTGACATCATCTACTCCAATGATGTAATCGAACACGTTCCCAATCCAATCAACCTCTTCAAGGAAATTGACCGCCTGCTTGCACCGAGGGGCGTGTTGATATTGTCTACGCCTAATGGAGATAGGGCTTTGCTTCGTCGGAGCCGATGGGGGGGGTTCCAGTCCAGTCTTGAACATTTGTGGTATCTTAATGCACGAAGCCTGAGGTGGTTATGTTGCATGATGAATTTTGAGGTATACGCGCTGGAACATGCGGACTGGAATCCGGGTTGGTTGTGGCAACACCTCTTTCCCCTTCTGGGGCTGGGGAGGACGCTGACGCTGATTGCGGGTAAAGCCCTCAACAGAACCGAAGGGTACACATGAACAATAGAGGGAGGCGGCGAGAAGCCTTTTTGATTAATGGCATATTAATTGCTAACTTTATTCCTTGCCATTTCCCAGGTAAAGGAGGAAGACTGACTTGGATATAAGGAAACTACAGTATCTAAGGGATACACAGTTGGATGAACTGAAGGATCGAATTGCGGCTTTCGTCGAGTTGACAGAGCGGACTTCCTTCATGTGTGAGCCGGATAAACAAAGCTGTCTGGAGATCGATTGCCCATTCAGATTGGAGAAAAACGGGCAGCGCCACTACTTGTGCCTCCAAATCGAGACCCTGATCTATACCCTCGAGAGGTAATGAGTTTTCCGGACGTGGTTCAACGCAACCCCTCGCAGCCCGACCACCCCCACCCCAAAGGTTCAGTCCATTGATGTGATCACTCGTTCGCACGCCGAACCAGGGCCGATTTTCCCTCGACCCATCCGAATTGGTTCCCCGGAATACCATCCGAAATCGGCCATCGGCATCTCGTGAACATATTTTCCTTGTGAAGCGGCGAAAACCGGGTACAATGGTTCATCGAGAAACCCCTGAACCGAGGAAGACCCGATGGAAAATGGTATGAATGATCTGAAGAAAATGACGCCCCGTCAACTTTCGGATTTGCGTCAAACCCTAGAGAAGGCCCGAAATGACAAGCTGGCCGAGCTCAAACATGTCGAAGCCGAACTGAAAGCCATCATCGAAAGGCTCAAGAGGGTTCAGTCGGCCTATTACGAAACCCTTCAACGAGAAGAGGCCCGCTCAAGGGGTGAGTGAGGGTTCATACACAGGTTTAGGGTGAGAGGACTGGACCAGAGTCATGGGAGGTGCCCGGGATTTTATCCCTATTGGAAAAAATGAGGTCCCTGGTTCTTCTGACAACTACCTTCAGCTGTCCTGGGATGAGCTGCTTGAACCTGAACCAGAGAGCAGATTTCAGCGAGAGTTTCCTCACTATAAGGTAACGAAAATTCTTGAAGTAGTAGTTCATGAGCTCCGATGGGAATTGCGGAAGGTTCAACACGGAGCCCATTCTTTCCTGAAATGTAAAGACCTCGTCCTTGAAGAGGTTGTTTTTCTTACAGTAATCCCATAATTCCGTGCCGGGATACGGTTGAAAAAAACAGAGCCATGGAATATTCGGATGTATCCGTACATTCATATCGATGGTCTTCTCAAAGCTGATCGGGCTCTCCCCCGGGATTCCAATCATATTAAAAGACGCGGTTTTTAAGCCCAGCGCATGGGCCCTATCGAAGAACTCGATGATCTGTTCGTCCTTGATCCTTCTTTTTAGGATTTCGTGGCGTATTCTCTCATCTCCAGATTCGATTCCCGCCGCTACGAGAAAACAGCCAGATTCCGCCATTTGTTGGAGGATATCCCCTGGGCAACAGTCGACCCTCACATTACATGAGAAGGGTACTCCGAAGTTCTCCCGATATCTCGTGAGAAATTCCGTTATCCACCTGCGATTTATGGTCAGGACATCATCCTCAAACCTGAGGCAATTGATATGAGAATCCTTTCGGAGGACGTCCTCGATCTCCCTCAAGGCCGCCTCCACGCTTCGGAAACGGACGTACTTGCCTGGATACAGGTCCTTAAGCGCCTTATTGGAACAATAAGTGCATTCGAATGGACACCCCCTGCTGAAGTTGAAATACGCTTCCCTATAGATTCCGTCGTCATGGAGGTCTTCAAACCCGTCCCGGAGCGGAGGGGGAAGGGGATCGAGTTCAGCAACGAGCGGACGTAACGCGTTGATATGAATCTCCCCTTCGTTCCTCCACACGAGATTCTCAATGTTCGAGGGATTTTCACCATTACTTAGGGAATTTATGAGGTCCACCAAGGCATGTTCTCCCTCCCCTCGGATAAAGAAATCGACATGAGGAGCATCCTTAAGCGACTCCGGGGAAAGGGTGGGGTGAACTCCTCCACAGACGGCAGTAGTCCCGGGTTGCACCGATTTTATTCTTGCCGCAAATGCATCAACGTATTTGAATTGGTCGGTAACCGCCGAAAAACCGACAAGGGCAGGGGAGATTTGGTTGACCTTATCGACGATCTTTTCAATGTCCGAGTGCTGTGATGCGACAAGGATATGGACCTCGTGGCCGATGGACTTAACGTAAGAGGCAACGGAGCCCAGGCCGAAGGAGAACTTGCGATCCTGTGGAACATCTATGTCTAAGTAGACGAGCAAGACGTTCACGTTGTTGGATTCCCCATGGCCTTTTGTTCCGAGGCCCATCGATCGCAATTATCGTGCCAAATGAATTCGCGCTGAGGACAGCAGAGGCTACGAAACATATGATCTCAACGAATAAAATTGGAGTGTGTTGGAGACAAATGGCGGAAAAAATTTCATAGCATTCGCAAAAATGTTCGCATGGGACCCGGGTTTACCATGGGCTCAATGACAATACTATCTCCGGGATGAAAATCCACTTGTCCCCCCAGGTCCTTTTTGATATAAGGGGTTAGGTAGTTTCGAGGTCCTCAATCCATGCTCGCTAAGGTCTTAAGTAGCGCGGTCTTCGGCATCGATGCGTACACGGTGGAAGTGGAGGTAGATATTGCCACAGGACTTCCCGCCTTTTCCACCGTAGGTCTTCCCGAAGGGGCGGTCAAGGAAAGTAAGGATCGGGTCAAGGCAGCCGTCAAGAACTCCGGCTATGAATTCCCCTCGCGGCGAATCACCGTAAACCTGGCCCCGGCGGATATCCGCAAGGAAGGGGCGGCTTTCGACCTTCCCATCGCCATGGGGATCTTAGCGGCTACCGATGTGGTGAGGAAGGAGAAGTTGGACGAATTTTTCATCCTGGGGGAACTCTCCCTCTATGGCCAGGTGAAGCCCATACGGGGGACGTTGCCCATTTCGGTGGCCGCCAGAAATGGAGGTCTTCGCGGAGTCATCATCCCCGAGGACAACGCGAAAGAGGCCGCGGTAGTCAAGGGAATCGAGGTCCTCGCCGTGAAGAACCTTTTCGAGGTGGTGGATTTCCTCAACGGGGACCGGGAGATTAAACCCACCGCCGTCGATTTGCAGGAGATTTTCTCGGAAGAGGTCAACTATCCCGTGGATTTCAGTGAGGTGAAAGGGCAGGAGCACGTCAAGCGATGTTTGGAGGTGGCCGCAGCAGGCGGGCACAACGTGATCATGATCGGTCCCCCCGGCTCCGGGAAGACCATGTTGGCCAGGAGAGTTCCCACTATCCTGCCGGATATGCACCTCGAGGAGAGCCTGGAGACGACGAAAATTCACAGCGTTGTGGGTGCTCTTCCCAGCGATAGCGCCCTGGTGGTCCACCGACCCTTTCGGTCGCCCCACCATACTATCTCGGATGCAGGACTTATCGGGGGAGGCCAGATTCCGAAACCAGGAGAGGTGAGTCTGGCTCATAACGGGGTCCTCTTCTTGGACGAGCTGCCGGAGTTCAAAAAGAACCTCCTTGAGATGATGCGCCAACCCCTGGAGGACGGGAAGGTAACCATCGCTCGAGCGGCTACTTCACTGACCTATCCGGCCGATTTTACGCTGATGGCCGCCATGAATCCCTGTCCCTGTGGGTATTACGGGGATCCGGCCCATGAGTGTACCTGTACCATCCCTCAAATTCAGCGCTATCGTTCCAAGATCTCCGGTCCCCTTATGGACCGGATTGATATCCATATCGAGGTGCCCGCCGTCAAGTATAAGGATTTGGCGGCTCGAGATTCGGGCGAGCCGTCCAGGGCCATGAAGGAGCGAATCAATCGTGCCCGGAAGGTTCAGTCAGTCCGATTCAAGGGATTGAAGATTCATTGTAACGCCCAGATGACCAACCGGCACATCAAGAGGTTCTGCTCCATTGACGATGCGAGCCAGAGGCTTTTGGAGATGGCCATCGATAGACTCGGCTTGAGCGCCCGAGCGTACACGAGGATTTTGAAGGTGGGGCGTACCATTGCCGATTTGGCTGGGGAGGAAGAAATCAGCTCGGCCCATATCTCCGAGGCCATCCAGTATCGAAGCCTGGACCGAAGCCTCTTGTACTGATAAAAGGGGACAGGCTACTTTTTCTCGATTCTTTGCCGGTCGGTATCATTCAAGTTCCTCAATCAAAAAGTAGCCTGTCCCCTTACTCGGGGCACATTGAATCTCCTGAGGTCGTCTCAGGGGATTCGGCCATCCCATTATTGTCGCAAGCTATCTAAGGCAATTGATCATCTCGTATTTCACAACCCCGAGGGAGGGATTAGCCCAATACGAGGCGAGCAGGGCTCTCAATAGGGGGATATGATTCCACCAATGGTGACCATGGGCACAATATGAGGGGATTCGATCATCCTAAACTCTTTGGTGTGTGCTTCGTCAAGAACGAGGAGGATATCATTGCTGATTCAGTGGCCCACGCTGCGCGATTCTGCGATAAGCTGTTCGTGGTGGACAACGCCAGTACTGACCGCACATGGGAGATTGTGAAGGGGCTTGCATTTGAAAATGTCGTGCCCGTATGTTCCAAGGATTTTGTCTTCCGTGACTACCTCCGTCTCCAGTTCATGGATACGAAAAAGGATGAGCTCGGGCTCAACAACTGGTGGTACATAATCGACGCCGACGAGTTCCTGGTTGAGGATCCCTCCGACGCTATCGCCTTGGCAGAGGAAGAGGGCGCTGACTGTATCGCCGTGGAGGTAATCAATTTCCTCCTTACAAAGGAGGAGATCCGCGGCCTAGAGGAGAGCGATCGACAGGAGACCTGGCGCGACCGGAAGTACTATGTTCTTTATGAGTCGGGCCCCGTGAAGTTCTTTAAAAACACTCGGTACCTGGATTATAAGATATACGACATTATGCCCTTCGGCCTCACCAAGGAGTGTTCGCGGCGTCTGCTCATGAAACACTACCCTTATCGATCACTATCTCAACTCAAAAAGCGAGTGGAGACCAGGCAGGGAAATCCGGAATTCGAGTCGGAGCGCAAGCGTGGCACTGACCTCGGACGATACATCTTCGACATAGCGGCTGTCCCGGAGCTTCGGGTCTGGGACGAGGAGAAGGGCGTGAATGTCTCGGCGGGCTTTAGCCGTGTTGTCCCGCGAATTGGCGAGAGCGCCCGTGACCGTGCATTCGCGGCGATAATCCA
>SMTZ1_10003169_pt1 | contig 19110 bp, 18 predicted proteins | sample DeeMarSWOR136_30_FD_25667 | JGI IMG/M metagenome (IMG submission 25667)
CCGCAATGAACCAGGCTGGGCAACTACTCGTTGGAACAAAAGACTTCAAATCCTTCGCATCAGCAGCAGACAAAAGAGAAGATACAGTGCGTACTATCTTTCGTTGTGATGTCACTCTTAGCGAAGCGAACGAAAACGACTGGATATACATTGATGTTGAAGGAGATGGCTTTTTGTATAATATGGTCAGAAATATCGTCGGCACTCTGGTGGAAGTCGGCCTCGGTAGATGGAGGCCTGAAAAAATAAATGAAATTCTCGAAGCAAAAGACCGAACCGCAGCAGGGCCAATCGCCCCAGCGGCCGGATTATGTCTAATGTGGGTTAAGTATTGAAGGTAGGAGATGGGAGACAAAAGGCAAGAACAATGGAAATCTCGTATTACCAGATAAATGCGTTCACAAAATCATTATTTGGCGGTAACCCGGCCGGCGTCTGTCCTCTGGATAGCTGGCTCGCTGATGAAGACTTACAGGCAATTGCTGCAGAAAACAATCTCTCCGAAACCGCGTATTTTGTTCAACGAGGTGATTACTATGAGCTGAGGTGGTTTACACCAAAGCTCGAAGTTGACTTGTGTGGTCACGCTACGCTTGCAAGTGCCTTTGTGATTTTCAATTACCTTGATAAATCAGTCCACAACGTGCGGTTCAAAACTAAAAGTGGCCTATTGACAGCACGACGCCAGGATGAACTGATAGTTATGGACTTTCCTGCTCAGCAAGTACATCAGTGTTCTGCACCTGAGAAGCTACTGAAGGGACTCGGAGCTGAACCCAAAGATCTATTGCGTTCTTCAAGGGATTATTTGGCTGTTTATGACTCTGAAGAAGTGGTCAAGTCACTAAAGCCGGATATGAAGCAACTGGAAGAGCTTGATTGCCTGGGCATTATTGTCACTGCAACTGGACTGAATTGCGATTTTGTCTCAAGATTTTTTGCCCCCTGTGCAGGTATTCCTGAAGACCCCGTTACAGGCTCTGCACATTGCAGCTTGATTCCGTACTGGTCTGAAAAACTGAATAAACAGAAACTACATGCGTTTCAGTTGTCCCGGCGGCGGGGGGAACTCTTTTGCCAGTCTTTTGGAAACCGCGTTAGTATTGCAGGCTGCGCCATTACGTATCTAAAGGGAACTATCAACCTTTCTGCATAATCAGAGGTTAATATTATAAAGAACTTGTGAAGATTGCTCATGTAATAACACGTTTGATACTCGGCGGGGCGCAGGAGAATACGCTTATAACCTGTAAACTGCTGGCACAACGAGGCCACGATGTTACGCTGATTACCGGGCCTGCCTTAGGGCCGGAAGGCGAGCTTTTCAATCAGACAAAGGAACAGGGCTATAGCGTAGTTGTTCTCGACAGGCTACGCCGGGCAATCAATCCTTTTAATGATATTGTCAGCTACTTCCAAATAAAGAGGCTCCTTAGGCGACTACAGCCGGACATTGTCCACACTCATTCGGCCAAAGCGGGGATATTGGGCCGATTTGCCGGGCATATACTGAAAACTCAAAACCCAAAACTCAAAACTGTACATACCATCCACGGGCTGGCCTTTCATCCGTATCAAAGCGGGATCTTGAACAGATTCTACATCGCTGTCGAGCGGTCGGCCGCAAAGCGAACGGATTTCTTTATCAGTGTCGCCGATGCAATGACGGCCCAGGCGACCGCCGCGGGCATCGGCAGGGCGGAGCAGTTCATGACCGCGTATTCGGCCATCGAAGAAGAAGATTTTCTGCAACCGATTTCGAAGGAGCGAAGAAGGGAGTTTCGCCGCAAGTACGGAATTGATGAAAAGGCGGTCGTGCTTGTCACTATCGCAAGGTTGTTCATGCTCAAGGGTCACGAGTATATAATCGAATCGGCCACGGAACTCTCGAAGCGATTTGAGAATTGCATCTGGTTGTTCGTCGGCGATGGGAACTTGGCCGGGCATTTCAAAAAGCAGGTTCGTGAACTTGGGCTGCAAGAAAAGGTCAGATTCACAGGTCTCTTACCGCCGAGTGAGATTCCCCTGGCGATACAGTCTTCGGACGTCCTCGTCCACTGCTCGCTGCGAGAAGGTCTTGCACGGACGTTGCCCCAGGCGATGCTCTGCAGCAGGCCCGCTGTTTCCTTTGATGTGGATGGTGCGAGAGAAGTTGTGAATGAGCACACAGGCCGGCTGATCGAGCCGAAGAACGTCGAACAATTGACAAAGGCCTGCGCAGAATTGATAAAAGATGATGATTTAAGAGACAAGCTCGGAAAACAGGGAAGAGAATCTGTAAAAGAAAAGTTTGCACCCAAAACTATGGTCGATACCATCGAGGCAGTGTATCGAAAACTGCTGGAGTAGTGAATAGCATAAGTCACTGGATAGAGAGGAGATAGTAACAGATGAGCTACGATCTAAGAGCCTGCTGGCAGAATTGCTACGCACCTGATGATAAGAGAATTCTTGAGGATAAGGAGTTGCTGGCGATTGATGCGATGGAAGATTCTATCGCTCCGTTAGACGACCAGACAATAGCTATAAGGCAGCTTATCACGCGCTTCGAAGCGTGTTATCATGAGGCAGATAAAGAGGCAGAGTATATTGTCAAATCTATAGCTGCCGGGCACTGTTTAGAGCAATCACAGCAGCGACCGCCCGAGCGTAAGAAAGAATTAGAGAATGCCCGCAGTATACTCTCAATGTGGTGTGAAAATACAGCTATTAAGGGCGTTGACTTAGATGTCGGTGGCGTCCCGGCGGATGAACTACTGAGTTTCATTGGCAAGCCAAGCCCTCTTAAGATATGGCAGGGGCAGCGAGGCGTCGATAAAATTACCGAGGCGCTTGAGCCGAGCCGCCGTTATCATTGGCTGGCCCTTGACCTCGGAGATTATGGTGAGCCGGGGGCGAGACCGGCGGGAGAGCATTACAAAGACAACTTGACTTTCCTGGAGCAAACCAAAAAGACAATCATACATGATACTTTAGATGGCAGGAAATCGAAGGTATCCCTGGCTATGGCTATAGATATGCTGATGCCGTGTCACTGGGACTTCGTCGGCGGTCTCGTCATTATTCTCAAGGCCATCGGTGGAGACCTCCACCCCGAGAAACCATTCGCATGCTGTGCGCGGAACATCAAGCTAAGCCCCCTTTGTGACAGAATGAGGACTATTTCAAACACACTTAAGGCCTTCTGGAAGGGCGAGAACACGGCTGACAACATAGACTCCCGTCTCCTTGCATCTTTAGGAGAGACTACACCGATAAAACGCTGGCTTGCTGCATCGTTGGATAAAACTATAAGACTGCACTTGAGTCTACCTTTCGAGATAGATTTAACATAAAAAGGAGTTTGAAAATGGATGAAAAAATGGCCTATTGCGGTTTGACTTGTCATACCTGCCCAATTTATCTGGCAACGAGAGAAAAGGACGAAGAAAAAAAATATAAAATGAGAGTCGAGATCGCCGAGCAAGTTAAAAAACGCTATGGCCAGGAATGCAAACCAGAGGATGTCACCGATTGTGACGGATGTAAGACGGAAGGTGGAAGACTACTCTCAGGATCTAAGAAGTGTCAAATAAGGAAGTGTGCAAGCCAGAAGGGTGTTGAGAATTGTGCGCATTGCGATAAATATGCCTGTGAAAAACTTGAGAAATTCTTTACTACGGACCCGGAAGCCAGGAAACGGTTAGACGTGATAAAAAAATCACTGTGATTATTGCTCTTCCAACTCGATGCTGAAGCCCATGTCTTTGCCGGGGACCAGAGAAACGTTGTTGAATTTGACGAAAGTAAGCGGGCGGTATCGGAAGCAAACCCCCTCGATCTGGCCCGGGCTCAAATCATTTATTGTAAATTTTCGCTCGAGTAAACCTGTAGCTCTATCGTCTGTAAAATCTTCCCCGTACCGTCCAAGAGAGACTACTTTGCTCGTTTGACCCTCCGTCAGAAGTATAGCGAAATCAGTTTGATACTTTCTGGTTCGGTTTTTGGACTCCTCCTTGCAGCGTACGATAATCTGTCCGTTTTCAATCTCAGGAGGGTATAAGATTATACGTTGCTTTCCGAGAAAGTTCATTTCGCCGGGGTCCTCATTAACAATCAAGGGAGTCTGCCAGTCTCCGATCGCAAAGCCGAATTCCACAGATGTGGTCTCCATATCCTCCGGCAGAAGCTGGATGGTATGACCGAGACTTGATGAACGAATATAACTGCCATACTTGTCCACCATCATTCCGCTTCCGGAGCCAATTGACCCGGCGGTGCTCGAACTTTGATAATCGACGCTGCTACTACGCCAGGCGATACAATATGCCTTTGCCTTTAGATGGCGGGGACTAAGCCCGCAGGTTGATTTTGAAAAAGGCGCCTCTTCCAACAAGCTCCCATCGGGCCGCCACCATTGTTTTCCATCGCTGGGATGCTCGCAGATCCCAAGCAGCTCAACCATCACGCCGTTAGGTAAAGTGGCCTGCCACTTTGAGGGCTGGACCCGCGCGGGTTGCTGTATATCACGGCCCTTTTCGATTAACTCGCTGCGCTGCGAGCCCGCAATGTCACCTGCGGGACAGACCAGAAATTCAAGGTCGAGCCGTCGACGGGGCGGCGCGGGCATCATGGGATTGACGTGGCTTTTTACATACCACACGTCGTTTCCGAGATAATCGATTTTAAGGTAGGCCTGAACCAGCGAATAGCCGCCAAAGATTCCACGGAGAAAGCCTTTGGTAGTCGCCCGGAGTTCGGCGTGTGCTGCGGAAAAATCCGGCCCTGGCTCGACTTTGAGCTCTCTGAGCTCGAAGCCAGCGTTTGACACCTGTTTTTCGACTTCGATATACAGCAGCTTTTCCGCCTTCAGCCAGCTTGCCCTATTTTCTTCGAGTGCTGGGTGGATTTCTGATTGTGTGCTCTGCCCGTCGGGCTCCGGCAGAGCTGAGCCGGCTAATGAATCGCGGTATCGCTCGTACTCGGCATCAGTAACAACAAGCGAGCCGTAATCGTCTTCTGTTTCTTGTGTCTTCTCGGGTTTGGAGTTGTGGGGCGGCAGGACGAACCGGCCGGAGCCATAGTCGCTTCCTCTGCTGCTGGCATTGAACTGGAAGCTGAGATACCCGGCGCCGCGGCCGGCGCCAACGAGGTAAAACTTCTCCGCAGATAGCCTTCTTGAATAAATCCCTCTGATTTTCAGACGGACGGGGTTTGGCAGCTCGCTGTCGCCTTCGGGCGCGGATCGGTAGAGCTTCCATTTCATCCCGCCGGGCAATTCAGCGTAATTGTGCTGCCGGATTTGCCCGTTCTGTTCTATTCCAATCGCCTGCTTGGCTGTATCAATCACAAGAAAGGTCGTGTAGGATTCCTTCATCCGTCCTTCCCTGTCGGGTTCGCGGTCCAAGGCCGTTTCCTGCCAGTTCTCGATGATACGGTCTATGCGATCGCTATAGTAGACCCTTTCGGAGATTCTCAGATTTCCTTGTCCCCAGCCGGCCAGCGGGTCGGAGCCTTGCCGGGTGAGACGCCATCGCAGATAGATTCCCACGGTGATGGCCGCGGCCACGAATACAGCGATGATGAGTTTTGCCCAGCTTTTCTTTTCCATTAAGGTGGACCCTTCCGCAAGTTTCACAGTGACTCAAGCCCCGGCGTGCCGGACCGGCTTCGGCGATACCCGACCGGGTACTTTCCGGGATTTCCAACTTTCTTTAACGAGGCGGTTAATATACAAGGTGATAGGCGAATTTGCAAGATGCTGTTTTAGGATAAGTCAAAACGTGCTACAATCTGGCGGACTATAAACATTGCTGGAGGCAAAGAGACTATGAAAAGTTATAGAAAAGAGCTTTGGTTCAATACGACAGGCCGGCGACAATACATCAACATCACGCCCCAGGTTGACCAGTGCCTCAGAGAAAGCGGCATCAAAGAAGGCTTTGTTCTCTGTAACGCGATGCACATTACCGCCAGTGTTTTTATCAATGACGACGAATCCGGGCTTCACCACGATTTTGAAGTCTGGTTGGAGAAATTGGCGCCGGAGAAACCTTACTCACAGTACCGGCATAACGGCTTTGAGGACAACGCCGATGCGCACTTAAAGCGCAGCGTGATGGGCAGGGAGGTGGTCGTGGCCGTTACCGATGGTAAGCTCGACTTCGGTCCGTGGGAGCAGATATTCTACGGCGAATTCGACGGCAAAAGAAAAAAGCGCGTCCTGGTCAAAATCATCGGTGAGTAAAGATATCTTATTAGATCGTAAATCATCACATGTAAAAGGTGTTTTGTAATGGAAATAAATTTCAAAGGCGCTTTATCAAAAGATGAATATCTCAAAGCTCATAAACTACATAACCCACATAAAAAATTAAGACCATTACTTACATTTCTAATTCCTCTTATGATTATCGTTGGTGTTATCAACTTTTCTAAAAATCAAGGAATATCATTCTTTGTTCTTCTTGTAATACTATTTTGGATGGTTGGTTTGTTGTATGTAAAATATCGCGTTAGAAAATATTGGAATCAGAGCAAAGTAATAAAGGAGCGTTGTTCAGGTGTTGTTAGCGATAAAGAAATAACCATAACAAGTGAAACCTGGAATGCAAATCTAACATGGGATTGTTTCATAAAGTATAAATTGTCACCTGAGTTAGTACTTCTCTATCGAGCTTTTAAAGTGAGTACTCGCTTCCCTTACTCATTTTTTATGAAATGTATTTTAACACCTGATAGGTTACCTCTCTATCAAGCTGCTAAAGTGATTAATATATACCCACGTTCATTTTTTGAAAATGAGAATGATTGGGAGTCGTTCATCGAAATAGTCAAAAACAATGTCACTTCAAAGTAACAATTACTTTCAGATGTGGTGAGCCGGTGGGATTACTGCTCTTTTTAGTCCAGGTGATCGTTATCTCGTGTACGGGCGCCATGCAGCCGGGGCCGGTGACCGCGACTGCTATTACGATGGGCGCACGCAACCGCTATGCCGGCTCGCTCATGGCCGTCGGGCACGGTGTGATTGAATTTCCCCTGATGGTGGTGATTATCCTCGGCCTTGGCAAATACTTCAAGCTCGCCAAAGTCCAGGTCGCGATCGGCCTGGCCGGGGGCGTCTTCCTCATACTCATGGGGGCCCAGGCGTTTCTAAGCCTAAGAGCCAAGGCCGATGCTGAGCCCAGGGCCCTCGAGGCCAAACCGATTCTCGCGGGCATTGTGCTGTCCGTCGGCAATCCGTATTTCCTGATCTGGTGGGCAACGGTGGGTTTGGCCCTGGCCACACAGGCCACCAAATGGGGGATTTGGGCCTTCGGCCTTTTCGCCCTGGCGCACTGGTCGGTGGACCTGGTTTGGCTGCAGATTCTTTCCTGGGCGAGTTTCAAAGGCTCGGTACTGCTCGGTCCAAATGGTCAGCGAATAGTAGTTGTGGTTTGCTCGGCGGCGATGTTCTTATTCGGCCTGTTCTTTATCTATAATGCCGCTAATATTTTATTCAAGCAATTTTAGCTGTCCTGTTCGACGTTGAGGATTTGCTTGAGGTTGTGTTGAGCCAGGGCGCTTCGCTGGGATTGGACTATCTGCTGCAGAGAGGCGGACTGGTCGGTTGTAGATTGCGCGAAGCCCGCGGCGGCCAAAGCTTCGGCGATATCGGACAGTTTGATAGTTGCGAGATCTTTCGCGGGCAGAAAACCTATCTTCGGATCAGAGGTCCTGACGATAAGTCCGCTATTGACAAGATGGTTGAGCATTTTCTCGCCGAACTCGGCGGGAATATCCAATTTGCTGCATATAACCTCAGCCTCGACCGGAGCCTGGTTCTTCACAAAAGCAACCGCGATCTCTCTGATGATGTTGATGGCCGTAAGGTCATTCGCTACGAAATAGTCTTCAGTTTTTTTGGCTGCGGCAATCTCCGCAGCGTCAAGACTCTTTAAGTGCTGAGTGGTAAATGTCAACTGCAGGCCGAACAGCACAATAAGCCAACTGACGTAAATCCAGAAAACACTCAAAGGTATCAGCCCCAGAACACCGTAAACCTGACTATAAGGTATGAACCTCGTAACGTACACACCGAAGCCCCACTTCGCGACGGCCCAGACCACAGCCGCCACAGCCGCACCCCAGATAGCCGCTTTTGCCCTAACTTTTGTGTTTGGCAAAACAAAGTAGAGCAGAAAAAAGGCGACCGTTGATACCAGATAAGACAACAAAGCCGGGGCGAAATCCGACTCGGTTTTTTCCAAACGTACGAACGCTGAATTTTGGGTAGCGAGGTAGACGCCCACACCAAGAAGTATCGGCCCCAGTGTCAGAAGGGCCCAATAGTTTATCATTCGGTGCAGGAAATTCCTTCCTTTGGCGACGTGCCAGATATTATTAAACGCTCTTTCGATCGTCGAAAGCAGCGCAAGCGCCGCCCAAATGACAATCAACAAGCTTATCAGAGTAACCGAACCGGCGTTGACCCCCTCGAAGAAATCGGCCACAATATCGTCAAAATATTCTGTGAGCATCATGGTTTGTTCCGTCTGTTCATCCGTGCTGTATTCAATGGTTGAGAGGTGAAGCTCTTCGTAGACCAGTTCTTTCATCTTCTGGCCGATATCGCTATAAGCAGGAAATAATCGGAATACCAAAAGCATCACAATGGCCAGAGGAATAATCCCAAAGATCGTGCGATATGACAGAGCGGCAGCCTGCTGGCCGGCGCGGTTTATCCTCAGGAGCCTAGCGCAGTGCGACCACAGTTTGATTTGGAAAACCACGAAGCGGCTCGCTCTGCCGAGCTGGGCGGTGGGTGTGGACAAAAGCTCCCTAAGCGTTAGCATGCCTATTCCCTTTCAATCCCAAAGGATATCTACTGATTCCGATGAGAATCTGCGTTCAGACTGTCGGCTGAATAAAAAGTCTTTTCCGGCTCGCCGAGATTGCCCGCGAAAAGACCGACCATATTGCGTTACTTAAATAATCCTTCAAGACCCTTTCGCAATTGATCCTTTAATTGCTGTTCGAGCAGCTTGGCCGTGTCGAGCTGGGGCTTGTCCACCGTGCCTTTGAGCGGCAGTGTAATTCTCTGGCCGACACTCTCTCTGCCGATCCTTACCGTTCTGCCGCCGGTAGTATAAGGCAAAGTCACCGTCATCTCCAAACTCTTATCGAGGCCGATAACGCCCTTGAAATTAACCGGATTGTCGCCAATGTCCATTTGCATATCGTCGTATCGAAGGAAGCCCTCCTGCAAAACGAATCTCGTCGGATGGATTGTAATGTCCGTCCCACGACCACTCGTGCCAACCAGTGAGAGGATACTGCCGAGTAAATCCGAGGACTCCAAACGCAGTTGATTCATCGAAATCGTGCCGATAATTTCAGCACGATTCTTGGCGGCGGCACTGATGGGTATGGCCAGTTTCTCGCAGCTAAGATTTGCAATGCCGCTGACGTTGACGGCGTTTGCGAAGATTGGGCTCAGATACTTCAGAAGTGTTCTGGTTGTCTCATCGTTGACTTTGATATCCTTTACTATCTGCATCGGTTTGCCCGTTGTGAATAGTGCGGGCTTCTGCGTGAAATCTGCCTGGGCGGCGAAGTTGAATTGGCCGTCATTGACGGTCGTCGCAAAGGGTGCGATTTTCAGCAAGCCGTTCTGGATTTGGATGTCTACGTCTGTAGAGCCGAAATTCAACCCCATATAGCCGGCCTGTTCAAAGCCGACTTTGGCACTGGCTCTGAGATTAGGTAAGAGTTTGTCCGTCTGTCCGGCCGGATATTCGCCGGCGAAATTGACAGCATCTTCTCGGGTGCCCTGAAGTGTCAGGCCTTCCGGCAAATACGGCGCTATCATCGTGCTGACGGCAGACCAGTCATATTCAAGCTCAGCCTGCCCTTCCAACTTGGTTGTGCCGCCTTCGTTGAGCTGGCTAAATTCGCCTTTGCGGATCTTGATTTGCGGGCTTTCCAACTGTAGCTTCTTGATGTTAACCGCTTTTTGTTTGGGATCAATCTCCGCCTCGAGAATAAGCGAGGCCTCATTCGGCTCAAAGGGCTTCTGCCCGGGGTACGTGAGCTTCAAGCCTTTGATTGTTGTCGAGTCCGTTGCGATTCTGTAGATGTGCTCTTCGGAGCTGACGGAGATTTCGGATTCGGCGATACCGGATAGTTGCATTTCTTTCGGCAAGGATGCGAACATAATGGCGAACGGTCGAATCTTTGCCAGGTCAAGGTTGGCGGCGTTCACGACCACGTTCATCGGCTTTGTCGCTTCTTGGCTCAGCGGCACGACACTGTCTTTTACGCTGAGACGGCCCAAACTGGCGTCAATCCTCACGGAACTGATAGTCACAATATTTTGTTTTTTGTCGAACTCGACGGCAAATTCAAGATCAGCTTTGGGCTCGGAAGCGGCCAAGCCGTCCGGCGAAGTAAACAGCAGGTCCTTGACCTGTGACGAACCGGCGGCGGTGGTTTTGTCCTGCTGGAAAGAAACGTCTCCTGTACCAAAGAAGCGACCGGCCATCTGCAATTCGCCGATATCTATAAACTGTCCGAATTCCGACTGAAGTTTCGCCAAATCCACTTCGAGATTGTATTTCAGTGATTCGGTGTTGCCCGCGCAATTAACCTTGGCAAACGGGGCTGATGCGTTTAGCTTGTCGAAAATTATGCCGGCCTTGTCCGACGAGATTTGCGCTTCAGCCGTTACCGGCTCTGAGAGCGCAACTTTCTTTCCTTCCACCTGGCCTTCCAGGGCGGTGAGCGTTGCCCGGGCCTGGATTTGCTTTTGCCCCGCTCTTGTGGGAGTCTCGATATTGCCACTAAGCCGGCCCGAGGTTACTTGCATGCCTTCCTTGAGTCCGAGCGTTTTAGGCATCTGTGACAAGACGCTGGCTACGTCACAGTTGAAAGTGGCCTCAAGGCTGTAATTTGAATCGGCTGCCAGCAAATCAGCCAGAGACTTGAATGTGGTGGGAACGACCCCGCTGGCCGTGACGTCAGCCCAGTCGCTTTGGATCTTCAGGTCCTCAATATTTATCGTTTCCTTTGCCTGACTCAGTGCCATACTAATCCCCAGATCGCCTGTCTGCAATCTGTCGCCCTTTAGCTCTGTCCCTGTTATATCGAGATTCTTTGCCCTGATGTCGACGTTTAAGGTTTCAAATCGGCCATCTTGGATTTCACTTTTCAGATGGCTATCAACAAGACCTTTGGCCCGTACTCCGACGCCGGCCAGCGCAAAAATCGGCCCCAAAGATTCAAGGTCCAAATCGTTGATATCAATAGTCAGACTGCCGCTGGTCCCTTTGAGGCTCCAGCCGGTTTTTTGGCTTGTAGTAATCCGGCTGGCCACTTGAATCTCTGAGGTTTTACCCGCACGAGCCACCGCCATATCCAGATCGAAATCCGTCTGCTGTCCCGGCGGGCGTAAATTCAGCCTGGAGTTTATCTGCGAGAACTCAACGGTTCCGGCTTCTGGGTCGGTTACTTTAAGATTGCCGTCATTGAGAACGAGTTCCAATCTTTTTACCGGCAATACAATTGATTTTGTTGCTGTGTCGGCCGGCACTTCTTGGCCGGGGCTTCGGGACTTTTGTGCCTTGAGATTGATCTGAACGTTCGGCTTGTCAATCAAGGTTTGGCCGAAGGACAAATTGCCCGTCAAAAGGGAACCGTAGTGTGGTTTTGTTGCAATTTGCTTTACCCGGACGGAAACCTGGCCGGCATTGTCGTTAAAGCCGAAGTCCGCGATCTTGATACCCTTGAACCAACCCATGGACAGATCGGTGAAGTCCGTTTTGCCGGCGATCGAATCGTTGATTTTGGCCAATATGATTTGGCGGCCCTTGCCGGATGAGATAAGGGCAGGTACGAGCAAAAACACCAGCACAATCAGAAAAACGATGAGCACCAACACCAGCTTGAGTATCCGTCTCTTGCCTTTTTTCGGTGTTCCGGCTTTTGGTTCTTTTTCAGTTTTCATAACTGTGACTCCCGAAATAAAGTTAGCGCATAGGTGCTCGCGAGGATAGAAGCAGAAGAAGACAGAGCACCTCAGTTGTGTCTTGAGCACTTATGACCTATACACTTTCTGGCAAGATCAATCGAGCATTATTTCGTCTGATTTGCTTTTGACTATTTCGTCGACCTTATCAGTGTATTGCTTGGTAATATCATCGACTTGCTTTTTGCCTTTTTCGAGGTCATCTTCGGTGATGAGTTTGTCTTTTTGCTGTTTTTCGAGTTGCTTGTTTGCTTCTCTTCGGATGTTACGGATCGTGACTTTTGTCTGCTCGCCGGTATGCTTAGCCTGGTGCACGAGCTGATTTCTTCTTTCCTCGCTGAGTGCCGGGATATTCAGCCTGATTATTTTGCCGTCCACAATCGGCGCGATGCTCAGGTCGCTGGCCTTGATAGCCTTTTCGATCTCTCTAATCGAGGCCGGGTCGAATGGCTTAATCACAATCATATCCATCTGGGGCGTTGCCAACGTTGCCATCTGCTTCAACGGTGTGGGCGTCCCGTAGAAATCGGCCCTTATATTCTCGACCAGGCCCGTAGATGCTCTGCCGCTACGAACGGTTTTCAGCTCTTCCTGCAGGATTTGGACCGCTTTCTTCATCTTGGATTCAGTGTCTGAGACCGTTTCTTTCGTAGGCATCTTCAACCTCACTTCGTGACTATTTTGGTGCCAACACGCTGCCCGCAAAGAGCCTTGGTTATGTTGCCCTTTTCGAAAATATTCAAAACAATAATCGGAATATGATTGTCCCGGCAAAGGCTTATCGCTGAATGATCCATGATTCTAAGCTTCTTGCTCAGCACTTGGTCGTAAGATAATTTTTCAAAGAGCTGTGCGCCCGGGTCTTTCTTGGGGTCATCACTGTAAACACCCTGGACTTTTGTTGCTTTGACGAGCAGGTCCACATCGAGTTCCGAGGCCCTTAAAGCCGCACAGGTATCGGTCGTGAAGAAGGGATTCCCTGTTCCACCGGCCAATATCGCAACCCGTCCCTGCTCGAGGTGGCGGATGGCTCTTCTGCGGATAAAGGGCTCGCACATCGCGGCAACTTCAATGGCGCTGAGGACCCTCGTCGGCTGACCGAGCTTCTCGAGTATCTCTTGCAGCGCACAGGCGTTAATAATCGTCGCTAACATCCCCATATAATCGGCGGTATTTCTCGGTATGTGGCTGGTCTTCGAGAAACTTTCTCCCCGCAGAAAATTACCTGCGCCGACCACGACCGCGACCTGCGGCCCGAGCGTGCAAATCTCTGCTATCCTTTCGGCAATCGACTCAAGCGCAGCGCCGTCAATCCCGAACTGACCTGGCTGGCAGAAGCTCTCACCCGAGAGCTTCAATAATACACGATGATATTTGCTCTCTGCCATCTATCTCGTATTTGGTATCTCGTATGTTGCCCGAGATACGCCTTTTATCCGACTTCGAATCGGACAAATCTCTTTATTTTTGCCTGGCCGCCGGCTTGTTTGGCGGCGTCGGCCAGGACCTGCTCGACGGATTTGCTGTCGTCTTTGACGAACGGCTGTTGCAGCAGACAATTCTCGGCAAAGAATTTCTTCATCTTGCCTTCCACGATTTTGTCTATAATGTTGGCGGGCTTGTTCTTAACCTGCTCGGCGAAGATGGCTTTCTCCCGTTCAATCACTTCGGCGTCAAGCTGGTCTTTATCCAGCGCCAACGGTTTGGTCGCGGTAATATGCATAGCTATATCGGAGGCTGTTTGCTCTAACTGGTTTGCGGCTGCCGTCGTTTCATCGCTGGTCTCAATCTGAACCATGGTGCCGACTTTTTCGTTGAAGTGGACGTATGTGCTAATAAGTCCCGGACCATCGAGCTTGTATTTTGCGTAATCTCCGACCCGAGTTTTTTCGCCGGTCTTACTGACTGTTTCGGTCAGAATGTCGCTAAATTTTTTGCTCTCAACCGTGGTCTCAAGGACATGGTCTGCGCCTTCGTCAGCGGGACAGGCTAAGGCGAACTCGGCCAGGGCCTGTGCCGCCGCAACGAAATCACTACTCTTGGCTACAAAATCGGTTTCGCAGCAAAGCGTCGCCATAGCTGCCGTCTTGCCGTCGGGGCTGCTCTTGCACACGACCAGGCCCTCGGATGTCTCCCGCTCGGCGCGTTTGGCCAGGGTCGCCAGACCTTTTTTCCTAAGTACATCCATAGCCTCACGAATATCGCCGTTGGCTTCCTGAAGCGCCCTTTTGCAATCCATCATCCCCTGACCACTCATCTTCCGCAGTTCCATGACCATCGCTGCTGAAATTTCCGCCATCTTAAAAACTCCTGTTCTCGCAATGTATTAAGGAAATCTTCCTGTTTGGAATTCGATATTTATATTATGCTAACCGGCGGTCAAACCGCCGGTTAAGTACCAAGGATTATCTCTTACTTGTTTGCAGTTTTCTACTCGGGTTCCTTCTGTTGGGTTTGGATTTCTTGTGAGGCCGGGTCGGCGGTTTGCGATGAGCTCTGCTCAACCGTGACTACGGTCTGGGGTCCGTCCTCTTTGGCACGGGCCAGTGTCGGCCTTTTTGGACGAACGCGCCTGGGTCGTTGGGGCATTTCCTGACGCGCTGCAACCATCGTTTTGCCAATCGCTACCGCGTCGGCCAGCTCGTTGAGTATCAGATCGATCGCTCTGATCGAATCGTCGTTTGCCGGGATCGCCACGTCCACCGTATCAGGGTCCGAATCCGTATCGAGAAGTCCCACGGTTGCGATCTCCAGTTTCCGGGCCTCCCGCAGAGCAAGATATTCCTTCTTCGCGTCAACCACCACAACGGCACCCGGCAAACGAGACATATTCCGAACGCCCTGGAGGTTGGCTCCTATCTTTCGCATCTCCCGTTTGAGCCTTGAGGCTTGCTTCTTGCTTTCACTGTCAAGTGTTCCGTCTTCGGCCATCGCTTCCAACTGCTCCAGTCTCTGCAGTCGAGAGCGTATCGTTCTAAAATTGGTCAGCATTCCCCCGAGCCATCGCTGGGAAACATAGTGCATCCCGCACTTGTCCGCGACGGCCTCAACGGCTTTCTGAGCCTGGCGTTTTGTTCCGACAAAAACGACATCCTTCCCGGAGCAGACCACCTCGGCAAGAAGCTTCTTGCCGATCAGCAATCCCTTTAGGGTCTTTTTGACATCGATAATGTGGATGTTGCCGCGTTTTGCGAAAATGAACGGAGCCATTTTCGGATTCCACCGGCTGACTCCGTGCCCAAAATGCACCCCTGCATTAATCAGTTTCCTTGCCAGCTCTTTAGCCACGAAAAATCTCCAAACAATTAACCGAGCTTGATCTCATACGCCATACAAAGACGGACCAACGAAAAAAACTAATGTAAATCGCACGGCATGTCAAGAATTTATGTTAAGAATTTTTGGCCGGATACCGTCGGATTTTGCGGCCCGACGTCGGTGGCGGGGGTCGCCGTGAGCTGTTCACGGTACTCGAAGGCGTACTTCTCTGGCGACTTCGACTCTCACAGTGCGCTCCGAGCTTACCGGAGGAATGACCGTTCTGAGATGGCCGCTTAATACCAGACCGTAATGAGGATATTGGGTTCGGTCTTTTTGGCCTGGACTTCGCCCGTCGCGACATTTGTTCGTTTTATCGTGACGTCCGGGTTTTCCCTGAGCCAATCTGCAATTTGCTCGTCCAGAAAATTCATGGCGCCAGGATGCAGCTTGGTAAAGAAGGTCTTTACGCCCGTGATTCGGTCGGTGGAAGCTACCTTTGCCGTTGGCTTTTTTGCAGCCAGCTTCGGCACCTCAATCGTCGGCGTCCGGGCTGTGCTGCTGCCACCTAAATCCAGCGGGGCATGTGAAACGCCCGTTCCGCTCGCGCCGGTGTCGTCGAAGGGAATTGGCTTATCGGGGTCTTTGTCGAGGGGGATCGGCTCGTTGAGATTTTGGTTACTAAGCTTGCTGTCATCGAAATTATCCATGGACTATCCCTTTATTAAAGATCAAGCTTCGGTCATTTCACCCGGATATGACACGACTGATCGTCGAATAGGAACAACAAACGATTTGACCGCGTATCTCATCTGCCTTGGCAGTTTCCTTAGGCCTCTTTGGCTCCCGCTTGGTCCTTTTCGGCCTTTGCCTTTTCAGCCCCTTCTTCGGGCTTTGGGTTTTCAGTCTTTTCTTCCTTTTCCTGGGTTTGTTCGGCGGCTGTAGCCTTTGCGTCAACTTCGGCGTTGGCCGTATTGTTGCGCCTGGTCCTCGTATTGGGTCGGGCTTCGGCCTTGTCAGCTTCTGCCGGGTCTTTTTCGCCGTCGGTTGTTTCTTTGTCTGCGTCCGCTCTGCCCTGTTCGGCGGCCCTGGTCTGTACGTCAGCTTCGGCCAGAGCCTTTTCAGCGGACTTGGCCTTTGCATTGGCTTGGGCCTTGGCCTTATCGGCTTCTGTCTTGGCTTTCGCAGCATCGGCGGCTGCTTTGTCTGCGGCAGCTATCGCCTCTTCGGCAGCCTTGGCCTTTGCGGCGGCTTCATCGCTGGCTTTTTGGGCGTCGGCCTTGATCTTCTCCGCTGCGGTTTTTACTCTATCGAGTTCCGCCTCTGCTCTTTCGGCTCGTCTGGGCCCGGAGCTGCTGTTCTTCTTCGCGGGCCTTGGACCCAAATATGTCTGTCATGCTTTTTTCGAGGTCTTCGGGTGATGACGGTTCGTGTTTTCTTTTGACCTCTTCGACCACTTCTTCTCTTGGCACCCCACCCGTGGAAATCGTCGGGGTCAGTATGAATATCGTCTCGACAGCTCGTTGCTCGGTGTCTTCACTGGAGAACAGAAAGCCGATCAAGGGTATGTCTTTGAGTATCGGGACGCCACGGGCAACGCCGAACTCTTCGTTCTTTCTCATTCCGCCGATGATGAGGCTTTCGCCCCGGCGAATGCGGTTTTCCTTATTCGTGATCTCTTTTTTGGTGACGATGAGCATTTGCTTTACACCCTCAGGTGTGTTCTTTGAGCCGAGCACGATGTCCGTTTCCAGGCTGATGTAGCCGTCTGCAAAGACGTGGGGAGTGATCTCAAGCGAATCAACGACATCTACATATTCGGTTTTTGTCTCCAAGTAGTCCGATTGCGTTGAGCGCATCGTTATCCTGTCCAGCGGAACCTTCTGAGTTGATGAGACTTTGGCCGTTTTGCCGTTGACCACTTCAAGGGTTGGGTTCATTAGAATCTTCAGATAACCCCTTGACTCAAGCAGATCCACCAGGGCGGTGAAGGCGTGGGTCGTGCTCAAATACCCGATGTTAAGGCCCATTCGAGAGCGCGCGACCTCTCTGAGGGAGGCTCCGGGAAACGCGGGAAGATACGCATCGTCCAGGACTAATTGCCGGACATCCGCTCCGTAAGCCGTCCCGGCGGGCTTCATCGCAATCTCCTCACCGAGCAGGTTTTCAATGGCAATCGTGGTCTCCCGGTCGAATGTCTTATCTGCGTAGATCTCGGAGATCAGGCAATCGATCTTGACCTGCACCGGCTGGACATCCACATACTCTAACGTTTCAAGTATCGCGTCGATGTCTTCGCGGTTCGGACATCGCACGATCAGTTGGTTCGTCGCAGAGTTGCTGCTGACCGTATAGCTGGGCACCGTCGTTTCCTTGCCCTTGGGGTCGAAAATCTTCGTCGCAAACTGGTCGTGGACGATTTTTCTTAGGTCCTCGGATGTATGATACTTGCAGAAGTAAAATAGCCTGAACTCCTTCACGCCGCCGACGGTGTGCTCGACGATTTCGGGTGGCGTCTTGTAGATTTCGGGCATCGGGATATTTGGTTCGGGACGCGGATCGATTTTCAGATCGCGCAGCGCCTTCTCGGCCTCACGCTCGGTATCTGTTTGCGCAGAGACACTCCCCCACCCTCCTACCCAAACCACTGCTGCTGCAGTCGCAACCACGATTAGCCATTGACTGCGGCCGATTTTCTGGTTGCCCCTGCTCATAATCTTGCGGCCAACATAGTAATACTGCTCTCAGTAAACAGCGATCCATCACCCTGATGCTTCCCATATAAACATAGACGTGTCAATTTAGGATTATATTGCATATATTCTTATCGTCAAGCAGATTCCGGTACAATTAGCAAAATAGTTCCTTTTTTTTAGACCCAAGCGGCGTTTTTTGCTATTTTTTGGGCCATGGCAAGGAACGAGCAGAGAATTACTGTTGGTTTTATTGCATTAGGCTGTCCGAAGAATGTGGTCGATAGCGAAAGGATGTTAGCTGAGATTGCCGAGGCCGGCTTGTTGATCACGGCCGAGCCTGATAATGCCGACGTGGTTGTTATCAATACCTGCGGTTTTATCGCACCGGCCCGGGACGAGTCACTCGAAGCGATAAAGCGCGCATTGGATTGCAAACTCACGGGCAGCGTGAAGAAGGTGATTGTCGCCGGCTGTCTCTGCGAAAGATTAGGTCGAGAACTTTTTCACCAGGCCGAAGGCATTGACGCCGTTGTCGGCCTCGGTCAGCGAGATTATATTGCCGAGATAATCAAGAAGACTTTTTCTTTCGGACGTCCGGCTGCTTATCTGGACCAACCACCGTCGGCAATCAGTGACCGAGTCGGCGATGACAGGGCCAGGCTACTTATTACGCCGGGCCATTGGGCGTACCTGCGGATCAGCGAGGGCTGTAATCACCGCTGCTCTTTCTGTACGATACCGGCAATCAGAGGACGATTCCGCAGCAAACCCCGGGACCTCGTTCTCGCCGAGGCTGCCGAATTGGTCTCGGCCGGTGTGGTAGAGCTGAATGTCATCGCGCAGGACACGACATATTATGGGCATGATTTGAAAACAAAAGGCGGATTGGCGGCCCTATTAAGCGAGCTTGAGAAGATTTCCGACCTCACGTGGATTCGGTTAATGTATCTGTATGCGGCTGGGATCGATGAAAAGCTGATCGAAACCGTTGCAGAAAGTAAGAAGGTTGTCCATTACCTCGATATCCCAATCCAGCACGTGAGCAATAGCATCTTGAAGGCCATGCGCCGGCCCGACACCAAAGACCGGCTCCAGCGATTGATCGATGCCCTGCGCCGTGTGATGTCCGATATTGCATTGCGAACAACGCTGATCGTTGTTCGCAATACA
>SMTZ1_10009907_pt1 | contig 19103 bp, 15 predicted proteins | sample DeeMarSWOR136_30_FD_25667 | JGI IMG/M metagenome (IMG submission 25667)
TCCCTTTGGTAGTCATAACAGCAAACCTCCCGTATATAATTTCACTTCATTATCCCGGTAATTGTTTAGATTGCATTGACTAAAAATAACATCCGGCTACCGCCGTGTATGCCCGACTGGTGACTCGTAGTTCTCTGTTCAGATAATCGAGAGAATTACTTTCTCTCAGTATATTCACCACCCGCCTCCATCAGGAAATGAAAGATGGGTCTGTCGATTCTTAGGAACTTAATCGGGCAGTGTTTCATTCCTCCGGGGATAAAAATAAGGCAGCTCCTGGTGAGCAGGTATTTCTCATCCTCAATCCAGAATTCAATCTCTCCACCCAGGTCGAGGACATCCTTTGTATCTGTCCCGAAGAAACCAATGGTCTCGTCATGCTCATGCACATGCTGCGGGAAGCCACCTTTGGGGTCGGCCGCCCCCGGCCAGAGCCAGACAGCTTCGACATAAGGGCTTCCTTTTACAACCTTGTCACCCAGCCACATCATGAAATGGGCCCTATCGTTCGGGACCCCGGGTTCTCCCCTGAATTCCGGCAGTTCCAGGCCGGGCTTGAAATCCGTTACAATATGTTTTTCGTATTTTCTACCTGCCATTATCCGCCATCCTTTCTATTGGTTAGCACTTTCGGAACACACTTTAAATGGGAGGAGGTGGACCAAAACTCCGGGTCGGCGGTTTGGTGACCCCGACATTGGGCGGCCAGTAAGCCAACTTCAGCATGGCGATTCTGTCGCCGCGGAGGTAATAGAGAGCGAACATCTTGACGGTTAAAAAGTCGCCCGGCTTGAGATGACCAAAAGGGTAATCTGGCCTTTCTTTCGAGGCGTGGAAGTCCATATCTATCTCTGCAAAGATATGGTCTTTATTCTGTATCAGAACCTGGACGCGCATGATTTCACGGACGCCGTCATGAACCCCTTCCAGGAACTTGAGCCAGCTCTCCTTGCCCTTCGCCAGTACCCCTTCCTGGTCACCCTGACCCGTTGAGACCACCATATCGTCCACCCAGAACCCTTCCACCATCGCCCTGTCATCGCCTGAATTAAACGTCTCAGCATACTTATAGAAGTCAAACATTATACGCATTATACTCAAGGCTTCATAAGGTCCGCTCGTCAACGAGCTCGGTCAAATCTTTAACTCGTTCCTTGTCCTTAGAGGGTATCACTTTCTGGAGCTGGTCTTTGCAATAACCGCAGGCTGTTATCAGCAGGTCAGCGCCGGTATCCTCAAACTCCATTATCCTTTCCCGGGCGGTGTCCTCGGAAAGATTAGGAACATAGTTGCCCAGCGTACGCGCTCCACAGCAGTAGGAGTTCTCCCGGTTTCTTGCCATCTCCACCAGCTCCACTCCATCCAGGGCAGCCAAAACGTCTCTGGGGGCATCATAAATACCCAGCCCCCTGCCCAAGTAACACGGGTCATGATAACTTACCTTAACTTTGCCCATGTTCTTGCTCTTCAGTTTGCCATTCTTAAAAGCGTCGGCTAAAAGCTGGCTGATGTGCTGGTTATTAATGGGGCTATAATCGGAGATAATTTCGGGGTATCTGTTGACAACAAATTCCTGGCAGTGAGGATTGATGAAGACAAATTTCTTGTCTTTCAGGGCCTTCATCTTCGCCCAGTTGGCTTTGACCAGCGGCTCTAGCTGCTCCCAGAAGCCAAAGTCATAGAGAGTTGAGCCGCAGCACCCTTTTTCGGCGAACTGTATCACCGGTCGGCCTATCTTTTCCAGCAACCTGACAGTAGCCTCAGCGATATCATTCCGAGACATGGCATGGGAGCATTCGGCGAAAATAACCGTATCCGCTGTATCGCTTTTAATCTTCTCGGGCAGCTTGAGTCCACTCACCTGCCCGTAGTCTCCCATTTTCTTGACCTCGTCATATATTGCTCTGGCGGCACCTTCGGGGATAAAGCCTCTCTTTACGGATTCACTTCTCAGGAGGCGGATAGCATCCAGAATGTGGAGATGGGATTTATGAGAACGGATAACACTGCACTTAGTATCGCAGACGAGACAGCTGGCGCAGCTATAGGCGTAATCGGCTAAAGATTGGTTGAAATCAATTTTGTTCTCCAGAAGGGCCAAGGCAAGGAAAAGGTAGCCTCCACCGCTAAAAGTAAAGGATGGTTCATGCCAGTAAATCGGGCACAGGGGGAGATTCTCGGGCCAGGGCCCGTAGGCACACCAGGAACACCTGAGGCAGGTGGATGATGCACCTTGAACGTCATTAAGGGTAGCGGTCAATTTCATTATCTTCCCTCCTTATACAGTGCTGCCCCTGCGGCTCTGTTGAGAATGTTATTGGGATCGAGTGCTTTCTTGATACGGCCGAGTACGTCCAGATAGGCTTTTTCTCCCTCCGAGGCTCCTGTCCCCGATATGGGGATGGCGCGGTACCTTTTCAACGCCTCAGCGCACAGTTCCATTGTTTTTTTAACAATTTTCTCTCGTATTTCGGCGTCATCTGTTTCGGGGAAGCCGGCGTAGCGGAAAAGGAAAGAACGGCCGTAGTCAAAGGGATGGGCGTAGTTGTTTATCGGGCGGGCTCTCGGTCCTAATTCCGCAAATTCCTTCACCGATAATTTCTCTACTTCCTTTATGTCTTTAGGCTCAGCGAACACAACGAAGCCGGACCACCTTCCCCTGGCCCAGTGTGTGCCTTCACGGTAGCTATATTCCTCATACTGCTGCCGCAAGCCAGCCATGGTTTGAGGCCATCGTTTTTCGACCTCTTCCTGAGGGTAGGCTCTGCCGTGGTATTTTTGGGCTACCTTGGCGCATAGCTTCTCGTAGAACTCCACCTGCTCTTCATAGCCGGACAGGAAGGAGGTGACCATACTGTAGGGTGTCCCTTTCGGCGGTTTCCTGATGTCAGTCTTCAGGATTTCGGGCATTACGGTTTCCATGCCCTCAGGGTCGAGAGGCCAGGTATGATACATGTGCCAGTTCCAGATGATGCAGTGCTCGGGGATGTTGTGGTTAACAATGTCTTTAACGTAATCGACGGCGTCCGAGAAGTTACTGAATCCAGCTATATGAACCCGGGAAACCTCATTAATGGGATGGATTCTAACTGCAAACTTGGTGATAACGCCCATCGTGCCGGGGTTGCAGGTATACAGGCCGGCAAGGTCGGGGTACGGGCCGTACCTCAGGTGAGGGCCGACGCCAGGGAACATGGAGGAACCGGTATTGAAAATGGTCCCGTCGGGGAGGACGACCTCGAGGTCAAGGATTGAACTGAGGTGCCTGTTGGAAAAGCTCTTCGAACCTCTCCCCAAGCCCCCAGCAAGGACGGTGGCGGAACCCGTCATTGTACCGACTTCGCACTTGTACCCTGTTCCTCTCAGTGCTGAGGTGAGCTTGTCGTGAGTAACGCCGGGCTCGAGAATCGCGTATCCGGAGTCGGTATTTATCTCGATTATCCTATCCCGGCGCCGCTGGTCTAAAATGATATCACCTTCTGCTGTCGGAATGAACATCTGGGCGGTACCCACAGGATTGACCGATATCTTGTACTTATTGGCAATCCTGAGGGTCTCGACCACGTCCTCTCTGGTCTCGGGGAAGACCACCATGCTGGGCTTCTGGTAAGGCATACTGGGGTCGAAACCATGGTTTATCCTGCCATGAGTTACCAGGGTTATCTCGTCATCTTTTACCTTTTCGGCTCCAATTGCCTTCTTGAGCTCCTGGCAGGCGGCCTCCTTTTCGCTGGTAACCGTTTTTATCACCATTTTGATTTTCCTCCTTTGTTAGGAATTCTGCCTAATTCACGTATCTTATATTCAACACTTATAGGTTTCTCATTTTTCACCTCACCCGGTACTACTGGCTGCAACTAGGCGCCAAGATATAAGCGATAGTATACTCTTGAGATATATCTGTCAAAGCTCATGTAATATATATCAAAAATACTGCCGTGTGGTCAATCTACTGGCAGGGGCTAGGTCGGTTTGGGTCTGCATTCAAGCTGCGGTGGCCAGGGACAGATAAATTTCACAGAGCTGTACTTCCATTCCCCGTTCACCTTAACGTATTCGCAGTCGTGCAGCGCCTGATACGCCCTTACCGCCGGTCCTTTCGGAGTATCAACGTCAAAAAAGCATAAAAACATCGTCCAAGTGCCTTTGGCCGTGTTTCCATCAACGGTGATAACAGGCTGGACGACGACATGCGCCGTAGCCCAGTTGTTGACCGTAGGAATATCTTCTCTGAATACTCTGGTTATTTCCTCCTTACCTCTGGCAACCGCGAATACCCCGGTATCCAGTACGGCATCTTCCGCAAAACAAGAGGCCATCTCTTCGTGCTGATGGTTGTTATATAGATAGATATAGTTTAGATGGAATTTCTGGATATCTTCGATATCCTCCAGAGTCTTGATTTTCTTTTCCAGATTATTTATTCTTTTTTCTAATTCCCCTGTTGTCATGAAAACCTCCTTTTGTAGACTTCCTAAGCAATTTACCTTGCCGGGGATGGATCAGCTGTTTTCGCACATTTCCGTTACTTCAAACCTTTTCATTTGAGGGTAACTAACCTATTCAGCCACTCTCATATTTTTACCAGCTGCTCTGTTTTTTCGTAATGCGGGCTGATCTATTGAGTAAAGTTATCCATGCTTATTGTGTTTCAGAACGAAGAGAATGTGGGTTGATTATATGCCACATACTACTGTGGTTTCCACAGCAATATCAAGTTTTTACCATCGGCAAATAATAAAAAAAGACATAAAAGGGGGTAAAAAAAGCATTAAACAAAGGGCACCTGCTTTATCAGATTCTACTACCTTCCACCAGCTTTGGGATGCCCTTGGCTCAAAGCTGATTGAGTCTACACAGGAGCATCTGCTTTACACCCGAATTTCTTAGCAATAAATCTTATGCATGATTATGATAATATAAATCTGAAACACATTAGTAAGTAGAATACCATCCCCATGGTACGGCAATTCCTATCAAATAATATAAACCATTATTCATATGATGCTGCTTAAATAGTCGCAAGTAAATAACTTGACAATTATTTAGAAAGGGCCTATGTTACAAGACAAGTAGCTGAAAAAGAGGCCTGTTTCGCTTATATTGGTGCTATACGAAATCACTAGAGGAGGATGAAATGGATACTGATGACCAAGTTTATCGCGACCTGCAAAAATTTCTTGACACCACACCAGGCGGCTTCACGGCGACGGAATCTGGTTCGGATATTCGCCTGCTAAAACGCCTCTTTACCCCGGAAGAAGCCAGAGTGGCGACATTCCTTACCATGAAGCCAGAACCAATACACACTATTCACAATCGTGCCGAGAAGAGCGGGATGTCTATCTCTATCCAGGAACTAGAGCGGATATTAGACAGTATGCTGCACAAGGGAACTCTTATGCCCCACTATGAAGGTTATGATGAAACGCACTATTGTTGTACAGACACTACTTCTGGTGGGTTCATAACCCTCCAGGTAGACCGGCTCTCGAAAGAGCTCATGAGTGACCTTATGAGCTACAGGACGGAAGCAACAGAGGGAAAACCCCCTGCTCCAAGAGGGTACTCCTCGCTGCGCACCGTTCCGGTCCAGGAAAGCATCCCTCACCCCGAAAAACTGTCGGTTAGCACCTACGATAACATAAGAGAGATTATCGAAAGTCTTCCGGGTCCAATCTCCGTGGCTAACTGTATTTGCCGGCAAGTTAAAAGGATTAATGGAGGAAAGTGCAGCAAGACTGAACTTGAGGAGTCGTGTATTATCATTGGGCCGGACCATGCCAGGCACTATGTTGATATGGGGATTGCCCGCTATATCACCAAGGAGGAAGTCTTTGATATTTTGACGAAAGCTCAGGAAGATGGCCTTGTCCTCCAGCCAGAAAACTCGCAGAGGCCGGAGGCTATCTGCTGCTGCTGTGGAGATTGTTGCGTATACCTGAATCCATATAAAACACTCCCCCGCCCGGCGGATATGTACTTATCTAACTATTACTCAGAAGTTGACCCTGAATCATGCACGGGCTGCGGGAAATGTGTTGAGAAATGCCAGCTGGAAGCTCGAGCCATAGTCGAAGGGACTGCCGTCGTAAATGTTGACCGTTGCATCGGCTGTGGCAACTGCATTGCCATTTGTCCATCCAGTGCCAGCCATCTACGGAAAAAAGAGGAGGAAACAGTACCCGTAAAAGACAAAGACGCCTATTATATGAAACTACTACAATCAAGACAGGGCAAATAGGATATACGCAAAATTAGAGTGAAGATGGAGCTGGAGGCAGGTAACTAATCCCCGGTGACAGCGCTGGAATACCAAGCAGGCTGCCCAAATGGTGGTGTGCCCTGCTGATTTCCTCTAAACATTTGGCGGTGTTGTGTGGCTTCACACTGCTTGGGTACCGAAATAATACCTTGCAGCCTCAAGGGTGCGTAGTACCTGGCCTCCAACCACAATCTGGCTTATCTTCGCATCCCTCAATAATTTCTCCATCTTGCCTTCTTTAGAATATCCGTAAGAACCCATAAGCTCAACACACCGATTTATTGCGTTCCATCCATATTCCGTAGCCACGTTATCCATTATGCTCGCTGTTACAAGCTGCTTGTGTTCCCAGGGCGGGCCGTATACTTCAGCATGGTCGAGACGCTCCAATGTGTTCCAGAACATCATCTCTGCGGACAACATGTCAGAGGCTACCTTCCCGAGTTCGTAGGCGATGGCACCGTGGTCCTTCATGGGCATACCGGCTATTTCACGGTTATCCACGTAGAGTTTAAAAATCTCATACGCCCTTCTCATCATGCCAATAGAAAAGGCGCTGGCAAAAGCGCGTCCTATTGTACATTTGGCTAGCAAGGACTTTACCTCGTCCTCACCCTCATGGAGTAGGTTTTCCTTGGGTACCCTGACATCTTCGAACCAAATTTCTCCGTTTGTATCGATCGCTGTACCCATTTTTTGGTAAGGCTTGCCGGTCGTAACCCCGGGAGTATCGGCAGGTACATATATCTGGGCAATATTATTCGGGAATTCTCTGCCTTCTATGGCACAGACTACAACAAATGCCTTCGCCTCTCTGTAGGCCGATGGCCACAGCTTTTCCCCATTTATGACCCACTCATTCCCTTCTAACCGGGCCTTGGTCTTAGTCTGTGCCCCCTTAAGCTTCATATCTTCCACTCCTCCCCCTCCCTGGGGCTCGGTAATAGCGCTACATATGGCGAAAGGCTCTTTCCCTAACATACCAGCTGCAATTTTTTTCATGATAGTGTCGTTAGCTGTGGGAAGCATTGTGGAGGCCACTGCCCAGGAAGATATAAAGCCTGTTTCTGCCAGGCCATGATCACCCCTTGCTACCTCCATGACGACAGCACCTGTCTCTACCATCGACCAATCACCGTATCCACCATATGGTGGTGGCACCTGTGCCGCTTGCAGACCCAGATCTATCCAAAATTCCTTAAAAATCTCCTCAACAATTGTGGGCTCCTTTCTTTCAGTCCAGTCCCACAAAGCATCAAACTCGTCTTCATGAGGCAGTACCTTCTCGTTGACAAACTTCCTTAAGGTATCACAAAGTATTTTTATCTCGTCCCTGATAAGATGATCAGGCCTTAAGAAATTATCCGTTGCTGTTGCCTTTTCGTTCATGATTACACCTCCGGTCTTTATTTTATGATGCTATTTGAGTGTTAATCCTCTGTTTCATAATAGAATCTATAACTGCAAGTACATAAGAGTCCTTCACTCACTTAGAAAACCACGGCTAAAAAGTTCCCCATTGACTGTATAAAAACTTCCCCTGACGGAAGCTAGAAACCGACCGTCAAATGTCTCCAAACACCCTAAAAATATCTCCCGAAGTCTATCACCCCCCTTCCTCCGGCTTCATATTGGGGTTGCTGCTGTCGATGAAAGTTGTTGTCACATATGACTCAGTATTTCTTTTTCACTTGCGTTGTGTAATACTCTTTCGAATCGTAGCCCAGAGGCTCTATCATAAGGTCGGTTGAAGGCTTCGGGGTGTTGTTTTCTCAGTTCGTCCAGGTTGGCCCGCTTAACCTGTACTAGAAAACCGCTAACTACCATCCCACCACGGCAGTTCTGTGAGGTTCCATAATGGGGTGTAATAGTATTGATGGCTCCACCTCTATCGAGTTCACCGGGTACTAAGGGGTCATACCTGGCACCATGGTCTACATACGCCACGCCGGGCCTGATTCTCTCGGTTACATAAGCACCACAGAGAACAATGCCCTTCTCGTTGAATATCTTGACCACGTCACCGTGTTTAATGCCCCTTTTAGCCGCTTCCGATGGGTGAATCCAGACTGGTTCGTAGAGGTATCCGTCCGGTCCCCTGACCTTACATGTTTCAATCTCATGGAACCAGTTAATATCATCCATCTGGGCATGCACTCTCCATCTGCCATGGTTGGACTGGCAGAGCAAGGGATATTTCATGGCTCTCTCGCTGGACAGGCTTTCATCATGAGTCCAATCCGGGCCGCCCTCAATCCACCGCGGGAACGGAGGCCGTTCCCTGTCATCCGGGAAGTGGTCCGCCAGCCTCTGCGAGTATATTTCCAGCTTACCGGTTGGAGTGCTCAGAGGATGTTTCTCCGGGTCATTGTAAAAATTTATCATACCAGCCGGGTAAGACTCCCAATCTGGGTCGGTAGGTACGACGTAATATTGCTTTTCGTTAAGCTTTTCCCAGCTGACCATATCGGCCACGCCTGAGATTTCCCAGCCGTATTTTATCCATTCCTCTATGGATTTGCCTCCCGTGTATTCTTCCAGCTTGCCCATTTTCTCAGCCACCATGCCGACTATCTCGTAGTCGCTCCTGGATTCGCCTATGGACTCGATGCATTTTCTTTCGAGGAAAAGAGTGTCAAAATGGCAGTTGACCATGTCGGTTCCGATATCGTCTTCCTCGAATTTGGTATTGACCGGTAAGATGATATCAGCAAAGAGGCAGTCGTTCTCCAGCCACTGGTGCTGGACAACAAAACATTCAATCTTGGGACTTCGGTAGGCTCTGTGTATGCTGTTGCTGTCGTTCCAGCATGTCGTATAGCAGGGTGTATCGCTCCATATCATGTGTGGCTCCGAACAGCCCGGCGCGGGATAGATATATCTCTTGAACTGGTCTTCAACCGGCGCCATCTGGTCGGAGCTGCCGTAAATATCATATGAGCCTTCCAGAATAGCATCGTGAGTCATGGGTTTGGGGATAATTTGTTTCTGCATGGACGAATGTGGCAGATACCCTCGATGGGCAGCCGTTACGGTTGGTCTCACCAGGCTCGCGGGCCATGCGGGTGGCACTGGCCCGTGTGAAACAGCTCCGGCAATAAATGACATTATCTCTACCATACTGACCTGGTTAACTCCCGGTTTTCCCAGACCTTGCATTGCCAGCAGCACCACCTCCAGCCTGGCCGGTTCTGTAGAGTATGGACCTCTTATATAAGGTCCACCTAGTCCGTGTGCTATCGTTGTTCTCTTGGCTGCCCATTCCCTGGCCAGCGCCTTGATAATACGTGATGGAATCCCACATTTTTCCGCTGCCCATGTGGGTGTCTTGGCGATTCCGTCTTCCTTGCCTAAGACATAGTCCGCGAACTTATCAAAGCCAATGGTATGTGTAGCCACATAGTCTTTATCGTAAGTGCCCTCGGTAATCCAGGTATAGGCTATGGCAAGCTGCATAGCAGCATCCGTGTTGGGGAGTATGGGGATCCATTTGTCGGCGTGGATAGCCGCCGCATAGTTCAGGTCTGGGCATATGTATACACATTTTATACCAAGCTCGGTAAACCAGAAGCACAACCTACTCGTCATCTGCCCCCCGGCAAATCCCCAGGGTGTAGTTTCCGCGTCACATCCCTGAAATATCATCATATCGGTATATCTGGCGATATCTGTATAAAGATTGGTCTGGTACTCCGAGGCCAGACCTACAGGTTCACAGCCCCAGACGTGTTTGGCTCCCCAGTACCATCCCTCCCAGCTGTCCGGGTTCCTGACCTGCTGTGTGAACCCCCCCAGAAGGTCAAGAAGAAGCGTATTGCAGCCGTGGGTGCCGTGCACTATTTTTGACTCGCCGTGCCCTTCACACTGCAGGAGCACCCCTTCCGGACCATATTTGTCAATCACCCTTCTGAGCTCACTGGCTACTATATCTATAGCCTCATCCCAGGAGATTCTAACGTATTTACTCTTTCCCCGATTCTGTGGATTTCTTTGTCCTTCAGGATCCCAATCGACCCTCTTCAGCGGGTATAAAATCCTGTTGGGTGAGTATACACGCTTCTTGTAGCCTATGCCGAATGGAGTTATCAGCGACTTCATAGGTGGTTCAAAGACCTTGCCGCGTGCCTCGAGCCGCCACGGTTTGAATTCCTCGGGCTTATACTTTGAATCGTAATGCAATGGCCTGATTCTTACTATTTTACCGTCCTTGAACGGCATGAGCACTTAGGCCGGTACCCTTAATGACGGTTTGTTCTCCTGCTTCAGCCTTACCCTTCGCTGACATCTTTGCCTCCAGATTTACTGACTTTCATCCTAGCCAGACGAATATGCAGAACCATAATACACCATACTATATTAATACTTTCCTGCTTATTTTGATAGCGGTATGTCGCCCAGGGCGTTAACGAATTGAGGATAGCGAAGTACCAGTAACTCGATTCCGAATTTCTTAGTAAACCTCCTAATCTAAGATGAAGGTGCCTGTTCTCTCAATATATTACCATCGCTCACCTTCGCCTGGTCTGTGTCCTGAAATTACTTTAGAGGCTTTTATTAGGGTAAAAATTGCTTATTGTGTTGCGAGTACTATCAGAATGCAGGAGTGAAAGCCAGTTTAAAAGTTCTACCTATCGTACGGTACTGCCCACCATAGCCTCAATATTGTCTACCGGTCCTACCAACTGCCCGGAAAAGGGTACCTACTTTACCAGATTCTGCTAACCCCGCTAGCCTTAAGACGCTCCCAGTTAAAGCTGGCCGCATCTTCACAGGAGTCCCTGCTTTACACACTGCAAAGCCCATTAGACATTCGATAACAATTTGACGGTTTGTTATCCAACAATTCTGACATTCGTACAATCTTATGAGATTGAACGATTCTCGGAATAGTTCAATCCGCCACGTCTAATAGACAGTCAGAAGGCTTAAATATTGAAAAACAGCTAAATACTCACCTCTCCCGTTAGGGGGTTATGAATAAAGTGGTGCGTATTGGGAAGGTATTCGCCGGTCCTGTACATAGCTCTTCCACAGGAGATTACATCTGGCAATTTTTATAACACTAAGGATTCCACGGACTCCGGATTTTATTAAGAAGTCCCTCATTCCTCCTTCTTTGGAGCATCTACTCCACACGGCCTGCTTTCTTCTACTGCCTTTTTCCCTTTCAGCTTAAGCGTTCGGTACTCCCGCCACGAAATCTTCTCGTTAGGGCGTCCGAGGCCCAGATCTTTCATTAATTGAGCGACTTTCTGAACCTTCGGCATTAGCTCCTGTGGTGATAAGCCCGTTAAATGCGGTGGAAGCTTTTTCCGCTCTTCAGGTTCCTTGTTCAATAAGTCGCAAATTGACTCTGCTGCCCAACGTGCACCTACCGAAGGCATCCCCTGATCACGCCCGCACTCGTAGCAATCCGCGAGTACTCCACATTTATTTGGCTGGGAAATAGCAAAGAGCGCCTCCCACACCGTGGCATCGGGATCAAGAAAGTCAAAGGCTCTCTGAATCCGGTTATAGCGTAATCTAAGACAATCTGTAGCGCCATATGTCTCCTCGAATCTATCCATTATATCTTCCACGATAGGTATACACGGAGCAATGTGAGCACGTTGATTTTTCTCTATATCCTCGGCAGTAACGCCAACTACATAAGCGATAACAAAGGCGCTACCGATGATGCCTCCACAATTACCGGTTCCTGTAAAGGCGATACCGGAATGGAGCCCCATCATTCCCTGGATTATTATTTCTTGTACTTCAGGTGTAAATAACTCTATGCCCTCAGACCTGAAGGCTTCGCATATCGATGCGAAAGTAGACGGGGCTCAAGCCCCGTAATTTTTCCCCTCTCCAGCTCCAAGGTGAGCTGCTTTGTCTATAATTCTTTTCTTCTTTGCCTCGTCGATCACAACTTTGCCAATCATTTTTACCTCCTTATTATTAACCCTGCCATAATATGGCAGTTATCACCTCCTGATGTCAGTGTAGTTTGATAATATATTGTGGCGGTGACCAAGTCAATTTGTGGAACTGCTGCTGGCAAAAGCGAAGCTATCGTTGTCTGAGTTTGAACTCAGTAGATTTTCCGGATATCAAGCCGCACCACTGGGCAATGCACGCCAACAATAACCTGCTTTATCAACAATCACTCAGATTGTTTATCTGGTCACAATCGAGTGTCGTTTACGTCCTTCCTATCCGCTGTCTCAGCCCATGGCTTAAGCTGTAAAGCACGGGTATAACCAGCAGTGTCAGCAATGTCGAACTGAACAGTCCACCGATGACAACTATAGCCAGTTCTGCGGATAATACCGTCCCTTCACCTAGCCCCACAGCTATCGGTAACATTGCTATCATTGTCGTTAATGCCGTCATGAGAATCGGCCGCATTCGTGTCCGTCCCGATTCCACCAGAGCGTCATAGGTATCCATACCTTTCCTGCGTAGCTTTTCCACCAGATCTATCAATACGATGGCGTTGGTCAGGACAATACCTACCAGCATCAATACGCCCATTAGTGCTGAAACTCCCAATGGTTGTCCAGCCAGAAGCAGGCCTACCAGGGCGCCGATAGATGCCAGTGGCAGACTCACCATTATAATGATCGGTTTCAGGAATGAACGGAAGGTAACGGCTATTACCGCATAGGCCAGCAGGATGGCCACGATAATTGCAATGAACATACCTGAAAATGACTCCCGCATCCTCTCCATTACACCGCCCATAGTGACCTCTACGCCGCTGGGTAAAGGTAATGCATCGATTCTTTGTTGTACGGCCCTATTAATTGAACCTATATCTTCGGCAGTGATAATGCCGGTAATACTTACCGCCAGCTTCTCATCAATACGCTGGATGTTCGTTACCTGTTCCCCGAGCGTCACGGATGCGATGTCGTCCAGGGCCACTGATTCGGGCCAGCCGACCCTGAGTTCCTTGGCTGTCTCTACGCTGTTTAGGTTCTGAGCAATTCCGCTAACATAGACCTCATAGGTTTTTCCTTCGATTTTTACCCGGGATACCATGGTTCCCATTGACATTAACATGAATTCCTGGCTGATTTGCTGCAGCTTTTCCATGGATAGCCCGGAGGCCATCATTTTCGCCTTGTCTGGTACGATATCAAGCTTGGGCTCCATATCCGACAGTGCCAGGTTGAGTTCGGCCAACCCGCTCACATCCTGCAGTTTATCAAATAGTAACCGACCGGTGTTAGCTATATCCTCGTAATTATCACCGCGGATAGAGATATCGAGGCTGGAGCCCATCATGGCACCTGCCATCGGGTCTCCCGTACTTACGGTAACGGTGCCGCCTTCTACAATTCCTTCAAGATTCGAGCGCATATCGGCGGCTTGTTGTTCCAGATCGACTTCCCGGTCCAGTGTAACCATGATACTGGCCGCGCTGCCGCTGCCCATCAGGGAGCTGAAACTGCCCATTAGTGAGCCAGACGTGCCGGCATTAGTCTGATACACTTTTACATCAGGGTTCTCTCCGATGACATCCTCAACCTCGTTGGCTGCCTCCTCGGTAGTTGCCAGGTCGGTTCCCCGTGGTAACTCGATATCTACCGTAAGCATTTTCTCGCTCATCTGTGGAATAAAAGCCGTACCTATGATGGGAATCAGAGAGAAACTGTAAATGAATAACGCCCCAGCGATAACCAGTGTCAACGCCCGGTATTTAAGCGACCACTTTAACACCGGAATATAGGCTCGTTGATACCAGGCAAGTTTTTCTTTAGCCTCGGCTTTACGGGAAATTGTGAAGTTGGAGAGCGGCGGTATTACCATCAGTGCCACGATAAGAGAAGCGATTAACGCGATGGTCATGGTAAGGGCAAACGGCATAAACATCTCGCCAACTATTCCACCTACAAAGGCAATCGGGATAAAGATGACAACCGTGGCCAGCGTAGACGACGTAATAGGTGCGGCCACTTCCCTGGCACCGTTAAGAGCGGCGTCCATGAAAGCTTCACCCTGTTGCATCCTTCGGTATATGACCTCGAGGACTACGATACTGTTGTCGATAACACGCCCGACGACGATGGCTACAGCGCTCAGAGTAAGCAGGTTAATCGTGATGCCTAAGAATCTCATGGCCAGGAAGCCGACCAGCAGACTTAACGGGATTGAGATGGCGGTAACCAGAGAAGCGCGGACAGCCATCAGGAAGAAGAAAACCACGATGACTGCGAGAGCGAAACCGATCAGGGCGTTGCGTGTAAGGTCGCCGATACTGGTCTCGATATATTCCGACTGGTCCATCACGGTAATCAGTCGCACATCATTTCCCAGAGTCGTTTCTATACTCTCCAGCTCATCTGTAATGGCATTAGCCACGGTGACGGTGTTGGCCTCGGCTTCTTTCATTACACTGATGATAACGCTTGTTTGACCATTGGTGTGGCTAACTGCCGTCCCCGGTGGCAGTCCGAGGTTTACTTCGGCGATATTACTCAATCTTAAGGTATCGGTTTCAAGGGTTGCGTTTTCCAGTTGGTTCAGGGACCCATATTCCTTGCCGGCGAGGATAGTAGCTACCTGAGACATGGATACACCGGCTACATTCATCTTCTCTGCGTCAAGATTTATCAACGCCTGTTTGTTGCTCCCTCCGTCAACACCGACATGATAAATACCCTCGATTTTCTCTAGCCTGGGTATGATTTCGGTAACGGCTATCTCCTCCAGTTCGCTGGGCAGCATTTCTCCGGTAAGGCTGACTATAACCACCGGCATTATATTTATATCTATTGCGTAAAGCTGAGGGTTTTCCTTTAACTGGGGCATGGTTGCCGGTAACCCGCGTATCTCAGGCGGCAGGTCAAGGCTGGCAAGATTCGAGTTTATAATGTCATTGACCTTATCCATGTCGGTGCCGTATTCAAACATGGCGAGGGTAAAGGTGGTGCCCTCCGCGGCTGTCGAGATAATATGGTCCAGTCCGTCAATATCGGATATGGCACTTTCAACATGCACGGTAACGTCATTCATCACCACTTCCGGCTTCGCCTGAGGATATACGGTAATAACGCTGGTCACCGGTAGTTCGATATTCGGTATCAACTCCATTTGAAGAGCCAATGTGGACCATATGGATGCCCCGGTAACTAATGCTACGATTAGAAATGTCAGCCATCGTTTCTTTAATGCGATTTTTGTAAGCCAGGTCATAAGCGTAGTACTCCTTGAAACATATTTATAGAAATCGTGGGAGAAGATTTACGAGGTTTCGTCTTTGTCGGATTTCAGCACTTCTTCGACACCGCTCAGCATCTTGCTGGCACGCGCCAGTATCTCGGCAACGGAGTCAGCCTTAATAATTAGCAAGCCTTCTCCTATTGGACCACCGAATACCATGACCTTGGTGGAAGGAGATAGGTTCAGGTCTTTCCGTGCCTCGGCAGGGACGACTACCTGACCTCGTTCACCAATAGTGGTGGCACCATAAAATTTGGGGATTGCTTCTCCCACTAAATGCTGATGTATCATAATCCCCTCCTGAATATTCCTGAAAATATGTATGAAAGATATGAATTGTCATACTAATTAAATAATATCATACATAATAACAGGTGTCCATTGAACAATTGTTAAACACTTTCCTCCTCTTATTCTCTTGATACAGATTCTGAAAACGGAACATATATTTATATGCATGAGTGGACAGATATCCCGATATTTGCCTGGCGGTAACAATATAGTAATTAGTTGGGTAACAATTAAGTAGATTGTTGGACAACAATAGCTTATTTTGTTACCTACGTGATAAGAAACACTTCATTGCAATTAATGCAATAAATTGCTAAAATTACCCTCAGTGGAAGCTCCCGGACTAAATCGTTAGGCTGAACTCAAGCTCGAAAGTTCTGCCTATTGTCACCCTATCTCCACTTGAGTGTACGGAATAAAGAACCGGCATTTTCTCCTATAACGTCCCTTCCGGTGGTAATGGCATGGTGTCGGTCAGCAACACTTCGTCACCGGTAACCTTGATTTCCTTCACAAAACTCTGGATAAATAATTTCCTCTCGGCAATAAAACTCTCATCCAGCAGGTTACGCAGGTCATTAACACATCGGGTCACCATCTCCAGGTCAACTAATTCAGCCCGTCTGTCCGATAATAGTGCTTCAAGTTCCCACTTCCTGGATTGTTGCTTTTCCTGCTGATGTCTTAATTGCTGGATTCTGGGTGCCAGATCGTCAAGCTCTATCTTGCCTGTCTCATTACAACCGCTCTGGTCCTGACATCGTGCGGGGGTAAACCTGTCACGGAAGTCGTGGAGAAATTTCTTGAAGCAGAGGACAAAATCTGGAATACCGGTAACCCAGACCTTCTAATGGATATTGAAGACACCAATATCGTCGTCCACATGTTTGGTCAGGAGGACATGCACGGAAATCAGGCTCATGTCGACGCTATATTGGGAATACGGGAAGGAATACCCGGTATCACTCATGAATGGCATGATATAACCGGCTCGGGTGACATCGGGGCATTTCGGTATATCGAAAGGTTTATACTCGGTGATAAAGAGGTTGAATATGAGGGCTGTATGTTCCTCCATATCAAGGACGGCAAGGTTGTGGAAATATTCGCGCAATAGATCCCCTGTCTTTGATGTTAGCTCTAGGTGTTGTGCAGTACGTGCCGTCAGAGTAGCCCAAAATCGTCATAAGGAAAAACTGTGAGAAAGGGATTACCACTATAACTAAGGTGAGTTGTGCACAAGAGAAGGGTGCCTCTTAATGGGGCTCCCTTCTTGTTTAAATTGTCTCTTCGATTCTCATTAGTATCTTGTTACCACCCTCTTTACAGCGCCGCCACTATCTTCTCCAGGGATTTCAGCCCTTTCTCCTCAGCCTCCCTGGCCCTTTTCAGGTGCTCCAGCGCCTTATTACAGCGTTCCTTTTCTTCTATCTCGCCATCTGGAGGGAAGGGGAAAAGGTCGACCAGTTTACTCAGGCTCTCAATCACCGGCGAATAGCTTTCAATTGCTTCATCAAGCAGGGGTCTCAGATTGCCGTTAAGACGCTGCCTGGCTTCCTGGAGGAACATGAATCCCATGCCGCGGCATTCCGCCCATACCGACGTATTGTAAGCCATACCGATTCCGATGGCTTCGCCTTTCTCCACGGTCTCTATCCACTTGTCATATCCGGCTAGTCCTGCTTTGTAGCGGGGGTAAATCCATTTCTCCGGACCCCTGGCGTGCTCCAGGGCGAATTCGAGGGCTTCCTTTACGGTCGTGGCATCGTCGGCCGGTTTTCCCCGCGTGACGCTGTATATCTCAATCAAACCAATATCACTCTCGCCGAGTTCCTGCCAGGGTTTGGGGCCCTTAATAGGGTCCGCACCCCCGCCGCTGTAGTAGTAGCCGACATCGTCGTAGCCTTTAACGACGTAGAACTCCGGCATTTCAAGCTCCCAGCCATAGCAGGGTATTCCCGCGTCAATCGACTTCCGAACCATGTCCCAGGCTTCCTTCTTCTTTTCCGCAAAGTTTTCATTCGACTTATGGGCAACTACCCCACCGGCGAAGTCATAACCGATATTCTTACCGAGGTCGAACATCTTCTGCGTGACCCACGCAGTCGGCCCGCTCGGTCAGACGCCGTCATTACAGATATTGATTACAAAAGCATGGCCGGTGGCCCCGTAAAGCCAGGCGTCGGATACCTCTATCCCCAGGTAGTTCAGGCATCCCTTGATACAGCCCAGGTGCGTGACCCAATGGGGTTTCCACCGCAGGTGGTCTAACTTCTTCATGGCAGTTTATACCCCTTTCGTAGACCAGGAATCGGTTGTTTCTTCTTAAATAGAAATCAGGGAATTGTCATCTAAAGCCTACCCCAATAAGCGATATCCAGGGCTGGCAGACCCTCTATTTACACGACCCTAGCTTAGCTTGTATAATTTTATCAAATCATAAAGACTTCAGAGATACGAAACCGAGGCATAATTTAGAGTGGGGCTGGTAAACACTATTATTTCACAGATGTGCTTATTTACTTTAAACAATTACAGATATGTATAGATGAAAACCAAAATTATGGCTGTTATTCCTGCGCGGGGTGGCTCTAAAGGTTTGCCTCGTAAGAACATCAGGCACATCAACGGCAAACCGCTGATATACTACACAATCAAAGAGGCGCAGGAGTCCAAATTCCTGGATAGAACTATTGTTTCCACGGATGACAAGGAAATTGCAGAAATCGTTATATCCTATGGAGTTGAAGTAATTACCCGACCGGCAGATCTGGCCATGGATGACACTCCATCATTGCCGGTTTTTCGACATGCTATCCAATATCTGGAAGATGTGTGTGATACTTATTATAACACCATTGTTATCCTTCAACCGACTTCACCTTTAAGAACCGCAGCCGATATTGATGGTGCCGTAAGTAAGTACCTGCAAACAGGTTGCGGTTCGGTGGTAAGTGTCTGCAAGACAGAGCATCCACCGCACTGGATGTATACATTAAAGGGAGATATCCTTAAACCTGTTATCGAAGGAGGAGACAAGATAATCCGACGGCAAGATATCCCCGAGGTCTACAGATTAAACGGTGCCGTATATGTTACCCACAGGGATAATATAATGAAGCAGAACAGGGTAATAACAGATGATACTCGAGCATTCATTATGCCCGAGGAAAAGTCTATAGACATTGACACTGAACTGGATTTCAAGCTTGTTGAATTACTTCTAAAGGAAAAAGAAAAGAGAGGATGATATAGTACGATTGTTTGACAAAGAGAGCACGAAAGACAGCGTGAGAAGAGCTTGTATCACTAAGGTATAAAATTGTGGATGTTATGA
>SMTZ1_10002359_pt1 | contig 19102 bp, 15 predicted proteins | sample DeeMarSWOR136_30_FD_25667 | JGI IMG/M metagenome (IMG submission 25667)
TAATCACCATCTCTGCAACTTCTCTACCACCCGCAGCAGTTCCAAAAACACCTGCTCCGGAGGCACTGAATTGTCCTATGTACCATAAATTTTTTACTGGGGTTCGATAAGGAAGATTACTCTGAGTTATTGTCGGTGCAATCCCTCCAAAGCTGTGACGGATTATATTTAAACGATTCTTAAAATCATGTGGGGTTATTACCACCCTCGTTTGAGTGTGCCCACGTAAGTCTGGAATGATTTTTTCTGCTTCAATTAGCAATTTATCTGCCATTTCTTCCCTTTTTTCAGTCCAATCCCCATCTTTTAATTCATGTGGAGCAACAGTGTAGACTGTAATGGAATGTTTACCAGGTGGAGCCATTTCAGGAGAATGAAATGATAAAATATAGATTAAAAATCCAGCCTTTCCTTCATGATAATATCGAGTTCTCATCTTTGCCAATGTTTCTTCAAGGTCATACATGCGATAATAGTAAACTAAGGCCTTATCCTGGTAGGGCGTAGGATCAAAGTCAACTCCGATATGTACCATTAACACAGATTCCATCAATTGTAAATTATCAATATGGATGATTAATTCCTCAGTAAGATTTTCTTTTCCAATAAGATGATAAAATGTATTAAAAATCCCACCGCTTGCTAAAACAACATCGGTATCAATTTTTTCTCCATTCTCAAGCATGATTCCCTTTACCTGACCATTTTCAATTACAGCTTTCTTTACTTTCGTATTGATTAGGATTTTTCCACCGTGCTGTAATATATAGTTTTCAAATAATTTAACCAGCTCCCCACATCCGTTTTGAATATATTGATATGTAGGAAGCTTGTATCCCTTACGATCGATTGGAATGCGCTTATCATAAACACACTCAGGATTGAACACCGGCACACCAAAGGCAGAAAATTCACTCGGTTTTACCACCATATCGGCCAAGATTCCTAAAAATACAGTTTTTAACTTTTGATTTGTAAAAAAGTGATCGGCTAACTGCGCAGCACTCCAGTCTTTATACTTTTTCACTTTTAAAAACGTAAAGAGCAGTTTGAGTTTAAGCAATAGGGCTTTTATCCCATTTTCAAAAGATATTTGATTTCCCAAATATAGTAGCTTCATGACAATGTCGCTGAATTTATAGTATTGATCCAAACCGTCCGCATCCTCAGGAAATAATTCTTTTAACTTTTCTCTCCTCCATTGAGGTCCTGTATATGGTTTCGGGCTTTTAAGCTCAAAATCAATGTAAGATTGGGCCCTTTCATCTCTAATCAATGTCAATTTATTATTCAATCCCAATTCCTCTAAGATCCTTCCTAATTTCTCATGAGAGGATAATCCTTCTACCAACATAGGACCTAGATCCCACGCATATCCATCTTTATGAATAGTAGCAGTGACGCCTCCAATATGCTCGAATTGCTCGTATATCGTTACATCATAACCTTCTCTTACTAAATAAGCTCCTGCTGTAAGACCAGCCATGCCCGATCCAATAATAGCAACTTTCAATATTAAATCTACCTATTCTTAAAATTAGTTCATTTTTTTAGAATTTAACGTATAAAAACTCATGTTTTTATCATGAAATATAAAATTAAATATCTGTATTAAGAATTTTCCCACATTATAGTAGTAAATAAGAAATAAAACAAAAATGAACTAACTTATTGTCCAAATTATTTTAAAATTTCAATCTTCGATGCCCTCTAACTAAATTATCAGTATAGTTCCTCATAATTAATGTGAGAAAAAAGCGTTCTATTTTACATAAATCTACTTTAAATTGTACGTTTTCAAACTCAATCTTTCTTATGAGATATTGAATTTTCTTTAGGATAATTATATATTTAGTAATATCATTATGAGACTCTCTTCTTAGCAGTACCTTAATGTTGTGTTTGATCTGATCTCTGGGATGAAATTTATTTTCACATTCAACATAATTATTAAAGAGGTTTGAAATACTTGATATTAAGGCATCTGGAATAATCCCTTTAAGCGCTGAAGAAATTACCAAAAAAATATATTCCTTTCTATTTGTATGTTGAATACTTTTAAGGGATTCAAAATCGAGCTCAGAAAGATAATTTCTAAGATTATGTGCTAAAGTAATGTCTTCAATAAGTTGGTCTTTTAAAGATTCTTTTTGAGAAATAGACATATCCCACAATTTATAATTTTAGAAGTTAGATCTAAAAAGAAATTGAAACAATAATTATCCATATATTATGTGGATATATGTGTACTTTTTTAAATTCCTATAATCTGTAAAATTAATAAAATATAATCCGAAAAATATTCAAAATTTTATTTAAAGAAGCTCTGATATTTATGCTCATAGTACTACAGGTCATAATGTTTATAATTGCTTTTATTATAAGCTCCCTATTGGGAACACTTTTAATGATAATCATCTTGGGTAAAGTAATAAATCAATATACTCAATGATTTATCTTTTTTTTTAAATTTCATTTCACCATTTTGCCTTTAGTGATCCTTGATTTCTTGTCAGATGGGATTATTAATTTTTTTTTAATTAAACTTTCAATTGCTTCAATAATCAAATCTTCATTCTTCTCATTTGTCATTTTAAGAATTGAGTTTAGTAAAAAATTTTCACCATTTTTTGAGTATGATCTAAGAACATTAATCACTCTTGTTTCCATTGTTGTTAAATGATGTGCCTTTGCAATCTTTAGATCGTGAGCTAATTTAAAAGGAGCTTTTAAGTATAGGTCAATCGATTGATTTATAACAGGAGGTAATATTTTTTTAAATGGTGTTAAATCTCCTTGAAAAACTTCTAATAAATCCTTTAATTCTAATGTGATTTTTTCCGATAATTCTCTTATTTTTTCTCTTAAATTTTCAGAACTTTTTTCACTTAGAATAAATACGATTCTTAATTCTTTATGGTCATATATCAACGCGTAAAAATATTTAAAGTCAATCTCCATCATATGCTCGGCAAATTTTCTTTGTTTTGTAGAAAACTTTGCCCCTGCGTCTTTTTGAGCTAGTTCTTGACCTATTGTGGTTATTGCTTGTACAAATCCCGAAAATAGATGGGTGTCTGCATCTTCTAAAAAGCCAAAAGTTTGATGGTATATAGGCAAACCCGATAATCGATGAATTAACACTAAAGCTTGAATGCTCCTCATATCTTTAAAATTTTGAGTTTTGGATAATAATTCTCTTTCCTTTTTTCTTTGTCTTGGTAGAAACACATAAGCTCTCAAACTTAAAGATGTTAATAATCCAATACTTCCTAATAATACCGCAATAAGAATCCATAACCAATAGTCGGGCGTTTCTCTTTGATTAACATCAATTATGATTTCGTGTTCGGATGACTTATATAATCCTCCAGATTTAGATATTATTAATTCTAACTTATAGTTTTTTAATTCTATATTCTCAGGAATATCTATTTCTACTTCATAAATTCCCTTACCTTCCTCATCAAATTCACCAACTCCAAATTCCCATTCGTATGTTATTTCCGCACCCTCAATAGGGATATTTGAAAACTCTTCAAATAACTTTATTTGAATTTTAATAGATTCACCCACATATGCCTCAATCGAATCATCAAAATCGATAGTCTCTAAATCAATATTAATTTGTTGAACCAGGATCTGAAAAGAAAAAGTTGTGGTTGTGTAATTTGTTTTTATAAATTTAATATAGACATAATTAAGGCCTAAGTCGAAATAAGAAGTAGAGATTACTATAGAGTCATTGTACCAATTATTTACATACCCCGTTAAGTTATGTTCATAATCTCCGTTAATGAAAACTATACTACAGTTTGATAAATAACTTTTTTCACCTTGTGCATATGCCCTACACGATAAGGTTATCCGTTCATTAAATTTTTTCTCAGCTAAATAATTCTCTTGAACTTGTTGCTTATCGATATATAAAGTAAGGTTGATACTTTGAGTTCTAATAAATAGTTGAAATGAAAAGGTTTTCGTAGTGTAATTTGTCTGTTGAAACTGAAGATAAATATAATTTAATCCCGGATTAAAATAAGCCCCATCGATGATAATTGATGAATTAAAGTATGTAGATGGAGATTCTATAAGAATGTTTTCATAATTTTCACTTATCCAGGTAACTATACCACCTGAAAGAAATTTCTTCTCAACAAGTGCGAAAACCCTTGCCGAGATGTTAATATTTTCTTTAAAGTATAAATCAATAAGAGTATTTTCGCTAATTTTAGCATTGTTTAGATTGACCGTTAGGTTTACATCTTGAGTACCAATTATGGCTGTAACACTAATAAACTCGGTCTCGTATCCGGGTTTTTTCATTTCTACCAAAGCCGTATGGGTATCTATTGAAAAGCCAATAGTATTAAATCTTATAATATACCCTTCAGCTAATGGAAATACGTCATAAAGACTTGCCCATGTAACATCCCAGATTGCTCCACTAATGATAGCTCCAGTGTCTTTGTGACTATAGTTGATTTTCACATAAAAGATCTCATTTAGATATACCATATATATAGATTGATTCACACTAATGCTAGTGGGTATTGGATGAACTATTAAGGTTATAAAATTAGATGTTGTACCATAGTTTGTTTTATTTGCGTATAAATTTATCGTATATGATTGCAGATATCCTTGGGTGGGGATCCCACTCGTAGAAAAATTTAATGTGTATGATCCATCATCATTGTCAGTAACATTATACCATAAACTCCAATCTGTGCTTACGTTAGCTGGCCATATTGGAGCACTGGATAATGCTCCGGTAACATTAATTTTACAGATAACGTAACTATTACCCATTGCGTTGAGGGCACTACTAGGAACTTCAATTGCTAAAGGTTGCGCAATTATTTTCAAATGAACTAAATTATTTTTGGATTGATTTTCATAATATATCTTGGAAGCATTAAACGAGAAATAATAATCGCCTAACTCTAAGGAACTTGTATCTAAATCGATAAAGTAAGTCCCAGATCCAATATAAATCATACTTCCAGATTGGCCAGAGGTTGATATATAAGTTACTGTAGCAAAGGCAATATAAGTGTCCAAATCATAATCAGTGTAATTCACTTTAATTAAACAAGGATCTCCTGCTAATTTCTCTATATAAGTGTCAACTGCTGTTAGATTTGTGTGATGCCATAAGTATAATTCTAATTCGATATAACCTACCTGGTCGATTTTATTAGAGGAGATATTATTTACCCATTCTACAATTACTAGATACTTACCTACGGTCATATTTTTTCCAACTGTAAAATTCCCATACTTCTCAATGTATGAGGTAGGTTCTCTACTATTTTGCCAAAATATACTGCTGTTAGGATAAAATATTGTACAATTAATCTGTGTATTAAATAGACTGAGAGTCTCATTTAACGTTATACTTATTTGGAAAAGGTCATTAAAAGTTAAAGTTGTGTCATTACAAAAATCTGTGCTGTTCCATATTCCAATATATCCCTTAGATATATAATTTTTACTAATTGCTTCAAGGTTCCAAAGCCCTGGTTTCAAAATTGTATTTGAAATTAATACTTTTGTGGATCCATAATTATTTCCAGCGCACTCATGTTCTGCTTCATATGGATCGGAGATTTTAGTGAATACCCAGTCACTAGGTTTTTTTATTTCAGCCCAACTGTTATAATCTTGAGGAATTGATGAAATTGAAAAACTACTATACCAAGTAATATTAGAGCCAGTAATATATTTACTCCCTGATCTTCCCGAAACTTCTGATGTAATTAATTTTTCTGCAGGTGAATTTATTATAATACTATCAATCTTGAAATCCATAACGTCTATTAAGTTTTGGTATATTGTAAAAACAATAGTATCACTTTCACTCCGATATCTATCTTCATCGATGAATGAAAAACCCTCCCCATAATCTGTGTTTGAATACGTATAATTTTGATTAAATTCAATATCATTAGCGATAACAATATTAGAAATATTCGGTTTAGTCCAAAGCTCACATTTAATATTATCAAATCTAAATATATTATAAGAAGGAAAATCATAGGTTTCCAATCCATAAACACCTACTCTTAGAGTGGCATTATTAGGAACAACCTGTCCATATGCTAAAGGATTATATATTAAACTAAGAGGTATCCATTTACCATTTAGACTGGATAATATATCAGCTGTATTGTTTATCTCAATATTATTAATTATAAGGGATATAAAAACACTTCCATTAAATATAAATGGGCTAGCAAAAGCCATATAATAATCGACAGACAAAAATGCATTAACTGAAGCGAATTCTTCAGGGATTGAAATATTTTGCTCAAAATAGGCATAATCCCCTAACGCTATTTTATTCAAATAGAATTCAACAGATCCCATAGGATTTCCAGATCCGCTAATATAACCATCACCATACCAACCCTCCCCATCAGATTTGTATGTCCATCCACTCATACTTGAGTCTAACTCTCCATTTATTACCCAATCCTTCTTCTTTGATACTCCTTCATAATTTATTGTAACATTTTTTGAGGTCCAATCAGGTGCTAAATTATAACTTACGTTTTTAGGAAAGGTATCTCCCACAAATGATTTAGAAATATTTGCATATTGATGAACTAATAACGGCTTCCCATTTGGTTCGCTCGAAGCCCCCTTCGGAACTCCTGGAGGCTGTTTCGTAATTATATGATTTGAATTTTGATTCTCATTATCTTGAATATCACTCACAGGAGTCAAATTACTATATGAGGACAAAACTGAAATGATTAGGAGTAAGCCTAAAATGATAATAAAATACCTAAAAAATTTACGTTGCATATTTTTACCTGTTATTAGAGAAATCCCTGACATAAATAATAACTTATAAGTAATATTTAAATATTTTCCAAATAACTCAAACGTTAATTCTTATATTGCCCTTTTTATAGTGTGAATATAGGGAAAAAATTTATATTTGAATTTTAAATGAGCCGAGGATGAAGATTTCTGTTTATTTACACACAAATTCAAAACCGGCAGAGCCATGATATTAGTTAATTTCCATTTGCCGGAACAACTAATTCTCTTTCAATGAGACCTTTAAGAATTTTGGATATTAATCCAAAAATCAACTCTTACTGATGAAGTATATTGATAAAATTTTTTAAAGTTCATAGGTGTTAATTTATCTATGAATGATGAAAAAGAAGACTTTTATGGAGAAGTTTTCCAGCAGAAATCGAAGAATATCAGAGGTATAGGACGAGCAAGTGTGTCAGACCAATCACGATTAGATCTTTACAAAACCTATGAAAATGCTATATCGCGGATTTCCCTTCCAGAACCAGAGTTTTCGGCAGATATTCAGTTTTGGGATATAATTCAGAAGAGACAAACTACTCGGGCTTTTAAAAGGGATCCAATATCAATTATGGATTTAAGTCTATTGTTATTTGGGATGAGTGGACTTACGAGAAAATTTCCTAAATTTGCGTTTCGAACTATACCGTCAGCAGGAGGGTTATTCCCCATAGAAATATACGTAGTCGCTAATAACATTAGTGATGTAGAACAAGGAATTTATCACTACAATATAGAAAAACATGAATTAGAATTATTAAAGCAAGGAGATTTTACAAAAACCATTGTTGATGCTTGTTATGGACAGAGAATGGTAGAAAAGTCGGCAGTAAATTTTATATGGACTGCTATGATTGAGCGAACAAGGATAACTTATAAAGAGAGAGCCTATCGTTTCATTTATCTAGACTGTGGGCATCTCGGCCAAAACTTTTATTTAGCTGCTGAAGCACTAGGGTTAAGTGCTTGTGTTGTTGGAGCTTATTATGACGACGAGATAAATGAGATCTTGGAACTAGATGAGAAGAAAGAGTTTGCCATATACATGGGAATTGCTGGTAAAAGGCGATAATTATTAGCAGTATCATATACACAATAAACAGTTTAATCTGAAAAGAAATAGTTTTTTAAATGTAATTTCTATTTTATCCTTACTTTAATTTATCCAACCATTTATTATGAAAATCAACTTTAGAGAAGCAAAAAGCATTATAACCAAGAGTAATATACCCTCAATCGATTATGTTATAAATCCTTATACCGGCTGTCAACATGGCTGCATTTATTGTTATGCGGAATTTATGATCAGGTTTACAGGTCATAAAGGGGATAAGTGGGGTCAATTCTTAGATGTCAAAAAGTTTGACTTGAATAGGATTAAACCTCAGAAATATAATGGAAAGAGAATTTTGATTAGTTCTGTTACAGATCCTTATATCCCTTTAGAATTAAAGTTTCAAAATACTAGAAAAATTCTGGAGAAATTAGTAGGAACCAAAGCTGAAATAGTAATCCTCACAAAATCCAAATTTGTAGAAAGAGATATTGATTTATTTAAAAGATTTGAAAATGTTGAAGTTGGAATATCAATCAGTACGTTAGATGGAAATTTCGCTAAAATTATTGAACCTGGAGCATCAAAACCGGATGACAGATTAAATGTTGTCAAAAAATTAAGGGAAAATGAGCTTGCGACATATGTATTTATATCTCCATTTTTTCCTGGTATTACCGATTTTCGCGAGATCATCGAGAAATCATTAGATTTTACCGATTATTATATGTTTGAAAATTTAAATTTTCGACCGCATAATATTCCTCGTATTTTAAAAACAATCAAAGAGTATAATCCTCAAATTTTGCCCACATACCAAGAACTTAAGGTAAATAATTCAAGATGGGATTTGATCGAAGATCAAATTAGGAGCTACTGTGAAAAACGAAATATTAATTATAGCATTGAATTCCATCATGGTGGGTTTTCGAAGTCATAACAGAAACTCTAATTAAGTTAATTAAGCTTAACTTCAATGGCATTGAGGTCTCTTCTCTTGCACCATAAATAGATTAATGATGAGGTTTATTTTATTTCGTCAATTATTTTTCTTTGATACTCCTAAGGTGAAGGTATAATGAATAAAATATACTTAAGGGCCTTGTTGGTTTGGATAATATTGATCCCCGTTGCCATAATAAATGGAGGTTTGCGTACATATGTTTACGCTCCAATAGTGGGTGAATACAATGGACATATTATCAGTACAATAATATTTATTCTTTTGCTTATCACCATTTCTGGTTTATTAATAAGATCTCTCCGGGGGGAATATGAAAAAAAAGAGCCAGTAATAATTGGTATAATGTGGCTTACTCTGTCAATAGTTTTTGAGTTTATTTTTGGACATTATGTCATGGGTAATTCTTGGGAATTATTACTTGCGGATTATAATATTTTAGAAGGTCGAGTTTGGAGTTTAGTGTTAATAACCACATTTTTTGCTCCTATAGTTTGGGGCAAATATTATCAAGAATAAATTCTGAAAGAATAATTTTTAACTAATTTTTCTATTAAGTGAATATAGAGAAAATATCAATATAAAAACAATAGAAAAAAATAGAATAGAAATTATTCAGCAGACTCTGAAGATTCGTTAGATTCTTCAGCTTTTTGATCCTGAAAATTTTTAAATGTGCCTTTTACTTCATTAAAATCTAAAGTCACAATAGTGTGTCCTCTGTGTTTTCCTTCAAATAATTTAATAACTCCTTGATTTGCAGAATTCTCAGGATGAATTGCAGCATACTCTCGACACTTCATACATGCGCGTACTCTAATTTGTACCACCTCAGTTTAAGGTAAACTGAATTTTATCATAAGTTATAATTAATAATTCGATAATAATTTTATGAATTTTTTAAAAATTGTTATTATATTTTATATAATATAAAAAAACAATTTTGTCTAAATATTTTATATTATTAATACTTACTAATATAAATCTATTTAGTCTATTTTTTTTAAACTATTAATTCCGCAATTTAGCATTATATTTCCATAAGATTTGGTATTGTAGAGTCGTATAATCTTTTCATTTGGAATATATCAAGTTTAATAGTTTCTATTTCAAGTCCTTCTAAAATAATCTCTGGATTAGAAATTAAAATACCTATTTTGTTTACTTTTACATTAAATTTTTTGGCAAGCCCTATAATTCTTTCATAATTTTGAGAATCAGTTTCGATAATAAATCTTCCCACTGATTCGCTAAACAAAAATTCATCTTGCCTCATTTCTTTATTGTAATATTCAGAAAAATCTAACTTCGCCCCTAACTTATTTTTAAAACACATTTCAGCAATTGTAATAATAAGCCCGCCCTTATTTACATCGTGATTTGCTATTACAAGATCATTTTTATAAAGTTCATAAAGAAAATTCCATTTCGCTTTTATCCTCTGCTCATCAACTTTGGGTGGTCTACCTCCCTCAAGGTCGAATATAACAGAGTGATATTCAGATCCGCCTAATTCTGCATTTGTATCTCCAATAATGAGGATGTCGTTTCCAGGTTTTTTAAAAGGGAGTGTGATTATTTTCTCCTCACCTTCAATTAGGCCAACTATCATAATTATTGGTGTTCCTTTTATTGCCGTATTAGTAACCTCATCTTCATTATAAAATGAAACATTTCCTCCAACAACAGGAATTCTTAATTCTTTGCAAAAATCTGCCATGCCCTTAACAGCTTGAGAAAAATACCAAAAAGAAACAGGTTTTTCAGGGTTACCAAAATTACAACAATTTACCATAGCCATTGGTTTTGCTCCATTCGCTATGACATTTCCACATATTTCTACTAATCCTCCTTTAGCCCCTTCATATGGATCTAAATAGCAATGTTTTGAATTTACACCAACGCTTGCTGAAATGAATTTATTCGTGCCTATAATTCTCAGCACTCCTGAATCTCCATCTCCGCATTTAACAACGGATCTGACACCGACTTCATGATCATATTGGCGATACACCCATTCTTTACTACAAATATTCTCTGATGCGATTAGTTTATAAATGATTTCTTTAATATCTAAGGAAGGTTTCGGTGTTTTTTGAGAAAGTAATTCATCCAAATAATCTGGTCGTTTTTCTTCTCTTGGAATTGTAGGTGCATCTGAAAGTGCTGTCGCTGGCAAATTTACAACAAGATTATCATTCTGATATACTTTTAAAATCCTAGAATCATCAGTTCTTCCAATTACCGCATAAGCCATTTCAAATTTTCTAAATACTTCAAGTACATTCTCTAAACCTTCTGGTTTAACAATAAATGCCATTCTCTCCTGAGATTCTGAAAGCATGATCTCAAAAGAATTCATGCCGGGTTCTCTTGTAAAGATTTTAGTCATATCAATCTCGGCGCCAGTTCCTCCACTACCAGTTAATTCACTAAGAGCACATGATAAACCACCCCCTCCTAGATCCTTTAAACCTCTAACATATCCTGTTTTTACAGCTTCTATAGTTGCTTCAATGATCATTTTTTTTGTAAAAGGGTCCCCGATTTGGACTGCGGGTCTGTCGGCTTCAGACATTTCTGTTAAGGTTCTTGAAGCAAAAGTGACTCCATGAATCCCGTCCCTTCCAGTTGATCCTCCCATTAGAATTACATAATCACCTGGATGGAATGCTTTACTGGGGGCATGTCTAAAATCTTCAATAGTTCCCAGTCCTATGCATGCTACGTTGACTAAACAATTGCTTTCAAAACTCTCGTCAAATTCAACTTCCCCGCCAATCGTAGGAATACCGGTACAATTACCATAATCCGCAATTCCTTTTACAACATACTTAAATAACCATTGGGAATGGGGATTATTTTTAAGCGGACCAAATCTTAGCGGATCTAATAATGCAATTGGTCGAACACCCATACATAAAATATCTCTAATGATACCTCCTATACCCGTTGCGGCTCCATGATATGGTTCAATCGCAGAAGGATGATTATGAGATTCTATTCTAAATGCCAAACAATATCCTTCTCCTATGTCTATTACTCCCGCATCTTGCCCTGGCCCAGCTAACACATAGTCATAATTTTTTTCAGCATCTTCAAATAATTTAAGTTTTGGTCGTGATGATTTGTAGGAACAATGTTCTGAATGCATAACATCGAACATCCCCCATTCCGTAATCGATGGTTCCCTCTCCAATAAACCTTTAATTTGCTTGATTTCTGGTTCAGTCAAATCTACTTTTATTTTATCCCCTTCAATTTCTACTTTTGGCATCACGAAATCCTCCTTTTTATAAAATCAACCATCGATTCAAAAAATAGCTTGCCATGGGTCGTTCCATATGGACTCAAAATTGCTTCTGAAGCTCTTTCAGGATGTGGCATTAATCCCAGACAATTTTGCTCTAAATTACAAACCCCTGCGATATTTTCCATAGAGCCATTTGGATTAGATTCACTGGTTATATCTCCATTTTCATTTGAATATCTAAAAACAATCTGCTCATTTTCGGTAAGTTCTTTTAAATTGTCTGTGAAAAATCGGCCCTCACCATGGGCAACAGGTATATTAAGGATATCTCCTTTGTTCATCTTAGTCGTAAAGGCGGTTTTATTATTCTCAACTTTAATTTTAATCCATTTACATACAAATTTAAGACTCTCATTTTTAAGTAAAGCTCCAGGAAGAAATTCAGCTTCAGCCAGAATTTGAAAGCCATTACAGATACCAATGATAGGTTTGCCATCTTTCAGCATTTTTCGTGCTTCATCTAAAGCAGGACTATGAGCAGCAATAATCCCTGCTCTTAAGTAATCTCCGAAAGTAAAACCGCCTGGAAGGATCACTCCATCATAATGTGATGCTTTGAAATGATTATGCCAAATTAAATTAACCTCAACATTAATTACACTATTTAAAACATGTACGGCATCCAAATCACAGTTTGCTCCTGGAAATTGGATCACCGCTATTTTAATACTCATTATTTTTAACTAATTTTTTGTTAAGCTTAAAATTTTAAAGTTTTGAGTAACTGGGTTAAAAATTCTTAATTTGTTTAATAGATCTTCAACAATAGCTTGAGCCTTTTGTTCACTTTCTGCTTCAAGATAAAACCTTAAATATTGCCCACTTCGAACATTAGAGACCATATCATATCCTTTTTTAGCAAGTAAATCCCTTTTTATAGTCTCTCCTACCGGATCACGAGCAGCAGGCTTATTTTCCAAAACAATTTCCACTATATATTCTGATGCCATTTATAAAAAAAGAAGATAGTAATAATAAAAATAATTCTTATTAACTTAAAAATAATTCTCTACAACGACAAAAATGATAAAGAGTTTTCTCTTCTTAATAAACTCGATATAGCTTCTAGTAAAGAAGAAGGCGTCTTATATCTTCAATTAATTATTGATATATAAGGAAAAAGCTAATGAAAATCATTAAGAATAACGAAAGCAGAGCAAGTCCATAACTAAGTATACATGATTTTGGTAAGGCATTTTCTCTAATAACTTCTCCTTCTTTACTTTTCGCCTTTAATACTCCCATCAAAATAAACAGAAATGAGATAATAAACAATCCAAAATTAATAAATAATAGAATTAATGCAAAATCAGTCATTATACATCAATTTCGATATGAAAGTATTTAAATTTTTTCTTAGAATTATAAATATTTAGCCTTTTTTAAATTTGCCAGAATTCTTTGTTTAACGTCTGAGACTTCAGGTTTAAATTCTTTACCTGTGATCTTGTGATAACTTCTCATATATCTTTTAGCTAATTCTATTTTGATATCGTCAGATATAGGTGGTATTTTTTGATCTGGCGTAATATTTGGAAAGATATCGGGATATGTGTCCATTAACCACCCTCTGAATATTTCCTTGTCTAAAATATCCGGATCTTCTCCATTATTAAATCTTTCAACGTAAGTATCGGCAATCCAAAATCTTGAGGAATCTTGAGTATGTATTTCATCAATTACCATCAATTCTCCATCTTTTTTTCCAAATTCATATTTGGTGTCTACTAAAATGAGTCCATTTTTCTTGCAATACTTTTGACCAAATTTGAATAGCTTAATAGAAGCCTCTTCCATCAATTCATAAGTGTCTTTATCAATGTGCTTTTCCTTAATTAAAGTATCTTTAGACAAATATATGTCATGTCCTGATTCTGCTTTAGTAGAAGGGGTTACTACAATTTCTTCTAATTTTTGGTTTTTCTTTAAACCTTTAGGAAGATTGATTCCTGAAGTTGGCTTACCTTGTTCATAATTACGCCAGGCAGAGCCAGTAATATAAGCTCTCACTATAAATTCAACTGGAATTGTCTCGCATTGATGAACCACAGCAACATTTGGATCGGGAATCTTAATAATATGATTTTTAACGAGCTTCTTAGTTTTTTCAAACCAAAACGCAGATATTTGATTAAGCATTTGTCCTTTAAATGGAATTGTAGTAATGACTCTGTCAAACGCAGATAACCTATCAGTGGCAATAATAATTCTAATATCTTCTTGGATATAATTATCACGTACTTTACCTTTATATAAGCTTCCTAAAGAGGAAAAATTCGTTTCATCTAGCGTATTTAAGAATTGTTTATTAATTATTTCGTCAATATTTTTTACAGTCATCTTTTTCGAGTTTAATTTCCTTTTAAATTGTACTTTTTATATTTTTATTCAATTAAATCCTTTTTATTAATCGAAAAATAAATTTAGTTCTCCAATAATCGAATATATTCATTTTTTATAATACATCCCATTATTAAATTCTTTAATTGAATATTTATTTTTGTTTATTTCCATTTTTTTAATAAAGGATTGAACCAAATCAATATTTAAAGAATTAGAAAGGCTAATCAAATAAATCAGAACATCTGCCATCTCGTTTGATATTTTATTAATAAGTTCTTCACTTTGTAAGATATCATCAATCGTCATTTCTTTAAATAAAAATAATTCTGATAATTCTGCCGCTTCAATTTGAAGTGCTTGGATTAAGTTTTGTGGTGTATGATATTGTGTCCATTCACGTTCTTCCACAAACTGTTTCACATCATTTTTTAAAAACGAGATAAGAGTATTGTTATCATTCCTATTAGAAACCATGTTAATTTCATGATACCTCTGACTATATTAAGATATAATTAATACTCAATTGAGATCTTTAATAAGACTAAGTATTAATTCATTAATTACTAATTTACGACGTACCAAAATTAAATTAAAATAAAAAAATGAAATGTATTATTTACGATCTTGAACCTTAATTTCCATGACAATATTGCCCCAGCCATGGGGCAAACCTACATCAGAACATCCTGCAATTTTAAATGGCATTTTATTAGGATCTTGTCCAGCCCACATTAATGTGGTTGCACTGTGTACTAAATTTCCAGCAGCATTCAAAGCGGACATGCAGATTCTTTTGGGGCAGAGTTTTGTAAGCAAATTTCCGAATCCATTAAAGTAAAATTTATCTCCAACTTTATGCTCACTATCACAGCCATGTGATTTAATTACCTCAACGATTATTGTTTTATTTACTAAACCTGGAGCCTTCTTAAGGATCTCAATGTTTTTCGGATTTTTCATAAAAATTTTCATTTCTTCATCGGTAAATTCTAAACGCTTTTTAAGATTATTTAAATTTTCTTCTGACATTTTAATCTTCTCACTACACGTTATTATTTCCTTATTTATTTAGTTTAATTCTTATTATTATTCGTATATTTAAATTGTTTTTTGTTCTTAGAGAATTTTTTAAAGGTAATTGAACCAAAAAAATCAATCAAAATTTAGATGCGAGACTGGTTAATGTTTAACTTATACATTATTTACATCTAATTGAGACATTAAAGCAACTTCATTATTGAAATGATCTAAAATTTCATAATAATTATTCAATCGTCTCCCGAAATTTTCAATAATTTTTCTTTCATCAGCATCTAAATAATCATAATAAGGGTTTATAACTTCAATTCTTTTAATAAAATCCTCGATGATACGATAATATAACTTATTAGGTTTTAAAAGCATGTTTTTAATTTTTTGTTGAGAATTTATTATTTTTTTTTCATCAAGAATTCCTTTAGATTTCTCTATTTCAATTTCAATATTTTTCCTAAATATTGGTTTTAGATAAGTTTCTTTTCGAAATTCAAGCCCCCATAGGTAATCTCCTCCCTTTCCTACAACATTGTTCCCCATGACTGTTTTATCTTTTTCAAGTAATAAAAGAAGCCCGTATTTTTTCTCAAGATTTGCTAATAACTTTTTATCTAAAACATCGCGAATATAATTTAGTTCTTTTAAGACTTTATCCATATTAATCTGAATTTTATCTATTACTTTGTTAACTTTTTGATTCATAATTTCTGTTTCCATATCATACCTTAAATCAACAATGATATGTTCAGATAAAGCCCCTCTTTCTGGATTTTTTAGTCTCAAAGCTGCTACACCTAAAGAATCTGTTTGTTTTTGACAATGATCGAAAATTAAACCTACGGCGAATGGATTGGGATTTTGGTATCCTAATTGAGTTATCCGATCTGTGTCAGAAAAAAAGAAACCAAATCCAGGATGAGTGTGCCACCAACCAACAATAAAATCGGTTTTCCCATCTTCAATGGCTCTTTCAAAGACCGACGCATCAATTTCGGATAAATCGACATAATGAATTGGTTCAAACTCTACTCCACTTCTTCTACCTACACAAACAGGAATTGCCTCCTTAACTACAACAATTCCATTTTCTCTAATCGCACCTATTAATACTCCATAAACCTCTTTCCATTTTCTACTATCTAACTGATTATTTGCATATCTTATAGCGTATCCAATCATTCTTTTATATGCCTTATAAGTTAGATGAACGGGAGTAAAAATAGGAATATTAAACTCAGACTTAGAAATGGAAGGTGTTTTTATTGTACTTATTTTTTCGTAGATATTTTCAACATTAGTATCTTTATTAAAGGTATTATCTTCAATTGAACTTATTTTTCTAAGAATTTTGTCAGTATTGCTAATATTTTGCTCTTTTTCCTCCAAATCTTTTCCTGTCATAAGTCCATTTGTTCACTCGATAAACTTAATTATTAGACTTTATTCAAAAACTCAAAAAGTTAATAGTGTTACTTATCTATAAATATATGTTAATTCAATCAAAATTATAAAGATTGATTGGATGTAAAAAATGCTTAAATTCCAGGCATGGCGGATTAAATGCTACTAAGATAATGCTCATTTAAGATCTCTAATAAAATTACAGATTAATTCGTTCACTACTTCTTTCCGTTGAGCAGGAGCAAAATGACCTGCCATATCAATGATTTCAAGCTTGCTATTAGGAATTTTTTTCTGCAATTCTTCCGACATTTGCTCAGGTGCGAAATTATCAAGTCTTCCACCAATAATTAAGGTAGGGCACTTTATCCCGGAAGGATCGTATTCTTTTATCTCTGTGATCATTCTAAATATTTGATCTTCAATTCTCATATATAATTCATCTTTCGGCAAATTAATATTATAAACCGAGTTTGATAACGCTGTAATTATATATGGAATGGTTTTATCTAAGACATGTTCAACTGTAGTCGCAACAACATCTAAGAAATTCATACGAATAAAATATGGTAGTAAATTATAGAACATATTTCGGATTACATTATCAATCATTATATATCCAGAATTTAATAAAATGAGGAATTTGATATCTTCAGGATGTTTGATACAAATTAATTGTGCAATCATCCCTCCTACAAGAGAATGTCCTATAATACCATATTTTTCCTTTATTCCTAATAATTTTAAAAGGTCCTCTAAATCTCTAATAATTTCATGTCTAATATTTTTTGAGATGTTTAGTTCTTTCGGGTGCTCGCTTTTGCCATGTCCCAATGCGTCAAAAGCGACAATTCTATAGAAATTTTTTAATACTTTGATTTGTGATTTGAAGAAAGATGCTGAAGATGCGAAGCCATGCAGCAAAATTATAATTCCTTTATCAGAAGAGGGATTTATATCTTCATAATATAGATTATAACCCTCTCGATTGTTAAAGTATGGCATCTGTCAGCTTATTTATTCTTATTCAAACTATATCTTATTTTCATATAGTAAAAAATTTTATTCAAAAAATACTTTTCTAATTGCTTTTATTAAATTTTTAATATTCCTATAACATTAAACTTTATCCTAGTTTTCGGTTTAGCATAAAGTTGTTTTGGAGAAAAATAATAGAGTTAATATCAAAAGATTCTTAATAGAGTTCAAATTATTCATCAATATTATAGGAGATATTTAATCTCCAATTTTGAGTAAATAAAAAAAGGTTGAAATTTTGGACTATACAGTGTTAGGAAGAACAGGATTAAAAGTTAGTATAATGGGATTAGGAGGAGGTGGCCCAAGTCGTATAGGAAAGGGCACAGGGAAGAGTAAAGAAGAATCTATTGCTCTAATCCGTCATGCTTTGGATTCAGGTATTAATATTATTGATACAGCTGAGCTATACCGAACTGAGTCAATTTTCGGTGAAGCTATTAAAGGCTATGATCGTGAGTCTATAATAATATCAACAAAAAAATCAGTATTTGGAAACATTTCACCTAAAAGTATAGAGAGAAGTTTTGATAAAAGTTTAAAAAGCCTTGGAACAAATTACATCGACATATATCATCTTCATGCAGTAATGCCAGAGGATTATGAAAAAGTTACAACAAAATCTATGCCAATACTTCAGAAACTGCGTGATGAAGGAAAAATACGCTTTATTGGAATTACAGAAAGGTTTGATCTTGATTCTCAGCATGTTATGCTTCAAAAAGCTTTAAAAGATGATTATTGGGATGTTATGATGGTTGGTTTCAATATCTTAAATCAGTCTGCTCGTGAGCGAGTTTTTCCTCAAACGATGAAAAAAAATATCGGAACTTTAATAATGTTTCCTGTTCGGTTAGCACTCAGTAGACCAGAACGTCTGAAGCAAGTTATCGATGAACTAATAGAAAATGGCGAACTAGATCCCTCTGATATCGATATGAAAAATCCTCTAGGCTTTCTTAACCATGAGGGGGGTGCTGTAAATTCAGTTGATGTGGCTTATCGTTTCTGTAAGTATGAGTCTGGAGTCGACGTGGTTCTTTCTGGTACAGGAAATCTTGAACATTTGAAGGCAAATATCGAATCTTTCTCAAGACCACCACTTCCAGAGGAAGATGTACAC
>SMTZ1_10002716_pt1 | contig 19102 bp, 22 predicted proteins | sample DeeMarSWOR136_30_FD_25667 | JGI IMG/M metagenome (IMG submission 25667)
GCCCGCCTTCGTCTGCAGGGTTGTTCCGGCCAGCGCTCTTGCCGAGTTGATTCCTGAAAAGAGAGTCATATACCCTTGAGTCTCCCTTGACGCGGCCGTATCCTATGCAAACACTTTTGAACGATAGTCATTTATTAGGGGTTTGGGGGCGTTCCACAAGCTTTGTAGAATCTGTGTTGCGTCCTTCTGAAAGAGACCCCAACGGCCCTTATTGCTTTATTTCAGAACGCTAAACTGATATCTGAATATATGAGAGGTTATATAATGCCTTCAGAAAAAACGCTGGTCGGTGTGGTGATGGGGAGTACCTCTGATGCAAAAACAATGAAAGGTTGTGTGGAGGTATTAGAAGAACTCAACATACACCACGAAATTAAAGTGCTCTCGGCTCACCGAACACCGGATCTTACTAGGGAATATGCCACGACAGCGGCTGAGCGCGGTCTAGAGGTGATAATTGCAGGAGCTGGATGGGACCTGTAGCCACGGTGTCGGTGGGAAGCGGAGGAGCACGAAATGCTGCGGTTCTTGCGGGACAAATCCTATCACTCAAGTACCCCCCTATCGCGGAAAAACTGAAGAGTTATCGGAGACTTCTGACAAAAAAGGCCATAGAAAAAACGGACGCTTGGACGAAATAGGAGAAAAGAAAGCGACTCATATCATCAGGATCGGTTCAACCCGGGATTTCGGGGGTGCAATTGACCGCGCCGCAGAGTATCTTCTCACTGGAAAGGTGGTTGCCTTTCCGTCGGAGTCCTTTTATGGTCTTGCCGTCGACGCCAGGAGCGAAGAGGCTATTCGGAGGCTTTTTTGGTTGAAAAGAAGACGTAGCGATCGCCCGATTCTGGTACTGCTCCCATCGGTGGAGATACTGGGTCGGTATGTGTCCATCATCCCTCAAATTGCCTGTCAACTCATTGAGGCCTTTTGGCCAGGCGGATTGACACTTGTCTTCCAGGCAGGATCCAAAATTTCACCCTTACTCACCGCTGGTACAGGTAAAATTGGTGTCCGGCTTTCCAGCCACCCTGTGGCGACGGCATTGGCGCAGTCCATTGGGGTGCCCATAACTGGGACAAGTGCCAACATTTCAGAGGAGGACGCCTGCCGCACTGCGGCGGAGGTCTCAGGTATATTTGGAGAGCGGTTGGACCTAATCCTGGATGGCGGTGAGACCAGAGGGAAAATCGGGTCGACAGTCCTTGACGTGACCGTACATCCCCCTCGCATTTTGAGGGAAGGGATGGTATCTCAAAGCCAGCTCAGAAAATTCATCGGCCCCTAGGAGCTTGACTCTGGTGTCTGAACCCGAGTGCATGGCTGTTTTTCAGAAACTGAAAAATAGGTTGCTGCATTGTGCATGTGCCCGCTGTCTGTGGCGGTGGAGAGTGGCTCCTCACAGGAAATTGAGCGGCCAGTGAATATAAGGTACTGATTTTCACTGATTTCACGATAGATCCCTATTCCTGACTTAGAAAATCTCATGCCTACCCTTGGCGTCGATGCATATGACATTATCGAATTGCCCTTCTTACCTTGTTTTCAAAACGCTAGACTCTCACAAATTATCTATGAAGGAACACAAGGCTTCGGTAACATAAAGTTCAGCGACTCTAAGATCAAGTTTAAAAGTAGACTCAGCCTGGGACTTTCAAAAAAATTGATACGATGAGGGAATCCGGGGTGGAGCGTCTGATCTGCCTAGCACCTCATCCGTGCGCAGGTTGCCTATGGACATACCAGCGAAATGGAGAATCGGAACCTCGGGATGGAATTACAAGCATTGGAAAGAGATATTTTATCCGCAGCAGTTACCGGTCTCCAAATGGCTGGACTTCTATTCCAATCAGTTTGATACGGTTGAGGTAAATGCCACCTTTTATCGACTTCCGAAACCCGAGAGTTTTGACAAATGGTACCAAAAATCCCCGGAAGGTTTTCTCTGGGCTGTTAAGGGTAATAAATTCATCACCCATACCAGACGCTTGAAAAATCCGAAGGAACCGCTGGAACGCCTTTACACTTCCCTGGAGAGATTGAGAGAGAAATTGGGACCAATTCTGTTTCAACTCCCGCCCAGCCTCTCTTTTGATAAAAGGCTTTTCACTTCATTTTGTGAAAATCTAAATCCCACCTATCAACATGTCCTGGAAGTACGCCATCCATCCTGGCTTGACTCCCAAGCTTTCGAAATCCTTAGAAGATATAACATGGCGTTTTGTCTTTCGGATACGGCTGGCAAGTATCCGTATCATGAAGAGATAACGACTGATTTTCTGTACATTAGGCTTCATGGGTCGCAAAAACTCTATGCATCGGAATACTCGGAGGATGAGCTACAGGAATGGGCCCGAAAAATCAAAAAATGGGATATGGAAACCTATCTTTACTTTGATAATGACTTCCAAGGCTTTGCTGTAAAGAATGCCAAAAGGCTTACAGAAATCCTTTCTCCCGTCGGATAGACAAAAATGCGTGAATTGATATGGACATAAAGGATATAGGTAGGTATTAGTCGAATTTCGGTATTTACTACTTCGAAAAAACATGGAACTGTTTGTTCAATGGAGGTCTAAATTGGCAAGAAAAATTAGGGTAGGAATTCTTTTTGGGGGAAAGTCAGCGGAACATGAAGTGTCCCTTCAGTCAGCGAAAAACATCGTTGAAGCCATCGATCAGGAGAAGTACGAGGTGGCCTTAATCGCCATTGACAAGAAGGGTCAGTGGTATTTGGCAGACACCTCAAGGTTTCTCTTGCATGAGGATAATCCCAAATTGATCAAGCTGAGCACTTTAAGGAACTGTGTTGCCTTGGTGCCGGGAGAAAAGACGGGGCACTTAGTTAGTCTCGGTAGCCATAAGTCTGCGGAATCAATCGATGTGGTTTTTCCCGTTCTTCATGGACCCCTTGGAGAGGACGGAACTGTTCAGGGTCTGTTGAAGCTGGCCAACGTTCCCTTTGTGGGAGCCGGTGTCTTAGGTTCTGCTGTGGGTATGGATAAAGATGTTGCGAAACGGCTGCTCAGAGAAGCTGGCATCCCCATAGCCAGGTTTCTTATTTTTCATCGGTCTTCCGTGGATAAATTAGATTTCAACAGGGTAAAGAAGCAACTGGGTACGCCGCTCTTTATTAAACCAGCCAATCTGGGATCATCTGTAGGAATCAGCAAGGTAAAAAACAAGAAACAGTTTGATGCAGCCTTAAGTAACGCTTTCAAATACGACAATAAGATTCTTATAGAAGAATACATTGAAGGACGAGAGATTGAATGTTCAGTGTTGGGAAATGAAGACCCGATCGTCTCTTTGCCCGGAGAGATCCTACCCAATGATGAGTTTTACTCTTATCAAGCGAAATATATTGATGAGGATGGGGCTTTGTTGGATATTCCTGCGAAGCTTTCGGAAGATACCAAAAGAGAAATTCAGCGTTGCGCCATTGAAACTTTTAAAGTGCTTTGTTGTGAAGGTATGGCCCGCGTGGATCTCTTTCTTAAAAAGGACGACGAAGTGGTCGTAAATGAAATTAATACAATTCCTGGCTTCACAAAAATCAGCATGTACCCGAAGCTGTGGGAAATAAGCGGGATCTCGTATTCAGATCTGATAGACAAGCTTATTCAGCTTGCCCTTGAAAGATTTGATAAAGAGCAAAAATTGAACACGGTTGTTGATCTATAGAAAAGAGTTGGGAGCTCCGTTATGGTCAAAGAATATAAGGGATACATAGAATCAGAGATCGGCTTTATTGAAGTTGTAGGAACGGAAAAGGGAATACTATCTGTCGGTTTTGTTGAAGGAAGGTCTGTTGGAAGCCGCAGTCTCCACCCCCGTGTGCAAGCGTGTGTGAAACAACTAGAGCAGTATTTTGAAGGAAAACGAGAGGAGTTTTCAATGGAGCTAGTATTGGAAGGCACCCATTTTCAGAAAAAGGTTTGGGAGCAACTGATAAAAATCCCTTTCGGAAAGACGGTATCCTACAAGTACATCGCTAACTCGATTGGGAATTCAAATGCCGCAAGAGCGGTCGGAAATGCAAATGGCAAAAACAAAATCGCCATCATTGTTCCGTGCCATCGCGTTATAGAGAATAACGGAAACCTAGGAGGATACGGGGGCGGACTCTGGAGGAAGGAGTGGCTTTTGAAACATGAAAGAACAATCCTCTCCAGGAGTGTGATCTGAAGCATCAATTGGGCAAGATTGGGAATGTCTTAAACACACTGGGTGGCTTGATCTACGTTACACTCGTGGGGTAATAGAATCTGCAAAAAACCATAGAAAACCGCCGACTGACATGATCAAAAAACTTGATTTTTTGTAATTTTAGGGATAAAGAGTACGTTCTAAAGATACAGTACAAATCCTAGTATATTGATATATACCTTGAAGAATCAGGCGGCACGTTTCCCGCGATGCTTATCGCTCTCTTTCGAGCCACCTTTTTGCACCTCTCTGGAGTCTTGTGCCCTGTGCCATGCATCACAGGGCTCAAAACGACCGTGGCTGAATATACACTTCTTGAGAAGCCCGGCGATTAAATGGACTGTGCGTATCTTTAGTCCATGGGAGCGGGTATTAGAGTGTTGTCTGAATTTTTTCGGTGAGGGGGTGAGCAAAAAGAGGCGCCTGAAAGCAGTTCATTGGTTTGTTGCGATTACCTTTATCAGCGAATGACGCTGAAGAACTCAGCGGATTCACTTAGGCTCCGAGAGCCAACCAAATAAAACGATTCAAGGAGGGAGACCATGAACGGAAAACGTCTTTTTTGGGTCACCGGGTTTTTAGTCCTTCTGAGCTTCGCCACGCTCACTCTTGCGCAATCCGGCTCCGAACTGACAACACCGGGCATGCCGGATAAAATGAAGCAAGCCATTGAGAAAAGTCTGGAAGACGAAAACTATGCCGCAAAATCGAGAGAAGTCATCAAGCCTGATGCAGAACCGGGTTATTTCGGTATCCCCGGGGCTGTTGACCCGAACGTTATCGTGGGGTTGCTCTGGGCCATATGGGTCGGCTGGATCTTTTCGACTGTGGGTGCTTTTGGGGGGATCATGGCCGGTGTGGGGCATATTACGATCTTTGGTATTGGCGACTACGCGAGATCCTTCGGCAGGGGCAGCCCGGTTAACACACTTATCACCGACTCCATTCGGGTCTCCAACCAATGGCTTGTCGGGTTGAGCGGTGTCATCTCATCCTTTAATTACTACCGCATGGGACGCCTGGTGGCCCCATTGGGCCTCTGTTTGGCCATCGGTGGGGTTGGCGGTTCCTGGCTGGTTCCGGAGCTGACAGCCGGCAAGATCTCTCTAAGGCAGTATATCGGCTATTTTGGCATTGCCGTTTTTGTCATCGGCGCCTTCCTCATCTACGAGTTGACCCCCAGAGGATCGGCCAGGAAAAAGGAAGCCAAAGCTGCGGCCCAGGCTTTTGAAAAGGCCGTGCGCGAAAAGACCGACACGGCAGACCAAGGGGTCAAGATCTTGGAAGGTTCTTGGACCTTTATGTGGATTGCGGTGGCAGCGGTGGTGGCTTCAGCCCTCTGGATTAACCTGGTCAGCGGCGCAAAGTGGGTAGCCTACATTTTGGTCCTGGCCGGATGGGTCTTGACTTTCTTTATCGGCACCATCCGGTTCAGCTTCTATGGGCAACAGTTCCAGTTCAAGGCCTGGATCCCCATGATCGGCGGTATCTTCATCGCGGCCATTGCCTCCTTCCTGGGCGTGGGGGGCGGTTTTCTTTACGTACCTTTCTTGACCTCGGTGGCAGGGCTCCCCATGTTCCTGGTAGCCGGCACTTCGGCCCTGTGTGTCCTGATCGGCATGATCGTTTCCATTTTTTCCTACATGGTGGGCAAGGGGGTCATCGTCTCCTGGGGCCTCATCGGTGCTGAGCTTATCGGCATCTTTATCGGCTCCATGATCGGACCGCGCACCTCCAAGTACATTCCGGACCGGGTTCTGAAGATTATCTTCATCATCCTGGCCTTCTATGTAGGCCTGCGTTATACAACGAAGGGCTTTATCGGCAGAAGCATTGTACCGCCCTTCTAAATCTGAATGATAGAATTGAACAAGAATATTCCCGGGCCGGCTTTGCCGGGCCGGGAATGAGTGAAAAAGTGGTCACAAAGTGGATGCCATTGCCAGGGTTTTGCACAAGATAGATCCCGTCCTCATTGCGCCTTATCGTTTTTTCGATGATCCCATGTTAGGCTGGTGGGTGGGGACCTTCGTGTTGGCCCTGTGGGCGGCCTTTTTGGGTGAGTTGACGCTGGCGGTGGCATACCGGGTCAACCGGGGTCCTATCGCTAGGAGTTCGGAGCGCACGCTTTATTACCACGAGCAATCACTCAAGGCCAAACAGGCCAAGGATGAGGGGGCCTACAAAAAAATCAATAGGTTGGCCAATGAGGCGTATGGCAAAACCTTTTTCCTTTTCATTGCCATGGGCATGGGGTCTCTGTGGCCCGCCTTCTTTGCCGCCGCCTGGCTGAATGAGCGCTTTGGTGCTATCGTCTTCAAACTTCCCCACTGGGCTGGGAGATTTGAGCTCAGCTTTCTGGCCCCTTTTGTCCTTCTCTACATCGCAGCCAGGATCATCTTCAGCAAACTGAGGCTTTACATCCCCTTCTTAAAGCCGCCGAGACAAGAGCCATCCTCAAGCCCTTCGACCTAGGCTTGCGTAGAAGGGTCATTTTCTCCGATATGTCACCATTTAGGCAATCCATAAAGCGTAACGCCCAAAATCTCCAGAGGTGCGAAGAATGGCTCGAGCCGGGCAGAGATGGAAAAAGGCTGTCCCCGCCTGGCTGTGGCAGCCCTGGACCCTCACACCGAGGAATCCGGGCTCTTTGGTTCTTCATTTCTCCGATGCAGTCAACGTCACCCTGGGCCTTCCCATCATCAGAACTTCCGCGGATCAGGCCACAGCTTATGATATTGCGGGACAGGATATGGCCGATCCCTCCAGTCTCAAAGCGACAATTCGAATGGCCGTTGACATAGCTGAGAACAGAGCGAGAAGCGTGTCAAATGTCAAAAGTGAGCGAAGGTGTCTAAAGTTGAAAGCCCCTGGCTTGATAGCCAGCGGCGCGGAGCAATTCAGCGATGCCTCGGAGATGTGGCGCCCCCACACAGACAACTGCATCCCCATTTTCTAAATAAGTGAGCATCCTCTCATAAAATATCTGGTCGCGTCGGTCGATTACGTTGTAATGCCTACTGGGAAATCTGAATCCAACGGACCTTAGTTTTGCAAAATCCCCACTCAGATAGCATTTCACATATTCATTCGCATAGGTGTTCCAGTTATCAACCCGCTTCAAGAAGTCGATGATTTTTTGATGTGAAAGGCTTTCAAGAACCGCTATTTGTTCCTCTATTGTTTCAAGAAAAACGACCTCCTTGCCCATTTCCCGGGCTGTTTCGTAAGCTTCCAGATCAACTGAATAACACCAGCCGTTCCTTTTAAGATAACTGGACCAAAGGGTAAAGAAAGCCAACCAGGGCTTCATTCCCTTTATCATAGCGTATACTGGATTTTCGGCGATGGGGTTCAACAAGTCTAGAAGAAGAAAGGACCTCTTCTGTCTGAAAGCGGGAGCCATCGCCTTGCAAACGCCCGCGATCGTTTTTTTATCCAACTGTTCAAATAAGTGCGGAACATTGTCTTCCTGCATGCCAGCTCTTACAACTTTGGCCATGCTGTCATTATCAAGGGGGCCTTCGAGCAACACGGTCTGGGCGTCTTTTATGTATCTGAGCAGAGAGGTTTTGAAACTGTAAGGAAAGAAATGGGCCGTGCCAACAAGAACGGACTTTCTGTTGTGAATTTGCACCTCCAAAACCATTCTTAGTTCTTTTTCTTTTGATTTCCTGAATAACACACGCATGCCTCCGGAGTTCTACCCCGGCCTTTGGTCAGAGGACTTCATCAGGATGCCGGAATCATGGTATAAGCGAAAAGCCGACGTCTTTCATGATTTCTTCCAAAGGGTCATGATAGTATCGAATATCGAGTACTTTTTTACGAGTAGTTCGCACATTACATATCTGCGCGTTGGGGTTCCTCCCCATTTTTCTTTGAATCCCCGTATTCCCTCATTCACCCCTAAGCCAAGATGAATGTAGTGCTTGCCATATTGTTTGCTCATTTCGATCATTTCAAAGCATAAAAGATCGGATGCTCCAGGGACGTAGTTTTCTTTTGAATGACATCCGATCACATAGGAGGAAAAGTTTCTTGCGGCTTGATCGATGATATAAAAGGCCGCCAGTTTATTTTCATCACCCCATGCATTCAAGACCATTGAATCGCTTGAACGACCGACATATTCAGGCATCTTAACCAGGAGCTCTTCAACCCGGTATTGAGGTTTGACCCTCTCAATGAACTCCCTTATAAGGTCATGGTGCGCATTCAGGATCTTTTTGGAGCATTCCACCGTTAAGCTTTCTTTCGCCCTCTTTACTGTACGCCGCAAACTGCTGCGTATGATTGTGTTATGAATATCCAGCGTATAATAGTAATCAGTTTCCTTCTCTTGACAGGATGCGGCCAGTGAAACTGGCAATTCCGGGGCAATCAAAGATATGTATTTTGGGTGAAATTGCTTCTTAATTTTATCGATGATGATTTCCAGCTCACTAAGCGTAAAATCATGCTTTAAAGGATATCCTACGAGTATTACCCAGTCGCCCTTGCGGCAACAAAAATGATCTTCAACAAGATAGGGCTCTCCGCCTGATACACAAGTCATCAGTCCAACGATGTGCTCCGGTATATACGCACTCGCCAATATAAACCTTTCCTCTTCGGCAGTGAGCATGAGGCGGCTTTCCTCCATCAATATTACTGAATTCCGACAGCTTACGGACGAGATCTAATGCTAGACCGTCAACTTATCTGATTTCAAGGCAAAAGCCACAGCCAGACCCACAACAAAGCCGACAGCTAAGTTTGAGGCGAGCGTAATCCCCAGGATTACTATCGCCGTAAACAACTCTTTCCGTTCTTTCATATCGATGAGGGTCAGCGCGAGTTGGCTACCTGCAAAAAGGAGTAACACACCCAGTATAGACATTGGGAGCAGCTTCACGGCGAAAAGGGCATTTTCGCCAAATAAAGTGGCCAAGGAGACAAAAATGAGCCCTATGATAAGGTTAGAACCAGCGGTTCGTGCTCCAAATCTGTAGTGGGCTGCCAACCCTCCAGCTCCGTGGCAAAGCGGCATACCACCCAGAGAGTAGCTCAGGAAATTGGCCAAGGCCATGCTGATACAAGCGGTTCTGTATGTGATCTTTTTTGAATTATCGCCAAAGTACTCCCGCGATAGATCAACATAAGCAATCACTGCGTTCCCTATTGTCATAGGGATCTGGGGAAGCACCAACGCAAAAAAAGCGAATGCAAAATCGGCGCTCGATGGAAAACCAGAGGGGAAAAATCTTGGTATGTTGATGCCAAGTTTGAACTCCTCCAAACCTTCGTGCGCACCAACAATCACACCAATAGCAATTCCACCGAGCACAACCAGGAGACCGGCTGGAAGCTTCCTATTCTCCACGAGCAGTAAGGTCAAAACGCCCCCGAAGACGCCTATTACAATACCAACCGGGATGGGTCCCAAGCTTTGTATGGTAAGATAAGGTTCAGCCACCTGGCGGAGAAGTTGGAATTTTGAAGTGCCGATCATGAATTTGATTCCTTGGGCCATGAGCAGAGTTCCTGTGGAAAGCTGGATACCTCTGACGACAGCCTTAGGGGTATACTTGCCAATCGCGGTGATCACACCGGTCCCCCCAATGATCAATAACAACAGACCCATTAGCGCCCCTGACGCAAGAATTTGAGATGCACTCATTGCTGTTGCGATGGCATACGCCCCAATGACTTTCATGGGCTGAACCGGAACTGTGACACCTGCATAACTTCCTGAAAAAATATAGTAAAAGCCCACAGAAAGAAATAAACCCGACGGACTCAGGCCGTTTATCAATATCATACCTATTGCGAGGGGGAGCAAAGTTCCGAGATCTCCAAGTGAGCCAGCAAACTCCATGCGGTCAAATTTATAGCGACGGACCATTTCCTTACTCCCCACTGTCAGTCTAAAGAGTTGTCAAATCATCAATTAAGCTTTTCTGCAATTTTGTCCTTTGAAAGAAATCATTAGCGGAATGTGGGCCGTTGGGATCTCTTTCAGAAGGCCACAACACGTATTCTTCACAGCTTGTCGAACGCCCCCGACCCCGAACCAGCAAGCACAGGAAAGGCAGGGAAGAAGTCTTTCGCGGTCGTGCTTTCTTCTGGGGCTGTCCTGTGCTGAATTTCAGGGCCTCACTGCCGTTCCATGGAATGAGTCAAGACTTTGCGGCCTTCTGAAAGAGATCCCAACGGCCCTTATTGCCTTATTTCATGACGCTAAACTAATAACTTTTCTGCAATTTTGTCCTTCGTGGTACTGAGTGTGCAAGGTGTTGGGAGGCAGAGCTATTTTCGTTTCACTATCCCGATTACATTGGGAATTTTCAGAGGTGACTTGTCGTTTTCATATTCTGTGGAGCTGGTTTCGTAGCTTCGTCTTCTCTTGAGACTGAGATCCTTCAGATTTATATGTAAGGTGGCTTCGGGCCCACCTTCCAAGTACATGGCATTATTGATTTGTATTGGGAGCGACAGCAGGATATGAATAAAATCATGCGTCGAAAATGGTGATCGACTGTAAATAAACAATGCATTTTTGTTTTTGTCTAAGCCGATGGCAGCAATACTATATGACTTCCCTTGCTGTGGCCACCCCGTCTTTTTCCCTTCGCTTATCATACGATAGTTCTGTATGACTGTATGGTATCGCTGTAGCAGGCGAGTCCAGTTCCTCTGAAGTCGTCGATCAACGAATTGCACCTCAGGATAAGACGAATTGATCGGATTGAAGACCATAAAGGCTCCGAAAGACGGATTGATACGAGGGTTGTTCACGTGTTCATAGTTTTTCATGTATCCCGTGCTTTTCAGTGGGTCTTCATTCTGGTACATACTGGCATTTGTGGCTGCTAAAAGACCAAATTCCTTGCACCATTGTTGCGCAGTCCTCGGAATACCACCATGTTCAGATGCAGATAGGAGCCTGAACGAGTAAAACTGTGGATCAATCTTCAGGAGAGCTATTGGGGAATCTAGCATGCGGTACTGCCGCGGTGGAAGGAAGCTTCCAAGAGAAAGTCCTTCATCGAGCAGCTGCCAGCTACCGGGTTCAGCAAACGAAGCGGAACAAGCTAGTGCCACCCCACAGAAAACCATAAAGACAGACATTGTTCTTCTCATACCAGAGATTCCTTTCTTCTTAAAGGAGCAACAAGCCACTGACTCTCAAGCCATCAAAGACTCAGCGGCTTCTAAGCCAATATCCCGACCCGAGAGACCAGACCGGGAAAGCCGGATAGATATAAGATAAGATACCAAAAGAAGAAAAGAAGTTGAATGTGTTTCCAGTAAAAAGGGCAAACAGGCAATTTGATTTTCAAAAAATATGCAATAATATAAAATAGTTAGCTTTCAAGGAATGGTAGCCATTTTCACAGGCATGCTCAAAAACAAGAAAAAACTTCGGGGCTACTGGGCAGTGACTTCCTATCTTTCCGTATTGTCCCGCCCTAGCCTCTCTATCTGTACTGCGTACCAGTCAATCTGACGACAGATCCCCCTGATAACCCTTACTTCCTTCGCCCTTAAGGGGAGACGAGACAGGAATCTCCGAATATTAAGCATCCAATGCTCAGGGTTCTGCGGATCAATGAACCCGATCTTCATTAACACATCCTTAAGATGTTCATACATGCCTTCAAGTTCAAATCTATTGGCAAGTCGAGGTAAAGGTTCAGGTATTGTTTCACGGGCAGCCAAAAAGATCTCGTAACACACAATCATGACTGCTTGCGCAAGGTTCAATGACGGGAACTGTGCTGTCGGAATTGTAGCGATCGTGTGGCAGTAGCGGAGCTGCTCGTTTGAAAGCCCCCGATCTTCGGGACCAAAGACAATGGCGACCTGGTTATTTTGAGAGATAGCAATAAGATCCTCAGCCAGGCCACGGGGATGCGTGATTGCCGGGCGGAGTGAACCGACACGGGCAGTTGTTCCAACCACATATTGATAAGGTGCAAGAGCTTCTTTCAGATCCTGGTAAACCTCCATCGCTTCGACCAGATCGATGGACCTTCCGGTGGCTGTTTTCAGCACGCGGGATAGATCACAATTCTCGGGTTTCACCAGCAAGAGCCGAGTCAGTCCCATGTTGTCCATGGCACGTGCGACCGCACCGATATTTTCTGGAATATGGGGCTGAACAAGAATGATTGTAATACGGTCAAGAATGATTCTGCCTGTCATTTTGCAAGATCTTCAGAATTTCTGCCATCAGTTCGTTGCTGTCAAAGGAGAAACTTACGGTTCCTCGTTCAATTTCAAAAGAAGTGAGCCGACAATGATATTCCATCGCCACATCCTCCAGAAGCTCTCGAAAACGAAGGACGTCTGGATGTTCCAGACTATCCACCTCGGCGGGAAAAAGGTCAACCTCTATGAAACCGGCTGCTTCTTTCATTCTCACTGGTACCTCACGAATATCAGTGTATCTGGATTCTTAGCTAAAGTTTCCCAGGGTTGCTGCCGATATGTAAAAGAAGAACCTGCCGTCTCTCGAGGCATCACGCTTTTTTGGGCTTGAATGAGGTGTTCGTCCTCGTGTATAATATTATAGCCTCAGGGCTTGTAGGTTGCTTGCTTTTATTGGCTTTGCTTTCAGCCCTGAGTCTTTTTTTTGAAGTGGAGGTGTTCGTTTCACCTTTAACCTTGCAGCTTTTGAGAAGGAGTTATGGCACAGATAGATGCTTTCTTCAAGCTTATGAATGAACAGGGGGCCTCGGATCTTCATCTGATGGCTGGCCAGCAACCAGTGCTGCGGATCGAGGGTGAGTTAGAGAGAGTGAAATACAAGGTCCTTGATAACGATCACCTCAAATCAATGCTCTATGAAATCGCTCCTGAAGAAAAGATCAAGGTATTTGAAGAGACGGGAGACATTGATTTTGCGTACGAAATCCCAGGACTTGCAAGATACCGGGCCAACTTTTTCCAACAAAGAAACGGCGTGGGTGCTGTCTTCAGAGAGATACCGTCGGTGATTCTTACCTGTGACGAGTTAGGTCTTCCGAAAGTGATAAAGCGATTGGCTACGCTGCCGAGAGGTTTGGTCCTTGTCACTGGCCCTACCGGTAGCGGCAAGTCGACCACCTTAGCTGCCATAATCTACGAGGCCAACCAGAATCGAAAAGATCATATTATTACTGTTGAAGACCCCATCGAATTCGTTCACAAGAGTGATAAAGCTGTCGTGAACCACAGAGAAATTGGCCTGCACACCCGTTCATTTGCAGCGGCACTGAGGGGTGCCTTACGTGAAGACCCTGACATTATTTTGGTTGGAGAGATGCGTGATCTGGAAACCATAGCGCTGGCCCTCGAAGCTTCAGCAACAGGACATCTTGTTTTCGCGACGCTTCATACATCCAGTGCGGCAAAGACTGTGGATCGGATTGTCGAGGTTTTTCCCGAAAACCAGCAGCAGCAGGTCAGGAATACTCTTGCGGACGGAATTCGGGCTGTGTTATCCCAAACACTCTTTAAACGAAAGGATAGAAGAGGCCGTGTGGCTGCGGTTGAAGTGATGATTGGCACCCCTGCTGTAAGAAACTTGATTCGGGAAGCCAAAACCTATCAAATTCCGGGCATGCTTCAAACGGGAAAGAAATATGGGATGCAGACCTTAGACGATTCCATCATGGCACTTCTCGAAAAGAGGATTATTGCCCCTGATGATGCCTATTCCAAAGCCGAGGAGAAGTCCAGATTCTTACCCTTTTTGAAAAACCCGCCAGCCGATTTCACTGAAGTTTGATTGGTCAGTTTCGTTTCTGCATACATAAGCTCGGAGACACGGTGTCATGCGAAAGCAACAAATAGATTACATTCTGACTACCATGTTGGAGTCTCACGAAAACGTATCAGACCTCAACGTTACGGTTGATAAACCTTTTCAGGTGGAGTCCGCCGGAGAATTGATGCCCGTATCACTCAATCCCCCTATCCATCAGCTGACCCCTTTTCAGACTGAGATCTTGGCTCTGAACATAATCAATCGGGATCGACGTTTGACCAAGGCGCTCCTAGCGCAGGGGTCCTGTGACACATCTTATCAACTGGCCGGTAAGGCTCGCTTTCGCGTGAATATCTTCTCTCAAAAAGGCTGTTATTCAACGGTGATGCGACAGTTAGCCACCCGAGTTCCGACCATTGAAGAACTGGGTCTGCCCCCGGCATTTTATAAGGTTGCTGAGGAGAGAAATGGCATTATCTTGGTAACGGGTGCTACAGGAACCGGTAAGACCACCTCTCTTGCGGCGATCCTGAATGAGATCAACGAAAAAAAGTCTGTTCATGTAGTCACCCTTGAAGATCCGGTGGAATATGTGCACTCTCAGAAGAAGGCCACCTTTAACCAGCGGGAGTTAGGTCTGGATTTCGATGCCTTTGCCAACGGTCTGCGAGCTGCTCTAAGACAGGCACCGAAGGTGATACTGGTGGGCGAAATGAGGGATAGGGAAACTGTGGAGATAGGTCTTTCTGCAGCTGAAACCGGGCACCTTGTGATGAGTAGCGTCCACACGGTTGATGCCGGTCAGACCATCAATAGAATCGTCGGCATGTTTGACCAAGAAGAGGAAAAACAGATCAGGATCAGGCTAGCGGATACATTGCGCTGGGTTGTCTGCCAGCGCTTATTACCAAAAGTGGGGGGAGACCGGGTGGCAGCTTTCGAGATCATGGGTACCAACCTCAGGGTTAAGGATGCCATTTTGCACGGAGAGTCAGAAGGGAAGACATTTTATGAGATTATTGAAGGGGGTCAGCCCTTTGGAATGATGACCTTTGACCAGTCCATAACTGAACTCTACCGAGAGGAACTCATCACTGAACATACGGCACTAAGTTATGCCTCCAGGAGGTCGATAACCGGGAGAGCTATAGACACCATAAAGTCTAAAAGGGGCGAAAAAACCACATCCATTGAGGACTTGTCTATTGATCGTGATTATGGAAAGAGTTATGGAAAGAGTTATGGAAAGAGATAACTGACGGGTTCGAGGAGCCGCTTGTATGGAGATCATCTGTGAAACATGCAAAGCCAGATTAAATATCCCCGATGATAAAATCCCCAAGGACCATCGGGCAACGGTTAGTTGTCCCAAGTGCAAGAACAAGCTGACGTTGAACCCCCACACCCCCAAGCGGCAGAATCCGGGCGCCGTTGCTGAGAGGGAAGTTGAAAAGGAGCAGAACAGGTGGCATGAGGAGACTAACTATGGGGACGAAGATGCCTCACTTGATTTTTTTGAAGAAGGGGTAAAGCTGGCTTTGCTGATGGAGACTGATGCACAGCGAGCCGAAAAGTTAAAACGAACTGTTGAGGAATTGGGATACAGAGGTGTTTTGGCCCGGAACACCAGAGACGCCGTAGGCAAGATGCGGTTGCATCAGTTTGATTTGGTATTCTTGTCTGACCAATTTGACGAAATCGACCTCACGCAGAGCCCGGTCCGACAGCACATGAATAATCTTTCCATGTCAGTTCGCAGACGCGTTTTTTTTGCATTGATTGGAGATAACTTCAAGACCATGGACCACATGATGGCTTTTGCAATGAGTGCGAACATGGTCATAAACAGTAACGACCTGGATAGACTGACAGCCATCTTGAAGCACGCAATTTCGGATAATGAGAAATTTTACAAAGTCTTTATGGACACGATGGCAGAGGCTGGAAAGGCTTAAGCTGTTCTAGGAACAATATGGGTAACATTTGAATATGGAACTAAAAAGCGAATACCGCCTCAGGGTCGAGAACTGTATCCGAACCATCATTGATGTTCAGAAGGCGATTAGTGATGAATATGAAAACCAGGAGTTCCTCGTGGAATTTGAAAAGCTAAGACGGACCATTGAAGGCCTGGATATGAGTCTCGTGTGCGAGGGGGACATCCACCTGTTGGAACAGGCAACCAATCTCCTACTGGGAGAGTTCAGGCCGATCTTTGAGGCGGAGAATTTTGGCCCTGTTTATGAGCAGCAAAAGAACTAATTGAATTCAGAATCACCTCACCCCGACTGAATCCACTTGGCAATCAAGAACTCTGGCCTCCTTAACCGGCCTCAATGTGTTTTCCCACATAGTCCTAAGACGCTCAATATTCTCTATCCGTCCAATGGCCCACAGGGAACCACCTGCTCCCGCCCCTGCAAACCGAGCCCCACATCCCGCCCGTTTTGCCTGAAACAGGAGCTTTTGGGTAATTGGTATCAGGGCCTCAGGGGTAAGCTTCTCACGCCGGGCCATTTCTTCCTGCAGAAGACTGGCAGCTTGCTGCCAGTCCAGCCTCTTGATGGCCTGAGCAAAATGGTGGACGATTTCATTGACTCTGACCCAACCAGCCCTCGTACGCCCAGTAAGGAAGTCATTAATCCACTTGCGGTTCGTGGTGGACGAGATATGGCTTCTTCCACTATAGGCTATCAAAAGGCGTTTTGAAAGCTCCTTGTGCCCATTTCTGTCTAAAAGAGGGGTTCTTTCATATGGCGCGGTTCGGTTTCCATGCCGCCACTTCCATTGATTTACTCCTCCATAAACGGCGGCTGCCTGATCTTGGAGCCCGCAATTGCCTCCGCTGATGCCGTCTTCAAGGTGATATGCGAGATGAAGGATTTCTTTGGCAGATATTCTTTTCCCGTCCTTCACTTTGTCAAGGGCCTTTATCAGGGCTACCAAAGCCGTACTAGAACCGCCCAATGCTGATTTGATAGGAGATTCGGACTCGATTCTTACCTCCAGCCCGTGGAAACCAAAGTAGGAGACGGCGGCGAAAAATAGTCCGAACGGGGGCCTGAAAGGTAGCTGATCTTTGTGAAAGGCTTCTCCCCGAGGGAACCCTCCCGACGAGATTTTTACCCAGCCATCATCATAAGGGGACAGAATGACGGAGGTCCTAAGGTTCAGGGCGATGTTGACTGTGATAGGTTCTATTATCTGGAGCGGCAGGGCCATCGCCTTAATATCCCATGTTCCACCGGCATCCACACGGCACGGCGCCGTTGCTTTCATCTGCTGTTTCATCAACCGTGTTCGAAGTGAGTTGTTCATAACCTACGTGTCCCCCTGTCACTACCAAATTATGGTTGTGTTTACGAGTTTTGCATCTGGAAGGGTTTGAGTGGACGTGACCATATCCGCAAACATTATTTCAACCAGCGGCTCGCCAAAAAGAGCCCAGCGATGGTCTTCCCAGCCTGAATTTCACCCTTATAGATCATTTCAATTGCATCGTCTACTTTGACCTTATGAACGCTGAGCATTTCATCTTTACCAAGATTTTGTTCGGCGTGGCGCAGTTTGGCAGCGAGAAAGATGTGGACCCTTTCACCCACCAATGACCCTCATCACAGGAAATATTCTACAGTCTCAAATCCATCTGCTGACTCATTTCCTATCTGCACATACAATCTCGCGCATAAACAATGTTCCCATGAAACCATGGAGGTCAAGAAATTGACACAGTAACGGATCCAAATGCAACGAACATTAGTTCATACACTCAGGCTCCTCGGAGAGAGTCTTAATTCGCTAATTTCATTTGGATTTATTTGTCAAGTCAATTTCGGCACGATTCCTGCTTTAGGGATAGAACGGTGGATTAGTGTGTCTATCATACAAAAGGCTTCTTACAGTTTTTAAGAGGCTGAGAAGGAGGCAATCGCTAGCAAAGATCAGGCTGGGAGAATCGGAACAGAAGAAAGGGCCGCATGACCCTGTGATACCTTTCTCATCTAGGCCAAATACAGACTATCTGATGCCTTCTATAGTATATGGAAAGTCTATTCTTGTTTGCATCCATGTATATCCCAACAATCAGATAATTTCTCATTAGTGCAGGCAATTTGAGATGAATCTTAAAGAGGAAAAAATCGAAAAACTAAGGAAGATCATAGAACTTGTCGATCAGTCTGAAATTTCTTCGATTCAAAGTGTCGTATCAGGTGTCATTGATGTAATTAACGACCCGCGATCTAGCGCGAAAGACCTCAAGGACATCATTGAAATTGATCCACCATTGACGGCGAAGGTACTTAAAGTTGCAAACTCGGCCTATTACTATTCTCCAAACAGAATCAGTGAGATTCAGCATGCCGTAATTTGGATTGGCTTCGATGTTCTAAAAGAAATCGCCCTGAGCCAGAAGGTATGGGAAGTATTTGATAAGGAGGAGTGTATTCATGATTACTCCAGATCTTCATTGTGGAAGCATAGTGTAGCTGTGGCCCTGCTGGGGAAAATGATTTACAGGAGAGAATTCGGTGAAAGAGGAGAAAACGCGTATGCTGCTGGTCTGTTGCATGACATCGGCATTATCGTAGAACACCAATTCTTGGCAAATGAATTTAAGGGGATTCTAACCAAGGCAAGAGAAGAGAAAAAGAATTTACCCAGAGCAGAATATGAAGTCCTGGGCTACACTCACACGGATGTGGGAGAGACATTAGCGGAACATTGGAGCTTCCCTGAGGAATTTGTTTTAGCCGTAGGATATCATCACAAGCCAGATGTGGTTGAACAGGAACACTCAAGACTTGCCTCCACGCTGTATGTTGCAGATTACCTTTGTCAAGAGAAGGGCATTGGATACGCTGATATGCCTGTGAGGGACAAAGAGCTTTTTCAAAAGTGCTTGAAAAAGCTGAATATTGAAGCATATGCCCTGGACTTGATAGTAAAAGATATGGAAGCGGAAATTGCTAGAATGGAGGATCAGGGGTTTTTCGAACATGAAAAATTGCAAAGATGACTACCTTAAGGAACTCGAAGAGCAGAACTTGCTTTTAGAGACACGAATCAAGCATCTCACCAACGACCTTCGCCTCACGAGAGAAGAAAATGAGACTTCAACAAGAAACTACTTCGAAATATATTCCAATATGGAGAAGA
>SMTZ1_10002361_pt1 | contig 19093 bp, 20 predicted proteins | sample DeeMarSWOR136_30_FD_25667 | JGI IMG/M metagenome (IMG submission 25667)
AGGCGAAATGGGATCATAAGGGCAGAGCCCTTATCTCACCTGTATGCTATGAATCCTAATGGTACTCTTAAATGGAGGTTTAAAACAGGTGACATCATAAAAGCTTCTCCATCAATTGCAGAAGATGGCACAATTTACATCCCATCCTTTGATGATTATCTTTATGCGTTTAATCCAGATGGTTCAAAGAAATGGCAATTAATGAATGTTGGTAGCAGTACAAATCCTTCTATTGATGATGATGGTACTATTTATCTAAGTGACTCTGACAGGTTTCATGCTGTATATCCAGATGGAACTAAGAAGTGGACGATTGAATTAGGTGGTGAAAGACATGTTGCTGGTTCATCCTGTGCTATTTCTGCTGATGGCACAATATATTTTGGTACGAATTTAGGATCTGTTGGAGGGGGAGAAATCATTGCGATTGATACTAATGGCACTGAAATTTGGTGTAAGAAGATAGCTAATGAATGGGTAGATTCCTCTCCTTGTATTGCTGAAGATGGTACAATTTATATCGGCTCAAATTGTAAAGTTGGTGGTTATATTCATGCTTTTGGACCTGTTGACTCTAATGTACCTCCTGAGATACCAACAATTGATGGTCCAATAAATGGTGTAGTTGGTGATGAACTTGAGTATATGTTAAAAGTTGTTGACCCAGATAACAATCCAATTTCATTCAATATTGACTGGGGTGATGGAATTGAAGGATGGCAATTTGAGAGAGCTTCGGGTGAGGAATGTTGGTATGGGCATACTTGGTATAGAAAAGGAATTTATACAATTAAAGTAAAAGCAAGGGATACTCTGGGTGAAGAGTCTGACTGGGCTTATCTTGAGGTTAATATACCAAGGAATAAACAATCAATGGATAATTTATTTCTACGATTTTTAGAAAAACATCCACAATTATTTCCAATATTAAAGGAATTATTAAATCTTAAATAAGAAAATCAAACTCTACTTTTTTTATCAAATTGAAAAATTAGATTAAAATTTTTTTATGAAAAATCATTTAATATCTTAGTTATTTCATGGTTTAAAATTCAAGCGCGTGGTTAAAAAATCCAAAAATCATAAAACGTTAAAAAGTAATATAATATTCTTATTAACGTTAAAATATAGATAAAATGTTATGATAAAACATAACATATGTTACATTTGTAACAAAGGGCCAGTGGTCTAGTGGTTATGACGTCGCGCTTACAACGCGGAGATCGCCTGTTCAATTCCGGCCTGGCCCATATTTAAATATAAAAATATATTTCAGGATGCAAATATGAGTGAAAAAATATTGTTTTCTTTAGAAAATTGTATAAAATGTAACCAGACAAAAGAACTATTGACTGATAGAGATGATATTAAAATTATAACTTATCCACATGATATTAATGATTGGAAAGATGAAGATTTAATTGAAGCAAGAACTCATAATGTCTTTGAGGATTTACAAAAAACAGCTCCAATTTTATGGATAGATGGAGAGAAAACCATTGGTTATTTGAGAATTAGAAAATGGTTACAGGATAATGAATAATTATGGATGATGAACTTAAAGAAATAAAAAGAAGAAAATTAGAACAAATGAAAAAACAATATATTAAAAGAGGAAATAATATGAATGAAAATCTACCTAATACACCACTTGAAATAACAGATGCTGATATTGATAGTACAATTAATAAATACGAAACAATTGTAATTGACTGTTGGGCACCTTGGTGCGGTCCTTGCAGAATGGTAGCACCAGTAATTGAAGAACTTGCAAAAGAGCTTCATGGAAAAGTTGTATTTGGAAAACTTAATGTTGATGAAAATCCTGGAACATCAACAAAACACCAAATAATGAGTATTCCCACTTTACTTGTATTTAAAAATGGCAATTTGGTAGAAAGACTTGTTGGGGCCTATCCAAAAGAAGAACTGAAAAAGAAGCTTGAAATATATCAATAATCTGATATTAATATTGAAATTAGGTATTTATTTATGAAAAAAGAATTAGTAATATTAATAATTATATTATCATCATTATTTTCCTTTTTATCAGGTTGTTTTGATACGTCTGAAAGCGTTGATGTATGTGAATTTGTTTTTACTGCTGTTGATGGTAGTCAGATACGTCTTAGTGATTATCGTGGGAAGGTTGTGATTCTTGATATGTGGGCTACTTGGTGCAATCCTTGTCATGCTGTAATGCCTGAATTAAAAAAAATATATGATAATTACACAAGAGATCAGTTAGAAATCATGTCTGTGGATATTGATTTAGGAGAAAGTTTAGAATTAATACAAAGTTTTATCGAATGGTTTGAGAATCAATATGATATAGAATTGAATTGGATATTTGGTCGTGATGATGGCAGTATTTCAGAAAAATATATGAATGAGAGTGCGATTCCCACTCTTGCTGTATTTGACCAAAAGGGGAGAATGTATTATAGAAAAGCAGGTGTGCATGCATTTAAAGAAATCCCATCTGGATTTCCTAAAAACACACCAACGCTAGCCCCAATATTAGATGAGTTGATCAGCTAAAATTGGAGGTAAAAGAATATGAAAAAGATATTGACTGCCACAATCGTACTGATAGGCTTGTGTATGTCTAGTGTAATTATCAGTGCTGAACCAGTTGTTGAAGATGTTACCATTGACCCTGAAGAACCTAAAGCTATGGACACTATAACAATTACTGTAACAATCGATAGTACAGAAGAAATAGAGGAAGTCACACTAAGGATAAAAGAGTGTGATGAAAGTATGTGTATGCCTACTCAATCTTATCCAATGGAATTTGAAAATGGTAAATATACAGTAACTGATGAGTTGACATATACTGCAGCGACATACTTTGGTTATCAGTTAATTATAACAAGTAATGGAAATGTAACTTATTATCCTAATTCTGATGATAGTAAAGAATTTCAAAATGTAACCTTAAAACCAGCTGACAATGGAGGAACCAATGGCGGAAATGGTGGAGATGGTAATGGAGACAATGGTCTTCCAGGTTTTGAGCTTGTTCCACTATTTGTTGCTACCTTAATCATAATATTTTATTTGAGAAGAAAGAGATCAAGATGAAATTTCAGTTGAAACGACTTTGGTCTCAAATTCTCATTTTTTTTTCTGTTAATCTAGGAGCTTTAGGATTAAGAACAGGTTTTTGTTATCCTTTATTTTATTGTCACGCATGTCCTGCATCCACTTCTGCTTGTCCTTTAAGGGCTATGGAAAAAAGTGTTTATAAGGGTAATTTTGGTTTGAATCAACTTTTATATCCAATTCTAATTTTAGGTTTTTTTGGATCTCTTACTGGTAGAGCAATTTGTGGTTGGGCATGTCCAATTGGTTTACTACAGAGAGCAACAGGCGGTCCTGCAAGAAAGCTAAAAAAATATTCAATTGTAAAAAAAATTGGTAGGCATAGAGTTGAACCATTTATAAGGTACACAAAATATTTTATGCTTATTGGTTTGGTTTTTGTTACATCAGCATGGATTGGTTTTATGTTTACAGACGTATGTCCAATAGGAGTACTTACAGGAACAATTCCAATTATAATTTTGAATCCTTATAAATTTGTACCAAGCTCTTTCTTTTGGCCAGCTATTGGTATATTTATCTTATTTATCATATTAATTTTTACTATAGAACGAGGGTGGTGCAGATATTTCTGTCCGATTGGTGCTTTTCTTGCACCATTCAATAAAGTAAGTGTGATACATGTGGATGTTGATGAAGAAAAATGTGTACATTGTAATGCATGTGTAATAGAATGCCCTATGGGAATTGATGTCCCAAATATGTATAGGGATCCAGAATGCATTCTATGTGGAAAATGTATTGAAGTTTGCCCAAGGGATGCAATAGCTTATGAGAGGTTTTAAATGAAAAAATTATTTGCTGTTCAAATGAGTCTATTGATTCTTATTTCTGTTTCATTTACAGGAATGCTTTATTATACAGATATTTATGATATAATCAAAGGAGGGATTGTCGAGGTTTTATGCTTAAGTTGTATAAAATTATATCCATTGACCTCAATAGATTTTACATTTGAAACTGCAAATGGAAAACCACATCCAGAATTTATTTTAGATAGTTTAAAAGATGGCCCAATCTTTTTGCATTATAGTGAAGATGCCTGCACAGCGTGTGATATAATGTTTCCTTCAATATTAGAATTTCTCAATGTCGAACCTGAAAAGGATAAATCCTACTATAAACTTACAACTTTTAAAGATCAACCTGTGGCCTATTATTATATATATTTAGATGATGAAGCTACTTCTCAAGAATGGCTGGATACTTTTGAAATTTACGACAAAAATCATATACATGGTCTACCTATGTTCAGTGTAATAACAATAAACTATGCTCATAGCGGTATAATTGAACCATACTATACAACTTTATATGGTGCATTTAAAGATAATACCGAACAAAGGGTTGAATTCTTTAATGATTTGATGGAAGAAGCTTTTGTATTATATAACGAAAACCTACCTGGATTTATAAAATAAGCTAAAAAAAGAAAAATTTTGAAGGAAGAATTCCTTCTATTTAAAGTTCACCACTTTTAACCTTTTGTTTTAATACTTCAAATTGCTCTCTTGTCAGTGTACAAATATTATCCTTTTCTCCTATAATCACCTTATCCTCTCGTACATCAACAACAGGGCATTTGTTAGGTATGCAGAAATCGCCAATACATAGGGATACCTTCATTATGTTACACCTCCCATTTTTTTATATATTTAACACATGTTAACACTTATGTTCTTATATAATTTTTGCTAAAATAAGACATTTTTTATTTTATAAATTAAATTATCAATAAAAAATTGTTAGGCATATCCTATAATATTGATTTTATCTCGGTTGATTTTTTGGATAACTCTAGGTTTTTGCTTATCAATTTCTTTTACTTCTTTTGTTATTATTTCAACATTTGATCCAAGCTTTTGCTGAAGACCTTGCTTTAAAACAGAAAAAATCTCATCAACAGATGGACCAATTTCTCTTTGCTTTTTATCTATAACTATATGTAATTCAATTTTTGAAAGAGAATGCTGTATTATTATTGCGTCTTTTAACTTATTTGTTTTTAAATCATATAGAATTCTACTAAAAATTTCTCCAAAAGAGGCTGGAAGTATAATCCTTCCATCAGGTGTATATAAAGAAATATCATCTCTTCCATAAATCTTTTCAATTAATTCACCAGATAGACCACAATTACATTTCTTATTTTGAGGAGCAACTATGTCATTAATTGCATCATATCTGATAATTGGAGTACCAATACCAAAAAGCTTTGTTAAAACCAACTTTCCTGCTCCTTCAGATTCAATTGGTTTTCCATTTTTTAGATATTCTAGAAAAACAAAATCAGACATTACATGATAATTCCCATTTTCGCATTGAAAAGCAATTGGACCCGATTCCGTAGACCCATATGATTGAAATATTCTTGCATTAAATGATTCTATAAGTAATCCTTTAAGAGAATTGCTTAAAGGAGAACCTGTTGTAGCTATTACTTTTGGAGAAATATCTTTACCTAATCCTTTTTCTTTTAGAAGGGCTAAATGTCCAAGCATTCCAACATAACCACCAATAAAATCAGGTTTAAATTTATTGATTTCCATAATTACTTCCTCAGGAGGATCATTAGTGTTTAACCACTGCATATTTTTAAAAAAAAGTTTAGAACTAAATCTCGGTTGAATGCCTTTATGTATATAACCACTTTCAACAGTATGTGGTGCAAAATCAGCAATAATTGTTAGTTTGTCCTTTCTCCAATCTATTCCATGTTCTTTTATAGATCTAATATATCCAAATAGACCAGCTACAATATCAAACATATCAACATATATCGAAAGAGATTTACCTGTTGTTCCAGATGTTGTGACTTGGATTAATTTACTTTTATCAATTTTTGATGAAATAATTCCGTTTGGATAGTATTTTTTAAAATCATGCTTAGAAACCAAAGGTAGTTTTTTAATATCCTTTATTCCTCTTATGTCATCTGGATGAATCCCTTCTTTTTTGAATTTATCATGATAAAGTGGAACAGTATATGCAAATTTTACTATCCTTTTAAATCTCTTATCCTGAAATCTTCTTAATTTTTCATCATTTAGTCTTCTTAATCTATCAATGTCCACCAAATAACTTTTGAGAACTTTTAGTAGGAAAATCGGATTGTTAAATGAATTCATTTCTACCTCAGTTTTGTTTTGTTAATCATAATTACTTATTTATAGGTTCCTTCTTATATAATGGCTGAAAATGAATATACTTGTAATTGAAAATTTTTGGTTGGGCGGAAGAAAGATTAAACTTTCTGAGAAACTTTTACTAAACACATTTTCAATTCTTCCCACATTATTTGCTCGCCAATTGGCAGCAATTACACCTAAGAAGTATTCTGTCGAGGTTGTTGATGAAAGATATTCAACTATAAATTTTGATAAAAATTATGATCTTGTTTTAATAAATTTTAATCTTTCAAGTGTTCCTCGAGCTTATGAACTTGCAGATATTTTTAGAAAAAAAAGTATTCCAGTTGTATTAAGTGGATGGTACCCTTCTATAAGGTCTGAGGAAGCAAAAACCCATGCAGATAGTATTTTAATAGGTCGAAATGAAATCAATTGGCTTGATTTATTAAATGATTTTGAAAAAGATAAATTAAAACCTTTTTATGGTCCAAAAGATTATGATAATTCTCTAAAAATTCCTCCGACTAATGTTGAACTACCTGGTTTTGTTTTGACAGGTGCTATTGAAGCAACAAGGGGATGTCCTTACAAGTGTGAATTTTGCCCTGAAGCAAATGCAATTGGTGGTTCTCAATATTTTACAAGACCAGTTGATGAAGTAATAAATGAAATTAAATCGATTCCACAAAAAACGATAATGTTTTATGATAATTCTTTAACAATTAATGCAGAATATAGTAAAAATTTGTTTAAAGAAATGAAAGGGCTGAACAAAAAATTTTTCTGTAATGGAAATATCGATAAATTAGCAGAAGATAAGGAACTTGTTAAACTATCAAAAGAAGCTGGATGTGTATCGTGGCTTGTAGGATTTGAATCTGTTTCACAAAAAACAATTGATGCGATGGGAAAGAGTACAAATAAAGTAGATAAATATTTCAAAGCTGTTGAAAACATCCATAAAAATAAAATGGCTGTGATTGGTTCTTTTATTTTTGGTTTTGACACAGATACTAAAGAAGTTTTTAATGAAACACTTAAAATGATTAAGGATTTAAAGATTGATTTAGCTGATTTTTGCATTCTTACACCCTTTCCAGGTACACCCCTTTATGAGAGACTTGAAAAAGAAGGTAGATTATTTGAAAAAGATTGGTCAAAATATACAATGAGAAATGTTGTGTTTAAACCAAAAAATTTAACGCCAGATGAGCTACTTGAAGGTGTAAAAAAGATGTATATTGAATTTTATTCAATACAAAATACAATAACTCGTATTTTTAGAGGTTTAAAGCTTGGGATATACCCATTTTTTTTAGTTTTAGTAAGAAATGCTGTAGCAAATATGAACAGTAAACTTTTGTATATTTCTCAAACAAAAAAATAATTGCTTTTAAAATAAAATCGTAAATATGTTCATTTCAGCAGAGTTAGGTTTTTCTTCTTTATCCCATGCAGTTACTTTAATTGTATGTTTTCTAGGAAGGATTTTTCTAAATGACCCTAATTTATCAATAGTGAATTCATAAGGTTCTTCATCATCTGTAAAAACTAATTCATCATCAAAGTAAAAATCAACTTTTTCAATTCCAGTTTCATCTTTAACATCTACTTTTATATCTATTTTACCGATCATAATTGTTTTTTTCTGTAGTAGAAGTATAAATTTAAATTTTGGTTTGCCAGATATATGCAACAAACCTGATTCTGGTAAAGTTATACCTACAAATGGTGGTAGATTACCACCTTCGACAACCTCTGTACCAGCAACATTATCTGCAAAATGGGCATCAAATTCATGTTTATCCCCATTAAAATCTTGATCGCCAGGATCCGAATATCTCTTAACCCCTTTTGAATTATAAATTGCTGCAAATATCATAAGATTTTCCGGATCTAACTCAGTTGAATCTATTTTTTTTGAAAAATTAAAATTGTCTTTTGAAGGGATTTCTACACTATCATCAGCAAAATAACTATGTGAACCGAAATGAAATGGCTTTTTACTTGCATCTGACCATTTTGTTGTAATAATCTCTGTTAAAAAAATACGCAGAAATCCTTTATAAGTGCTATCACCATCATTTTTTATAATCCCCTCTATATTTATCTCGCTCTTATTTTCATCCCATTCTGCACCTATATTTATATAAACTGATGAAAAGTCTCTTGAAAGTGCTTCTTTAATATATTTTTCAATATTTGTTATAGTTGCTTCCCCACCTCCAAATAAGGTTTTATATCCACCGTCAATATAAACTGAGGGATACGCTAAGAAATTGTAATGTTCTTTTAGGTATTTTGTAGTATCTACTTGTTCACCTATTAAACTAATATAATAAAATGGATATTTTCCAGACTCATATATTTCATATAATTTTTTCCCGACCGGAAGACAGGGTACGCATTCAGCTCCAGTGGCTTCCTCAATAAAAACATAATGTGTTGAATCCCAAGGAAATTTTTCTCCGTTTCCATTTCCATTGCCATTTCCACTTTCGTTATCCTCATCTTCAATTATTTCGTTTTCAAAACCCTCGGTTCTTTTAATATTAGGTTTATTTGCACATCTTGGTTCAGATAAAAGTACAACAGAAATAGAGGATGCAATTAAAATAATAACAATTACTACAGCTAAGTTTTTTAATATAGGCCTCATGTTATATAATTAGAAGATATTGTATATTTAAATTTAACTATTAGACTCGTTTAAAAAATTTATAACGAAATTTTTTCCCCTTTCTTTAAGGCATTTACAGATTTATCTGCAATTTCTTCCAATTTTTCTTTATCCATAACAGCTTTCCGTGCTCTGATATTTTGTTCTTGAATAGCTTTTTTAGCCTCATCTCTACGTTTCCGTCTTTCGCCTTTAATAGAGATAATCTTAGATCTCATCTCAAATGCTTTATCATGTATCTTTTGTGCTTCATTTCTAAGTTCAATATACTGTTCATGCTTTTTATTTGATTCAGCAATAGAAAGAGATAATTCGTTTACTAATTTTATATACTTCTCATGTTTCTTCTGATTTTCTTTATAATATTTTTGAACCAATGAATGCTGTTCATCAGCCTTTTTAAATAATTCATCAATTGCATTATCTTTATCGGTAATTTCTATTTCAACAAGTTTCTGTTTCTCCATCAAATTCTTTGTCTTTTCATATTCCTCTTTTTTATCACGAATTTTCTCAATTAATTCATTTTCCTCTTGAGGACTCATTGGGACTGTTTCTTGTCTATATTCAAGCATCTGAACATCAGCTTTAAGTTCCTCAACACGTAATGGTAAATTCTTAAAAACTTCACCTTTTTTCTTACGCCTTGCTTCTATAAGTTTTTTTGCTTCCTCTTGAATTTTATTGCGCATCTCCTTATGATATCTCATCTTTGAAACTAGCTCATCTCTCTCTTTTTTTATTATATCTGCTTGCTCTTTTAGATCTTTACGACTTTCATTGATCATATCTCGTTCTTCACGAATCATCTTAGCCATATCGTTTAGTTCGTTTCTTTTTTCAATGTAAGCTTGATACTTTTTTTCTGCATCTTTTAACTGTTCGAACTCTTTTTTATCATCAGGGTTTTTTACCATAAGAAACACTGGATGTATATACTAATTTTATACGCCGAATTACTTAACTACTATATTAACCTCATTTTTGCCTTTTACGGCAATCCAAGGTATCTCAATTTCGGCATATCCTCTACGGGGAATAGTAATATCCTCTACTTTATTCTTTTCCTCTCCATTGATATATAAAAAAACAGAAACATTATCAGCAGATACCTTCCCAATGTTATTGATTCTAAATATAGTTGTAACCTTATCCCCTTTCATAAAATAGTTAGGCCAGCTAAATGCACCTAATATTTTTAGCTCTGGTTTTCCACCTTTAATTGAGGTTACGGTTGATAATTCTTCTTTTTTCTTTTTACCTTGGGTTTTTACAACAAGTTTTACTTCCACCCAATCATCCTTTTTAATATAATCAGTTGGTTTTATAAATAAATCAATTGATTTAGTTTGTTTAGGTTCAATATATATGTTTTTAGATTCAATTGAAATCTCCCATCTATCAGATGATGAATTTACCTCTTCAGCATGTATTTCATAGTTTTGTTTAAATTTAGTTGGATTTCTTAAATTAATCTCAAATTCGGCTTTATCATCTGGATCAATTTCTTTTATTCTATCAAGACAAATGATTTCCACATATTTTTTTCTAATAAAGAATATAATAGGTATTAAAAATATTAAAATTATAAATAGAATAATAAATATTAAGAATGCTGCTGAATAATCTCCTAGAAAATCATCGAGACCAATGTCTTCTGAGACTGATTCTAAATAATTATAGATTTGTTCTAAAATATTTGGACCGATTACTGTAGTAATTACTCTTACTGTCCATATCTTTTCCTTATTATGGATTTTACTTTCCTTTGAAGTTATATTTAGCTCTAAAATATCATAACATAATTCAGAATCTTCCGGAATAAAAACCTTTACCTTAACCTCGACTTCTTCCCCGTTTTCAATCCTTTTTAGATCATCTTCATTAAATATTATATCAACGTCGAAATCATGCTCTGAGAATGCTTCAAATTCGTAGCTATCATACCAGAAACCATTGTTTTTATTTGTAATTTTGAATCTATAAGTACCACTTGTACCATGTTTAATTTCTTTATCCTTAGGAATCATTAAATCGATGAAATAATCAACTGCAAAACCTGATACTAAAACATCTGCTTTTTTACTATCAAAACCAGTTTTTCCAGAAACATTAAAGAAAAGATCAATTTTATCTTCATCATAAGCTGAAGAATCATTACTTGTTGAATTAACATATACATTTATTTTTACCCTACTATCATTGTTAATTTGAACTGTATTAGGATATTCAATACTCCAATTAGTCAAATCTTTGGTATCTTCTGGATTCACTTCAATTTTTAGATTGTCCTCTTTATATCTACTAAAAATATCTAGTGTGAATTTAGCACTTCCCCCAGGAATTACATATTTATCTTCCAAATCGTTCTCAATCTTTATATTATCAGTTTCTGTAAATTTAAAAGTAATCGAAGATGGAAACTCTTCTGAACCACATAAAAGTTTAGCTTTTCTCAAGGGGTAATATAATGGAACCCCGCTGGAAGTTAAAGATAATTTTAAATTATGCCCATTCCATATCTCTCTTTCAGCTATATTAAATTCAAAAATTGTGGGACTATCGCTACCTCCAGATATAAATTCAAGTATTTTTGTTCGATCCAATTTTTGTTTAACTGATGCAATGGGTTTTTCATTATCATAGAGTGTTGCATTAACAGTTACTTTCCTTAAGATAGCAACTTTTGGATAATAAACATACAATTCTGCAGTTGCATTGTTAATTATTTTGTTTCTACTGAATAAAATATCTCCCCAATCTTGTGGTTCTGTTGATAAAGTAATTCTTGATTCCTTATCTCCTTCGGATTTATCTAAAACAAGTGTTTTTTCTCCAGTTAAATAATAAGTTATTAAACTTTCATCTTCTTCTTCAGGAGGAGTTACATTCATTTCAATATATGTAAGCCAGGTAAAAAACCATAATAACCATTCCTCAGAATTTACACCTGGTTCATATGGATCCATTGAGAAAAATTTTGTTGGCCAAGTTACTATAGTACCATTGGGAACTTCCTTATCCATACTTACGATAGCTTCGGTATCTGTTTCTTCATCATATAAAGTACTATGAAAATAAAGAGTTTTTTTATCATCGGAAGAAATAGGCAAAGTTATAGAAGATGGGTATTCCTTAGAATTATAAACAAAAGAAGAAGAACTGAAAGAGTCTGCAAGGCTAGCAAATTCTTCTGCAGTTATTCCAAATTCTTCTGCAGTACCTAAAATTTGCATAATGACATCGCCAATTGAAACTAAATTTTCATTTCCACTTTTATTTAAAAATTCCGCAACTTTTTTTGCACGTTCTTGTAATTTTTCTTGATATCTTTTTTTAATAATATTTCCGATAGGTTTACCACTTTGTAATACTTCAACTACAAATATTAAAATATCTCCCTCACTTAAATTATATTTAATATTTTCTAACGTGACATTACATTTTTGTACAGTTTCACCAAATAATTCTTGTTCTATTGTTACTGTTTTATTTCCATTTTCTAATTTAACGGGTAGAGAAGAATCTAAATTATAGGAATATATAGAAATTTCAAGGTCGTCTTTCCATTTGGTTTGTGTTGATAATGTAGAAGAAAAATAGAGATCAAATTTAATATCTCCCTCTATCTGAATTGATTCATTCCCATGATAATTGTACCAACCTGCTGTTAGATAGGGATGTAATCCATATAAATAGAGAAGTTCATTAAACTCATCCCCATTCTCTGCTTTTACAGATTCAGAGGAAATTGTAAAAATTGATAGTGAGCTAACAATCAACATAAATGTAATCAAAGATGCTCTGAATTTTATGTTAACCTGCATTCTGTTATCTCACCTTTATACTTAAGTTGGTACTATTTATATATAAATTTTTGTTTACATTAGTTACCATTTTTAATTATCAATCCCTTTCTCAACTTTTAAAATAATATAATTTGTATTTAATAAATATTTTGATAATTTTTTATAATTAAGTAAATTTAAGTAATAAAATTATTTGAAATATCAAAAATTTTATATCAAAATTTAAACAAACATTTAATATGGGATAAAACATCTTGAAATTAGCACTCTATAACTTTAGGTGATCAATGAGGAGAAAAATTCATATAAAAACTAGATTTTGTATTAAAGACATTTTAATTTTTTTATTATTAATGTTATTCACTAATATATTAATGACTAATAACATTGTTGCTGCGCCAGGGGAAAGATTAGAGATAGTTGCACCTGATGAAGTATATGAAGAAGAATATTTTTCAATTAGTGTAATGGATCCAGAGATAGTAGAGGATTCACCCTGGCTAATAGATGTTATAATTGAGTTTGATGGATATTTATATAAAATAAATGAAACCGCTGAAGTGGAGATTCAATCACCTATCGTAAATCAAGATACAAATTATATAATAAAAGCATCGAAAGAAGGCTATAATCCCACAAATAAAACAATTTTAGTTCTTAATACTGAAATTAAAGCTTTATTTATATCTCACGATGATTTTGTTGTTGATGCAGGAGAACGTTTTTCAGTAACAATAACTGAAAATGATAAAAATGGTGAACCTGTTGTTGGCGTAAGAATAGCTATACAAAGTTTTGGGCAACCGGCTTTCACAGATGATAATGGACGTGCTTGGTTAACCGCTCCAGAAGACTGGGATAAAATTACAATAATTGCTTCTAAGGATGGATACGTAAATGGGCAGGCACAAATGGAGGTTAATATTCCTCCAACATTACTTGATTTGATAATTAGAAACAGATATTTTACAATCTTATTAGGAACGATTATTTTGGTTTTTGCAATTTTGTTTGTAAATATCAAACAAAGATTATCGATAACCTCTAGAACAAAAGAAATATTAGACGATAAGATTGATGAAAAATACAAAAATGAATTCTTATTAAAAAAACCAAAGGAAAAACCTGAAAGTTATTATTATGAAAAGGAAGCTATAAGAATAAAACCAAATAATGAATCCAAGGTTGAAGAAATTAGAATAACAAGACCACACAAAGAAAAAGAAATTGTGCCAGTAACTACTGAAGAAGATAAAACTGAAAAGATAATTAGAAAAAAAGAATTGCAAAAGAGAGACTATGATTGGTTTGAAGGAACAGATGATTTTAGATATGAAATAGATAAAATAACAGGAGAGATTGATGAAAAAGGTCTTGATAAATGGTTTGAGGGAGTCGATCATCATAAGGATAAAATAAATAAAAAAATGAAGAAAAAAGATAAAAATACATAGTAATTAATACTTTATTAAGTAGTTTTTAAATATTGCTTTTTTAATTAAGTAAAAATTGATGGCTAGAGAGAATAAACTAATTAAAGACTTTTATGAGCTCAAGGTTAATCAATTAATGGATAAAAGAGTGTGGGACCTTCCATTGATTGAAAAGAATGAAGATATCCATAATGTCTTATCTATTCTCGGTGCCAGGAATCATATTTGGGTTGTAAAAGATAAGGAAAGTAAAGAATTGGTTGGTGTCATAACCGAACATGATGTTTTATCTATACTTGCACCTAAACATTTTCCATCATATGTTTTTGGAATGCCAGATATTAGATCTATTCAGCATGGAACTGCAAATTCAGCTGGAGATGTTATGGCAAATAAGATTATTACATGTGACCCTAATGAAAAAATAATTGATGCTCTTATGAGAATGGTAAAATACAAACTTCGAAGGTTACCAGTTATAAAGGATAAAAAGATTGTTGGTGAACTTACATTGCATCAATTAATAAGGAAATATTATGGTGCTACTCAATATCATCCAATCATTGAAGATGAAGAAGGTTGATATCTACGGAAGAATTATTTAATGTTTTATTATTAGTAGCAATAGCTCTAATTTTTGCAAGGTGTCTAGGATTTTTATTTCATAAATTGAAACAACCTGCGGTTATTGGTGAAATAATTGCTGGAATAATCTTAGGTGGTATAGCTATATTTGCTTTTTCTGGTCAAAATTTTATATTTTTTAATAACATTATTTACCTACCGAATCTAAGTGTACTTTATCAATCCCCACAATTTGTTCTTTTTGGGCAAATTGGAATATTATTTTTGCTTTTTATTTCTGGACTTGAAACAAGTATATCAAAGCTAAAACAGACAGAGAAAGCATCAACATTTGTAGCTTTTGGTGGAGTCATATTTCCTTTAATTTTTGGATTTTTAATTGGTATTATTCTCAGTTTTTCTATTATAGAAAGTGTAGTGATTGGATTGATTCTTATAGCAACATCTGTTGGTGTTACTGTAAGAACATTAATGGATTTAAACGTTTTAAACACAGATGTTGGTGCAACTATACTTGGAGGAGCAGTTATTGATGATGTCATTGGAATTATACTTTTGACTTTTGCAATGGGTATTGGTTCGTTAATGGACGCAGTTTGGATTGGTATTAAAATTGCTATTTTTTTCCTTGTTTTCTTGTATCTTGGATTAAAAGTTATTGATAAGGTGCTATTAATTGGAGAAAAATTAATCTTACCTAAATCTTTTCTTAGTATTACTCTGGCAGTTCTTCTAATATACTCTTTTTTTGCAGATGAAGCTGGTATCTCAGGAATAATTGGTGCTTTTGTTGCTGGGATTATAATCGGTCAAAATGTAAGATCAAAAAAGATTATAGATGATGTGAAATCTATAGGCTATGGATTTTTTATCCCAATTTTCTTTGTTTCAGTTGGATTAAGTCTATGGAGTAGAACAGATATCGGAATCTCTTCTTATGGTACAATTCTAATATTTATTGTTTTAATTATATTTATTAGCATCGTTGGAAAGATTATAGGATGTGGAATTGGAGCTAAACTATCTGGTATGAGCAACATTGAGTCCTTACAAATAGGAGTTGGAATGATTCCTAGAATGGAACTTGCTCTAATTATTGTTACAACTGCTATCTCTCATGGTATTTTAACTGGACAAGTGGCTCATACAATTTTATTAACAACTATAACTCTTACGATTGTTACATCACTTATAACTCCATTTTTAATTAAAGCTACTTTTAAAAATTGATAACAAAGAAACATTTTTAAATAACTAGATTATTACTAATTTGGTGTTTTATATGGTAAGACCAACATTACCAAAATATGAAATAATAGAAAACACGCTGAATAAGATAACGAAAAAACCAGGTACAAAAGCAACCTATCGCTCTAATATCAATCTATATTTTAAACTATTGAATATAAAAAATCCTGATAACTATTTCAATAATAATCGTGATTATACCAAAGATTTATGGAATGTGGCAGAAAAAATAGAGAATATGCCACCTAAAACACAAAATACTTTTATATCTGTTGTAAAACGTTTTTTATCAAGGAATGATATTGAAATAAAATCAAGGGAATGGGAGGATATAGCAAGTAGAAATGAATTAACAAGAGCTTATGCAATAGTAGATGATGTAATACCTAAACCAAATCAGTTGAAACGATTATTGCAAATTGCAGATCCTAAAATAAAAACCTTAATTCAATTTTTAGCTACTGCAGGTTGTAGAATAGATGAAGCAGTACAATTAAAACTTACTGATATTGATATGGATAAAAGAATGGTAACAATAAAACCTGAAATATCAAAAACAAGTAAAAAAAGATATACATTTTTTACTGAAGAAACAAAACAGATACTTGAGATGTGGATGCGTGAAAGAAAACGTTTCATTATGAATAGTTTTACTAAATCGATCTATAAACGAAACAACCTTGAGGACAAGGGATATAATATTAAAAAAAGTGGTGATAAATGGAAAGTAAGCAAAGATGGTGAAAGATTAAAGAAAGAGGACATGGTAGAACTTGAAGAAAGATTATTTCCTTTTACACCGCAAAATGCTACATTATGTTTAGTTAATCTATTAGAGAAAGTGGGAGAACCATTTAATCAGAAAGATAGAAACCCACGATTGAAACACCCACGCTATCGTTATCATTTTCATAGCTTGAGAAAGTTTTGGTTTCATTCTTTCCAAAATACAGATGCTAATAAAAACCATATAGATTTTATGGGAGGACATCAAAGCCTATTAGATAGAACTTATACTGATTTTTTGAATAATCCTGAAAGATTAAAAGACACATATGATAAATTTAGTTCATGTTTAAATATATTTGAAACGACACCTGATTTAACAGAAACACATAAGGAAATAGAAAAACTCCGTAGAGATAAGGAGGAAATGCAAAAAACCTTAGATGAAATGAAGGCTCAAATAATGGAACTTAGACTTGAAAAATTAGAACAACTTAATGGTTTAAAAAAATAAAAAATGAAAAATATTTCATTTCAACGTTTGCTTTTTCTTATTTTTTATATTGAAATGTTTTATCATATACTCAAAATCGAAATATGTTTCAATTATATCCTCAAAAGTATGCATAATAACGGTGATATTGGTTTTTTTCCTAGTCTTATATCCTGAAAAACCTGTATCCGATGGAAAAAATCCAGATCCTATTTCGTTAACAAAAATATCATGCCTTAACTGATTTAAATCTCTTAAAGCACTTTTTAGTTTATTTTTTATTTTTTTAAATCTCTGTTTATATTCCTCTTTATTTTGAATTAGTTCATTTATTTTTTTATCGAAACTAAAAACATGGATATTTGATACAACATCAATTGAGTTATATTTAAAATCCAATTTATTAATTTGATCTTCTAAGATTTCTTTATTTACATAATAAGATTCGAAATCCATAGCATATTCTCTTAAAAAATATTTACCATCGTTTGTTTTACTAACAAAACCAAGACTTATTAATTTTCTAAGATATTTAGAGAGCTTATATTTATCACGTATTAGTTTATCTTTAATTGATTCTAATTCATAATCTATTGTTTTTTTTTCATCAAGATATTTTTTAACCTCTTGATATTTCTTATCAGACAAATAATCTCTTAGTTCTATTTGTTTGAAAAAAATAACACATAAATGACAAAACTCTAATCCATTTTTATATATTTCAAGTACTCTTAGAATATCTCTATATTTTGGATCGGTAATCGCTATTTCTTCATCTATTTTATGCATTTTATCAAATTATTATTACTCTATAATAGTATAATGAAGTAATATTAAATACTTTTGTAATTGCTATAATTTATGACAGAAAAATATAAACGTAAAATCATACAAATTGGTAGATCTTCAAATGCTGTAATAATTCCTCGAGGATGGATTCGTTTTAATAAATTAATTGCTGGAGATTATGTTGATTTAATTGTTGATGATGTAATCAAAATAAAACCCCTAAAAAACCATCAAACACCACAAGACAGATCTCAAAGTAACAAAAAAGGATGGGAGGCATAATAAATTGGATTTATCAAAATATCCACGAACTAAAAAATTCTTAGAACAACACCCAGAAATGAGCTTTGATGATGCTTACCAGTACATTCAAAACAAATGTAAAGAGGGGGGTATCCTGTAATTTTTAGAGTAATTGTTAGGCGGTGTCCAACTTTTAAAAAATAAAAAAGGTGAAAAATAAATGAAAGAAACGAAAGATTATATAAAACACATAAAAGAAAGCTGGGAATTTGCAAAAAAAACAGCCGAAGAAGAACTAAAACTACAAAACCAAATGGGAACCAATGTTGCTCTTACTATTTTTGATAAATGTGTTAGCCCTTATCACTATTTTAAAAAAGATAGCGAACCACAAGTGGATAAACCATCAATGAAACAAATAGCATACGCTAAAAAACTTGGAATAAAGGATCCTGAATTTTTTACTAAAAAAGAACTTTCCGACAAAATCGATGAGGTGACGAAAAGTGGATAATCAAATTATCCTATCAAACGATTTAGGCTGCAACTGTTTCGAGGTGAAAAAAACCACAAAAGGCTATACTTGGTGTATCAAGATTTACGATACTGATATTCAAAAGGGATACGAAACAGCTAAACAAATAGATCACCAGGCAAGGAACGACTATGGAAGATCTGAGGAAACCGCAGAAATATAAAAATTTCAACCTTAAAATCCATAGAAAAGATTGTGAATCTGGAATTTGGAACAAAACAGACTAGAGAGATAAATGGCAAGGATAACTGTTGGCCTTATTTTTCATGCTGATTGTGATGAAGCAGATGAAATAATAACAGGTATAAAACAA
>SMTZ1_10002363_pt1 | contig 19085 bp, 17 predicted proteins | sample DeeMarSWOR136_30_FD_25667 | JGI IMG/M metagenome (IMG submission 25667)
GGCCCATAGGCAGCCCCAAGCCACACGTCAGTATGTTGAGGAAGCGCTGGACCGGGGTGCCAAGGTCTTTATCGCAGGTGCAGGCATGTCCGCGGCACTGCCAGGGTTCATTGCCTCCCTCACCACCTGCCCGGTCATCGGTGTACCTATTGCGAGCGGGCTCCCGGGAGGAATCGATGCACTCCTCTCAATGACACAAATGCCGCCGGGTGTCCCTGTGGCGACAGTTGCTGTGGGTAAAGCTGGGGCGCGAAATGCAGCGATACTGGCAGTGGAAATTCTCTCTATCGCTGATGGAAGCTTCACCAAAAGGCTTCAAGAGATGCGTGACGAATGGAAGCGTCGGTAACTGGTTTTCTCTCTCGATTCACGCTCAAGAGAGTAGCCGCCGTTCTCTCCTCCGGTGGCGTCGCCGTACTGCCTACCGATACATTGTACGGATTGCACTGCAGAGCGTTTCATCCCGCGGCGGTCGAGAAGATCCGAATGCTGAAAAGAATACATGAAGGCAAAGGCTTTATCCTTCTCGCATCGGATTTCAGGATGGTAGAGGGACTCGTTTCGCACATGTCTGGAGAGGCGAGGAAGTTGCTCGCTCGTATTTGGCCAGCTCCCCTGACGGCGATTCTCCCTTCAACGAGAAAAATTCCCATGAATTGTGCCCTCCGCGGAAGGGTGGCAATCAGAGTACCTGGTTACAACGAGCTCCGTTCTCTCATAACGTTGGTCGGCGAACCACTTGTCTCAACGAGTGTGAATATCACCGGTCAACCACAGTTGACCAGAATCGAAGAAATCAAGAAGGCATTCCCGGGGATCGATGCGTATCTTTCCCGGCGAGGGAGAAAGAGTACGGTCGCTTCCACCATAGTCGATTTCACGGTTCACCCGCCGCGTCTCATTCGTTCTGGACGCTATCCCTGGCCTCCGAAGGGATGAGCGAATAGAATTCCGATCACGTATCCGAGGAGCCTTGTTAGATGTCGATTCTTACCGCAACAGGAGGTTAAGTCGTGGATTCCGGGACATTTCGTAAATTCGGGCATGAACTTATCGATTGGGTTGCCGACTATATGGATGAAGTTGTCGACTATCCGGTCATGTCACTCGTGGTACCGGGAGAGGTGCGTGAGCGACTCCCGAAGGAACCACCGCAGGTCGGTGAATCGATGGAGTATATCCTGAAGGACTTCGATGAGATTGTGATGCCCGGTATCACACACTGGCAGCATCCTCGGTTTTTTGCCTATTTTCCCGCTACCGTGAGCGGGCCCTCCATACTTGCGGAGCTCCTCTCTGCTGCACTCGGTATCAATGCCATGGTCTGGCAGACATCACCGGCTGCCACTGAGTTGGAAGAAGTTGTCATGGACTGGTTGAGACAGATGCTGGACATGCCGGCCGAATTCAAGGGCTCTATTCAGGATACGGCATCCACCGCCACGTTGTGTGGCATCCTGTGCGCCCGAGAGCGATTGTCCCGTTTTGAGGTGATTGAGCGTGGTTTTTCTCAATGGCCTGAAGAGCATGCGATGAGAGTTTATACCTCCCGGGAAGCGCATTCCTCTGTAGAAAAGGGTCTCCGTCTCGCCGGCGTGGGTTCTCGGAACATGGTGAAGGTATCTGTCAATGAAGCGTACGCAATGGATCCGGAAGATCTCGAGAGATGCATACAAGCAGATATTTCCAAAGGATACCGCCCCTGCTGTATCTGTGCTACCGTTGGCACGACATCTTCTACCGCTCTCGATCCGCTTCGACCGATTGGCGAGATTGCTCAGCGGTTTGGGATCTGGCTTCACGTCGATGCGGCGATGGCTGGCAGTGCCGCCATTTTACCTGAAAAACGCTGGATTCTGGATGGCATCGAGCTTGCAGACTCGTTCGTGTTCAATCCTCATAAATGGCTTTTCACCAATTTCGACTGCTCGGCATTCTTCTGCCGGGATCCGGAAACACTGACATCGGTCTTTTCAATCCAGCCGGAGTATCTCAAGACTCGCCAGGACCGGCAGGTAACGAACTTCAGGGATTGGGGCATCCAGCTGGGGCGACGGTTCCGGGCCTTAAAGCTCTGGTTCGTGATTCGATACTACGGTGTTGAGAGACTTCAGGAGATGCTCCGGGCACATATTGCCATGGCCCAGGAGTTCACATCTTGGGTAGAGGAGAGCGACGACTATGAACTTCTGGCGCCGGTTCCTCTGAATACTGTTTGCTTCAGGTTCGCACCCCGTCATACATCATTACGTGGCACCGAGCTGGAGCGGGTCAATCGCGAATTGATGGATGATGTGAACCGCTCGGGAAAGATCTTCATAACCCATACCCGACTCGGGGATCAGTTCTGCTTGCGTCTCAGTATCGGGCAGATGGGAACAGAACAGGAGCATGTGTCACAGGCGTGGCAGGTCATCACGGACAGTCCAGTGGTGAAGAAATGGCGCTGAAACGGTAAGATACATTTATCACGTAATAAAGGCATAGAAATGCCCCGGGATAATACGGTGGTTGATCGATCCAGGGATGATGAACTACAGCCCGCTGCATCGTTCGGACCTGTCGATGTTTCGAAACGCATGGCGGCTGTGGATGTCATGCGCGGTGTCGCCCTGCTCGGCATCTGGATCCTTCAACTGATGGTGAGCCCGATCTGGTTGAGGCATTTCCGATTCGGTCCCATGGAGTGGCTGTGGCGGACACTGACGTATGGATTTAAGCAACCGTTCCGACTGAAAAAGCTGTAAACGCGAGTAATACGTCTCTGTTGGTAGAAATTTTTGATGTATGAAAAATATTGTTAACGTAAGGCATAGAGTGTATTATATTTATCTGTGAGGTGGTGGATCATGAGACATCGATCACTGATAATCGCACTGATCGTGGGATTGTCAATCCTCTGGAACTGCTCAGACAGCTCAAAGATCAGCGAACCGGGATACGATAATACGCTGGAACCGGACACCATTTACAGTGATATAATCCAAGATATTGAGATAGCTTATGGCCAGGTCGTCCTCATCGAATCAGAGAACCTGAAGATCGCCTTCTCGAATGTGACGGATTCGAGATGTCCCATAGGTGCTGTTTGCTTCTGGGAGGGGCAGGCGGAGATCGAGCTGTCGCTGTACAAGCCCGATCAGGACCCGGTGGTAGCAAAGCCTTTCATCAGGCCTGGAGCGGACCCGGACAAGCATCCAGATTTGTCTGCTTATGCCCGCGGCTACAAGATTACACTGCTGTCCTTGGATCCGTACCCGGAGTTGAATCAGAGAACCAATCGAAAAGAATACAGAGCTATCATCCGGATCGAAGAGTTTCCATACAGCGGTCGTATTCGTCATGTCCGTTTCACATGGTCCTCACCGCAATCCCTGCAAGTTGATGAAGTCGAGGTTACGGAGGGATTCATTATCGGAGATATACTCATCCTGACCGTCCGTTACGGGGGTGGGTGTGGCGATCACGGTTTCAAGCTATTCATGCAACCTGCATTTATGGAATCGTATCCTTGCCAGGCAAACCTGTATTTACAGCATGTTAACCACAATGATTACTGCGAGGCTATCATATCCGAGGAACTTCTCTTTGATATCAGACGTATTGCCGAGCTGTATCGCGATCAATACGGCGCGTACGATGACGTAATACTGAACATATACGGTTACTTCAGCGATATTCCCACTAATAAGATTACTGTTACCTATTCACCGGAATAGAAATCAGACTGCATAAGATTTCGTTATTATTGATCGGTCTGCCAATGAGACCTCGAGTTGCATCAGGGTTTCGCAGTTAGACGGTTGAAGATGTAGAGGTCAAAATCTAGGTTGCAATACTACTATTTGGTTGGGAAAACTGTTAATTCACTTTCTACTTTTGTATAACCTACCGGCGACCAGACGATAGAAATAACTGGAGAAAAAGCTAGTTGCCAAACACCTCAAGATGCTGGGAAACAACCCTTTCCCAGGTAAAATTACTTCTAGCGCGTTCTTTCGCTTGCTTTGCCAACTCCTGCATTCTCTCCGGCTTTTTCAGAGCAAATTCAATGCTTCGCTGTAAAGATTCAATGTTCGACCGCTCGAACGTTACCGCCGTGTCCTTCACTAGGTAGAGATTCTCTGGAATATCACTGCATATCAATGGGACATTCAGAGCCATTGCTGTCAATATGACGGGAGACAGCCCTTCGATGTCTGACGGCTGGATGTATGCATAGGCGTTCTTCATGAGAGAATTCGTATCGTTACCATAGACAAACCCGGGGAATAGAATTCTGGAATCGGTTGTGCGCTTTAACTTCTCCGCGAATTTCGATGGATTGGGAGTGCCACCGACGAGAACGAGTTTTTTATCGGTGCTTATACGCTCAAATGCGGGTATCAGATATTGCAATCCTTTGTCAGGTATGAATCGTCCGATAAACAGAAAATATTCTTTCGGTTTCAAATTCAATCTGTCGAGGATATCACTGTCGCGGAGCTCCTCTACTTCGCTTCCATAGGGAATGAAGAGATATTTACGCTTGAAGTGACGTTCGAAGTAAGTCTTCGCATAAATGTTATCGAATATAACTCTGTTGGGAAAATACGCCGTTATGATTGAGGAAAGCATGAGAAACAGTTTCCCAAACCACGGCCACTTCTCACGTTTCCAGTCTAAGCCGTCCTGGCTGATGCAGACCTTCTTTCCGAAGAGGCGCAGGAGGATACTCCAGATGCTGTTGCCGCCGTTATGGATGTGAATCACGTCTCCTGTATTATGAAGGATAATATGCAACGTCGACTTGAAAGAGTGAATCAATGTGTCGAAACCGCTCCTTTTTGTCGTCCGTAGGTTGAATATCTTCACTCCCTCGTATTGGAAAGATTGCGGATGTCCCTTTTCATAGACGCGAGCGTAGCCAACGACGCTGTGCCCCTTCTTCACGATCCGGGGGTATAGTTCAGACGCGAACTTGTCCTCCCCTGCCGAACCATCCTTGGGCGGGAAGAACCTGAAACCGAAGGCGGCGATTCGCATTTTATCAGTTGAATCCGGCATAGATATTCTCCGCTGGAACCGTCACTCCATTATAAGTAATCTGCGAAGTCCTTCTCGAGGTATTCCTTCAGACCGGTTTTCCAATCTCTCATTATATTTAAGCCCCTCAGATCCAGCTTCCTGTTGACGAGCCGCTCGCACGCTGGCCGCTCCGCGAAGTATTCTTCCTTGAAATGCTCAGATGTAACTTCGGTGATTCTCACTTTCTCGGTCAAACCGAGAAGAGAAAGGATCTCCTTCGCGACCTCGAGGCGACTCGTCATCCCACCACAGACCATGTTGTACAGGCCCCAGTATTCCGTTTCAAGCAAACGCTTCACGTTGTAAGCAAAGTCGTATGTATAGGTCGGAGTTCCGAGCTTGTCGTTTACGATAAACAGTTCCTTTCTACCCTCCTTGAGCTGTCTCATGATCTTGTTGATGAATTTCTTGTCTTTTATCGGGCCCCCTCCCATCATCCATCCGGCCCGACAGATGAAGAATCGCCTGGCACACTCTTGAACGTATTGCTCTCCGGCCCATTTAGCCCTTGCATAGGCTCCAAGAGGATTTGGGACATCCCAGTCGTCGTACACTTCTTTCTTACCGTCGAATATACCAGCCGTGCTGATGTAGAGAATGGGAATATCGAGTTCGTTTGCAATAATCACGGCGTTCTCGACGGAGAGGGCATTCGTTGCATATGCATCGTCCACGTGCAGCTCACAGTATTCCAGATCGGTCAAGGCGCCCAGGTGAAAGAGGTAATCGGGTATGAAAGAGAGTATGTCTTGCCGGTACTTCTCGAAATCTCTGAAATCCAGAAACGATAACCACTCTTCATTCACATCCTTGTCGGTGCATTTGAGTTTATATTCTTCCTTGAAAACATGGTAGAATGCCTCCCCCAGCATGCCTCCGCAGCCCGCGATGTAGATCTTCTTCATTCGTAAGCCTCCGCCTATCGTCGTATAGTGGTTCAGTCGTTAATCATATCCAATCTGACTCGATCTACTTCATCCGCACCTCTCAAAGGAGCTACAATATATTTTCCCCAAATTACAATCAAGTATAAATAATAAAACCGATATTCCCCATATCAAATTCATTTCAGGTTATGGTGAACTCAATGACTGGATTATCGAATAATTGGCTCTTTCTTCGTTTCATAGAAGTGTATTTTCGAGTAGAAGCAGAGACGGAATCGAACAAAACCCACTATCATGCTTTCACCCTCTGGATGAACAATTTATGGTTGCCATAAATGAGCGTTATTTATTGTAAAATAACATGTTATGACAATTTATGAAAGCATTTTTATAGTTTAATATGGAGTGCGGGTGCACATGACTTACAATATGCATTTCAAGCTTCAGATGTGGACTCGTTGGTGGATCAGTTGCACCACGTATTACATCACTATGATGAGGCATGCACTCTGGGACAGAAAACGAGAGCGGCTGTCAATAGAAATCACAGCTGGACGGTAATGGCGAATAAGTATCACGAGGTCTTTTTAAATTTGAGCGGCGTGTAATCATCCCGGTAGTATCCTTCCCCAAGATCGTGAATGACCCCTCACTCCCGAACTCCCCGGGTAAATTCAACTGTCGTTTGATGAATTGATGTCTGCCGGGAGAGTGTCAGAGATTATAAAACTGGTTGAAAAATAAGAGGTTTTCGTATACAATGGTATACGGTCGGATACATCACTTCCTCATTATGAAACTTGTCTTGATGGCGTTTTATTATGAGACAAGGCTTTGTCGGAGAAGCTCTTACGAGATTTTTGTTGGTGCTCTTTGGTATATCCAGTGCCTTGTTGCTCGGCGAGCTCGGTATCCGAGCGCTTTTTCCATCCACCAAAGGTTACTACGCATACAAGCCGTATCTCCAAATAACATTTGAACCTTCCCCAGATATATTGCCAGGGATAGATGGTGAATCGAGGTTTTGTGTAGACTCGAAAGGCATACGAGGTGATGAGCTTTCGGACGAGCAAACGTATCGGATCCTTGCTATTGGTGGCAGTACCACGCAATGTCTCTATTTAGATCAACGTGAAATGTGGACTCATCTATTACAGGAAAGGATCAACGAGAAGGCTCAAAACCATCGTGTATGGGTTGGGAATGTGGGCAAATCGGGGCTGATGACAAGACATCACATACTCCAAATGCAATACTTACTACAGCAGCTCCCGACTATCGATGCTGTAATTATACTCACAGGCATCAATGACCTGACGAGGAGATTGGCGCAGGATGTTGACTATGATCCATACTTTATGGAAAAGCCTGGCTTTGAAGACAAGCTTTTAGCTGAAACGTTTCATGTATTACCGGCAGGTTGTAATAAGATTCTCCCATATTACAAACGGACAGCAATATGGCATTTGGCTCGAAATATTAAATACCGGTTTTTCGCCTCGGGTCACGTGCAGGACAGGGAAGGGCAGTACCACAAAAAGTGGCGCAAACATAGAAAGAATGCGATAGCGATTCGTGATACCCTCTTGGATTTATCCTCTTCACTGGAAGAATTTTCCCGAAATATCAACACCATTATTGATATCGCTGAAAAGAATTCAGTCCGTCTCATCATGGTGACACAGCCGGCGATGTGGAGCCCTAGTTTGTCGGACAGTCTCAAGGATCTCCTGTGGTTTGGAGGTATTGGGAAATATAGCCCAGGCTATGAACGAGAATATTATTCTGTTGAGGCATTGGCCGATGGCATGAAAATGTACAATGAAACGTTGTTAAAGACTTGTCGGATGCGCCAAGTCGAGTGTTTTGATCTCGCTTCCCTCGTTGTGAACGATGACACCATATTCTATGATGACTGCCATTTCAACGAACGGGGGGCAGAGAAAGTTGCAGGATACATCGCCCGATACATGCTCACCTGTGAACCCTTCAGTGAACGCATCAATGACTAAGTGGAATCCCCCCGTATCCTTTGCCACTCGAAACACGATGTAACAATGCGCGTGATGGAGGGTATGTTCTATCATTGTAAACAGTATTTCATGTGACTGCGGTAGGGAATTTGAAGAATTCTCGTTCGACAATTTCCTCCTGAATTGGTACATTCAGGCGGGGTACCCTTCATATCGCTGAGCGAGGGGAGGTATAGTTGAAGGGAGACAAGATCAATGTTAACGAGGAGCATATAAAGGCTGCACGCCAGTTAATTAGCATGCTCTTTGACCAGATCACTGAATCTCAGAACAGATATATTGTTACTATTGCCGGTGAGTCGGGGAGTGGAAAGTCAGAAATCGCAACGGCTTTCGCTGACTTGCTCTCAGAAGAGGGTATCAACAGTGTTATCTTTCAACAGGATGATTACTTTGTGTACCCCCCAGAAACGAACGCGGGGATGCGAAGGAAAAATATCGATCATGTCGGACTATCGGAAGTACGTCTCGCGTTGCTTGACCGACATCTGAAAGAGATCCTGGACATGGAGGGAGAGATTGAAAAACCATTGGTGATCTTTGAGGAAGATCAGATCACAAGGGAGATGGTGAAGCTCGATGGTATCAAAGTGATCATCGTGGAAGGAACATATACGACTCTGCTGGAAAACGTCCATCAGCATGTATTCATCGACATGACCTACGTTGATACGAAGGAGGCGCGCCTACGAAGGGCGAGAGAAGAACAGGATGAATTCCTCGAAACGATACTCGAAATCGAACATGGGATCATATCGTCCCATAAGTCACGGGCTGACATTATTGTTACCAAGGATTATCGAGTGAGAAAGAATAATGAGAACAGGAAATAGGACCATTGAGAGAATTGCCATGCTGAGCACGCACGGTTATTTCGACCCCATACCTCAGCTGGGCAGAACGGACACCGGGGGACAGGTTGTGTATGTGCTTCAACTATCAAGGGCACTGACTGCACGCAACATGAATGTCGATATCTATACTCGGTGGTTCGATCGAAGCAAGGATCAAATTGATTCAATTCCGGATTGTCCCGATGCGAAGGTGATTCGAATACCGGCGGGACCCTGGGAATTTATCCCCAAAGAAGAGATCTACAACGTACTTCCGGAACTGACGAACAATATGGTTCACTATATCCATGACAACATCCTTACCTACGATCTCTTTCATGGTCATTACGTGGATGCGGGTATTGTCACGATCGATGTTGCAAAGGAGTTTGATAAACCCTCTTTCTTTACAGCCCATTCACTCGGAGCGTGGAAGCGAGAGCAGATGTGCGGAGATCCTGAAGAGATGGAGAATAAGTATAAATTCGAACACCGAGTATCAGAGGAGCTCAGGATCTTCAGATCTGTCAGGGCGCAAACGGTGACAACCGAAGTCCAAAAAGAGAAACTGGCACAGCTGTATGGCTTCACAGCTGATAACATCGAAGTCATATCTCCCGGTGTCGATGTTCACACATTTCGTCCATTGAGATCTGATGAACAGAGACCGGCAACAGACCTGCCTGATCGATACGTTTTTTGCCTCAGCCGGATCGATTGCAATAAGGGACATGACCTTCTTCTTGAAGCTTTTAATATCGTGAGAAAAGAGGTGCCTCACATACATCTCGTCATTGGTGGTGGGTCGCAAAAGCCTCAACAGCGTGAAAAGGAAGTACTCGAGACCATGAATAAAATCATAGAGGAAAAGGATATGGGTTCGTGTGTGCATATTATCGGCTATGTGCCGGACGATCTCCTCGTTCAGTCATATCAACAAGCGGAGCTGTTCGTCCTGCCCTCAATTTTCGAGCCGTTCGGTATGACCGCATTGGAGGCCATGGCCTGCGGAACGCCCGTTGTTGCTTCCAGATTCGGCGGCATCAGAAATGTGATCTCCTCTGGTGAGAATGGTCTGTTGGTGGATCCTTCCGATAAGGGACAGTTCGCTGAGACTATGGTACTGCTGTTACGTGATAAACAATTATCTGGGAGATTGGGACAGCGGGGGTGTCAGACCATCCATTCATATTTCAGTTGGGAGGCAATAGCCGAAAAGCACATTGCATTCTACAAAAGGTACATGAATAGGTAGGTACGCAGCCGATCCAAGGAAATGAAAGATCATAAATCGAAACCTTCGAATCGCCGATCCTTATATGCATCGCATCGAGAACAGAGGTGTATCTTTTCCCTTTCGCCCCGGGAGAGGTAATCGGCGTAACGCTGCCTGACCTCTCCGTTCCATATATCAATAACACGTTGCTTCGTCACATCTCCAATGACCGCTCTTCCTGCGATGTCCCAACAGCAGAGCACGGCACGTCCATCGGAGTAAAAGAACATTTCTTCCCTCATCTTGATGCATGGCTTTCGGACCATCTTCACGCCATCTTCCCAGGGCCAGTTGTAGAGAGGAACGATGAGTGCTCTGTCAGCTCTCTCACTCCAATATTCAATGAAGCCATGTTGCTCGTGTTTATTGATATCCATGTCTATCATCCTGATCTCGGTGACGACGTGACAATGGTTCCGTGAGGTGAGTTTGATAAAGTTGTTGATGTTATCGACAACCTTTTGGTAGTTCAGTCCAACCCGGCACTTCGAGTACGTCTCTTCGGAAAATGCGTCGATGCTGAAGCGTATGAGATCGATACCCGCCTCCAACAACTGATTAGCTTTTTCCTCTAAGAGAAGGTTGCCGTTGGTGTTTAGTTCGACTCGAGATGTCGGATCCCGCTTGATATAAGCGATGATTGTGGGCAGCCGTTTATCGAGGAGAGCTTCATTCTGTAAGAAGGGTCTGTAAGTAATAGCGTGTCCCCGCGTGTCATCAATGATCTTTTTCCAGATGTTGTCCGGCATGAAGATTGGTTTTCGATCGATCTTGCGTTGGGGACAGAATGGACACTTTGCGTCGCAACCGATCACGGTTTCCATCTGGATATATCTTGGTTGGCGCGGGAGGTTCAGAATGAACTCCAATCTCAACGGTTCATTTTCAAATATTTTTCAATCAAATGTACGCAATGTTCAGCCGCTCCGCAATGATTTCGTATGAATTGACTGCCTTTTTCTCCACGTTTTTGCAATAGTTCTCGATCTGACAAGAGCGTACCGATTTCCTTTTCAAAGTCACCTGGCGTCTGGACGATTGTTCCAATCCCTATTTCGTGGAGCTTTCTCGCTTCATACGAGTTATCGATGCGAGGACCAAACAGAACGGGGAGACCGAAGACGGCTGGCTCCATAACATTGTGAACGCCGGTTGTGAAGCTCCCACCGACGTAGGCAACACAACCCGTTTTGTAGAGCTCAGCAAGGTATCCCACGCCGTCAGCGACCACAACAGGTACGTCGATGCTCTCTGCTTCGTTTAGTGATGATAAGAGTGTGAAAGGGAGGTGCTCCCTTTCGAGTGCGCGTGTTATCTCTCCCAGTCTGTTCGATGTTGGCTCGTGCGGTACAATGATGAGACCTACTTTACTGAACTGCTGCAACAACATGCTGAATCCTGGGATGACAATCTCTTCATCCCTCGGCCAGGTACTGCCCGCGATGAGGAATGAACGCTCGTCCTCGAGGAGAACGCTTGGCAGCTTCACCGTTGACGTATCGATTCGCCGACAAACTTGGTCGAAACGGGTATCACCGGCTGTCACTACCTCGAGGTTACCGTGAGCATCCTTCCGGAACCGTTCCGCATCTTCATCTGAAATAGCGGCAATGGCGTTCAGTCTCGAGTATAGATCTCCGTAAAAGGCACGTGCGATCCTGGATAGTCGGTGAGAGGTAGGAGAAAGTGTACCAGACACGAGAACCTGTGGAATTCCTCTCTCTGAAGCTTCGATAATGAGGTTCGGCCAAAGGTCGAACTTCACATAAACAATCATCTCCGGTTTTAATGTGTCGAGGCAGTAGCGAACGTTTCGGATCGTATCTGGAGGAAGGTAATCAATGAACTTCACACTCGGAATTCTTTTTGAACGGTCATGCCTTTTCAAGTAGTTCATACCAGATGGTGAGAAGAAGGTGAGAGCAATTGCAAGGTCGCTGACCATTCTTTCCGCGAGGAGATTCATGACAGGCTTGGCTTGCTCAAATTCGCCAACCGATGAAACGTGAAACCAGACGAGGGGTGCTTTTCTATCGAGCTCAGAGGCCTTCGTTTGCCATCTTTCCTTGATTCCCTTTCGGCCCTCCAGACCCCCTGCGATTTTTTTATTAAACGGAGCAGCTACTCTGGCAGCAGCAACAACGAGCGGGAGCATGATATTATATATTGAACGCTGTACATGCACCGCCATTCCTACCTTACGTTTGAACCGTTGGAGCTTCCGTCTTGAAATCTTTCACCACAGGCCACAGTGCATCCAGAACTCTCTCTGGGAAGATAGATGTCAAACATTCTTTAGTTCCGAGTGGACAAGGACGTGCCCCATTCCTCGAGCATGGGCGGCACGGGAGCTGTAATTCGAGTGTGGAACTCTGTGGCATTTGAGGATAGTAACCGAACTCTCTCACCGTCGGGCCAAGCAGAGCGATGACAGGAGTTCCAACTGCTTCGGCGAGGTGGAGTGGTGCCGAATCGTTGGTGATCAGTACTCTGCATTCATGGAGGACCGCCGCCGACTCGAGGATAGTCAACGTACCGGTGAGGTCGAGAGGAGCAGGTGAACACTTTTGACCGATCTCCCGGTTCAGGTCGACATCTTCTGGACCTCCAATAACGATAGTTCCAAGTCCCTGTTGTCCGACAGATGATATGAGTCTCTCGAAGTACTCCGGAGGCCACATCTTTGTGGCCCACCTCGATCCCGGAGCAAATGCAACGAGTTTTTTCCCCGTGAGCCCAGAAACGAGAAGTAACTCCTTGATCTTGTTGAAAGCTGTATCCGGCACAACTATCTCCGGAACCGTTCCGACCGGTTCGACTTCAAGAGGCTCTACTGTTTGCAGGTACCGCTGGGATATATGTATCGGACGTCTGTAGAGGTTGATTTTCGCTTTGATCAGGAGGAGCTTTTTGATTTGGTCCTTTCCGATCTGGACCTTCATACCGCTTCTCAGCGTGTTAAGGATTAAGTTGCTCCGGATGACGTTGTGCGCATCAATGATGATGTCATAGCCCTCACGGCTCAATTCAGCGCGCAGCCGTAAAAGCTCTCTCAATCCACCTGGCTGCAATGGTTTTACCTTATCGACGTTTGTATCTTCAAGAAAGAGATCTGTGTACTTGTCTTTCGTGGCGACGTGTATTTCGCAGCCTTGAAACCTCGCCTTTAATGACTTCAAGAGTGGCGTCATCAGTATGAGATCGCCGAGCGAGCTGAACCGAATGACGAGTATCTTTGAGTGCTCATCCCTCATTTGCATGACTCTCCTCGATTGCTCCGTTCGAATATAAGGTAAGGGATACATCAAGTCTAGATTTTAAAATGAGATGCAACGAATATGTCTGCCGAGCTATTGATACGAACGGCAATCCGCGTCTCACCCCGACGCAGAGATGACCCCTATATATTCGATATTTCAGCAATTCATGGGAAATTCAGAGTCTATCTCATTTATTTTCTTTTAATTGCGATAATTGTTAAAAATTCATAAATGAAACAATTTATTCTTGAAAATATATAGTCTTTGTTATAATATATATTTGGATTCGTGATTGCTTGTTTTTTTGTGCATAACAGTTCATCGAAACAACACGAGCCGAATGAGCGAAGTCCGTTGCAGTAACGTTTAATGAAATCCCCACCACCACTATTTGTCGAATGAGTTAAAGACGTTGTGCAATAAAGAAAGATTGTTGAGTTGGTTAAAAACGTGGTGCAAAACAGAAAGGTAGCGGATTATGGATCGGAAGAATGAAATCGGTGCACGCATCAAGCAGTTCCGTTTAGCCAAAGGTTTAACTCTCAAAGACATAGAGGATCGGGCGAAGGTTTCTGCCACCCATGTCTCAGAGATAGAGAGGGGTATGACCTCGCCCACTGTAGGAGCCCTTGCGAAGATTGCCGAAGCAATGTGTACCGATGTAGCCTATTTCGTTGAGAAAAGGAATGTATCGAAATTGTCAATTGTGAACAAAACAAATCGAAAGAAGATGCAGTTTAAGGATTGGGGAGCAACGTATTACTCACTGACCAGGGACATCCCGAATCCCAAGATGTCCTTTCTCGAAGTCGAGCTTGATCCCGGAATAAAGCGCCCTGAGGAAACGAGCACGCACGAAGGAGAGGAGTTCGCACTCGTTACCAAGGGAGTGATGGAGATCATCATCGGAGATGAGAAGTATATACTGAAAGAGGGAGACAGCATCCATTACAAGGCTACAAAACCTCATGCGATGAGAAATATCGGTGACGCAAAGTGTAAGGCGATATGGATAACGTATCCACCTTACAACCTGTAAGTATGTAGCTCGTTGTACGTGAGGGAGGTTACAGAGGAAATGATTTTAAAAGAAGAAATTGGAAGAAGAATCAAGAAGGTGAGAGAAGAGCAGCATTTGACCCTGAAGAATGTTGAGGCAAAAGCTGGTATCTCTGCTACACACATTTCCGAGATAGAGCGTGGTAAGACATCACCGACCATCGGGGCTCTCATACGCATCGCTGATGCCCTGGGGAAGGACCCAGCTTACTTTATCGAAAAGGAAGAGCTCAGTGATACTTCCTTCATCGCGCTTGAGGACCGAAAAACAATGGAGCTACAACGGAGCGCCGGGGCCAAGGAGATGTTAACCAATTCAATTCCGAGTGGTAAGATCAATGCTCGGTTGATATCACTGGTACCGGGTGAAACCGGGGAGATATCGCTCCATACGCACGGGGGTGACGAAGCGGCCTTGGTGTTGTCTGGACAGATCACCTTCAAAGTTGCTGGAGAGATGCACGAACTTTCCGAGGGAGACAGTATCTATTACATTGCCGATCAGAAGCACGGCTACAGAAACGCTTCAGCGACAGATGAGGCGAAGATGATCTGGTTTGCTTCGGAGCGAGGCGTGAGCTGAGATTTTGCTTTCTCAAGCGAAGTACAAACCGCCGCCGGTTCAAGAATCCGGCGGTTTTTTTTATGATTATTTTTTATTGACAGATAGTTGCATATCAACTAATAGTCAGCGAAAAGGGAAGGAGGAAAGGCGGTGAACAACGACAAGGCTGAAGGGGAGAAGCGCAGCAGTCATCTTTTTCAGCATCTGGTTGCGATGTTCCAGACGCTCGCATTGCAGCAACTCGGAAAGTTGATCAATCCCATCACGGGAAAGTTGGAACGTGATTTGCAACAGGCGCGAATTACGATTGATATGATTCAGATGATCAAGGGGAAAACCGCCGGAAATCTCAGCAGCGATGAGCAGAGACTTGTCGATACCGTCGTGCTGGAGCTTCAGATGAACTTTATCGACGAGTTGAAGCACGAGGAGGAGCCTTCGGCTCAGAAAGAGGATGCTCAGCAGCCTGAGGGGCAAGCTGAAGCTCCCGTAGCGGGAGCAACTGAAATGCGTACAGACGAGCAGGAAGCAACTGAAACGAAAGCGAAGAAGAGGTCCAGAGCAAAGAAGACATCGAAAAAATCGGTGAAGAAGCGCAAAAAGAGGAAAACAACGTAGGAGGGTTGTTCTGGTATAATGGTGTATTTCTTACAGGAGGGCCCATGATGGTAAAAGTTACACGGATCCTTGTTCTTGCCATCGTCCTTTCAATCTTCACCGGCATGGCACATGGTGAGGGATCATGGAAGGGAACTGCCGGATTGCTGCATACGCAGGAAGCAGGAACAGTGGGTAGGGGAAAACTTTTATTTTCTCTTGGAACTTCGTATTACAAGAGGACCGAGACTCTCACTTTGGGACCGAGGAGCCGGATTAACGGTACCGGTCTAACAAGTGCTGATGTCGATTTCCATTTTTTCCTTTCCCGGGCCGTTCTCACGTTTGGTGTCAGTGATTACATCGAGTTTTCAGCGGGGCTCCCAATTAGAAATTGGATAATGCAAGTCGATGAAGAATTCGAGACAGAAGACTTCGAAACGTTTACACGTGGTGGTATCGGTGACACCGAAGTCCTCTTAAAGCTCTGTCCCCCAATCCCATCCCAGTATTTCAAGTTGGGCGTCCTCGGTTCGGTGAACTTCCCTACTGGAAACAAGGACAGACATTTTACGAGCGATAAGGTCGACTTCGGTATGAAGGGGCTCTTCACGTTTGACCTATTGGATATTGAGAGCTTCGTGCCCACCAAACTTCATTTCAACGTAGGGTATCGATTCAACAGAAATGAAGATCATGGATATGGGATCTTGTACGCAAACAACCCAGATTCGAGTGGATTCTACCCTCCGGCGTACCCAGCAACACCGGAGGGTGAAAGCAAGAATTTCAACGATTTGTTCCAATTCGGTACGGGCCTTGAATTCATTGCTAAAAATACGCAGCTCTTTCTCGAGTTTACCTGGGACCAACTCCTGAATGCTGAGTATGGTGAAGAGGATTCTCTCTTATACTTCGGGAGGAGGAACAAGAACGTTTATATGATTACACCCGGTATTTCAGTGATGTCAGAGACGGGTGTTGGCGTCACTGTTGCTGCCGATTTCAATCTCAACTCTGAGGATGACCCGGCAATTGTCAATCCTCCCGATTGGGCCGTCTACTTTGCTATTACGGTCGGTGGCTTCGTTCTCCCTCAAGATCAGGACGATGACGGGATAGAGGACAAGGTTGATCGGTGCCCAACCGAACCTGAAGATTTTGATGGCTTCGAAGACGATGATGGCTGTCCGGACCTCGATAACGATGGCGATGGTATTTCCGATGTTGATGACAGCTGTCCCGATCTCGCAGAGGATTTCGAAGGCTTCGAAGACGATGACGGCTGTCCCGATCTCGATAACGACGGGGATGGCATTCCCGATGTTGAGGACAGATGCCCGAACGAACCGGAGGACTTCGATGGATTTGAGGACAGCGATGGGTGTCCCGATGTTCTCCAGGACAGCGATAACGATGGTGTACCTGATGATATGGACAAATGCCCATTAAAAGCTGAAGATGTTGACGGCTTCCAGGATGAAGATGGCTGTCCGGACCTCGACAACGATTTAGACGGTATCCTCGACGCCGACGACCAGTGCCCGAATGAACCAGAAACATTCAATGGGTATAATGATGAGGATGGCTGCCCGGATGAACGTCCCATCGAGCAGAAGTTCATTCTCCGCGGCGTGAACTTCGAGAGTGGTTCTGCGGCTCTGACACCTGATTCGTATTCGATCCTCGACCAGGTTGTCAGATCACTCATGGCGTATCCGGAAGTCAAGGTTGAGATTCGTGGGTACACGGACAGTGTTGGAGGCTGGGAGTACAACCTGGATCTTTCGCAAAGGCGCGCCGATGCGGTAAAACAGTATCTTCTCAACTCAGGAATCAGTCCCGACCGCTTGGTGACCAAAGGTTATGGTGAGGCGAATCCGGTTGCTTCCAACAAGACTGCCTCCGGTCGTGCTGAGAACAGGCGCATCGAGTTCCACCGTCTGAACTAGCAGATCGACGGAGCGGGTTGAAGAAAGAAAGGGGGACGGTATCCTGTCCCCCTTTTTACATTGAGGCGTGTTCGTGTTTCCTATTAATCGGTTCTCTTACTCTCTTGCCAGTACTTTTCCATCTCGTCGAGACTCAGATCCTCGATTTCTCTTCCCTGTGATGAAACCGTTTTTTCCATTTCGCTGAACCTCCGTACGAATTTCGCGGAAGTGTATTCGAGTGCGTTCTCTGGATCTACTTGCATACGGCGTGCAAGGTTGACAATGGTGAAGAGGATGTCTCCAATCTCCTCTTTTACTTTTTTGCTTTCTCCTTTACCGAGAACCTTTTTGAGCTCTCCGATTTCCTCGTTGAGTTTTTCGAGAATTCCTTCGTAATCGGGCCAATCGAATCCAACTTCGGCAGCCTTCCTCTGGATGGCGGTTGCTCTTCGCAGGGGGTATAGCTCTCTGGGGATACTTGCGAGAATACCAGATAGTTGGTGATTTTTTTTCTCGTTCTTCTTTATTCTTTCCCACTCGGCGATGCTTTCGACCTTATCCTTCGCACGTGATTCTCCGAAAACGTGTGGGTGACGATTCACGATTTTATTATGAACACGTGAAATGATGTCAGCGAGTGACGTGGGCCGCTCCTCCAGAAGGAGCTCATGAATAAATATCACGAGGAAGAAGACATCGCCCAGTTCTTCTTCAACGTGAACCCAGTCTCCCATCTTCTCAGCCTGGAGCAGCTCGTAGGCTTCTTCGATGAGGTACGATATGATGTCATCAAGCTTTTGCTCTCTATCCCAAGGGCACCCTTTTTCGCTTCTTAAGGCACGGAGTGTTTTTCGCAAAGCTTCAATCTCTCTCTCGGTATTCCTGCCTGTGGTACTCAATTCTTTTTTTCCTTTCGTATCCAGTCGCTCGTCACATACATGCATTCCCTCACAATCCGGCTCACGCTGTACCAGGGTAAGCTGAAAGTTTGATGCTTTCAATATAAACTACATGTTCATCGACGGTTCTATGGAGGGTTCCCAAATATAATTCCGGTATTGAATATCGAAAAAATACTTGATAAAATACATGATTACCCTTCGAAGGGAGCTTCGAGAATGCTGAAAACGATCGTCATACGAGGAGCGCGAGAGCACAACCTGAAAAATATCGATCTTGAGCTTCCACGCCGGAAAATGATTGTTATTACGGGTGTTTCAGGTTCCGGAAAATCCTCTCTCGCCTTTGATACCGTTTACGCAGAGGGTCAGCGGAGATACATTGAATCCCTCTCCACCTATGCCCGCCAGTTCATTGAGAAGCTGGATAGACCAGATATCGATGAAATAACCGGTATTAGCCCAACAATAGCCATACGTCAGAAGAATACCGTGACGAGCGCGAGATCCACAGTAGGGACTGCAACTGAGATCTATGATTATCTCAGGCTCCTTTTTGCCAGGGTGGGGAGGACAATATGCCCGAACTGCGACCTTGAAGTCAGGTCGTTCACTCCCAGCGAGGTCGCCAACGAGGTCATAGAGATATTCGGTGAAAGGAAAGTGTATTTTCTG